>Ga0255758_10001805_pt1 | contig 20996 bp, 10 predicted proteins | sample 011ome_24_FD_179958 | JGI IMG/M metagenome (GOLD analysis project Ga0255758, IMG submission 179958) | Coastal salt marsh microbial communities from the Groves Creek Marsh, Skidaway Island, Georgia - 011513CT metaG (version 2) | ecosystem: Environmental > Aquatic > Marine > Intertidal zone >...
TGAGGATAGGGAAAAGGAAGAAGAGTTAGCGTGGGAACGACGCGCCGATGATACTGATGCTGGTGTTAGTGGTGGTGGTGGTGGTGAAGATGATGACGGCATGGTGCGCGATAATAGTGCCGCTCCATCTTCGCAACAGCCCGCCGGCGTGGTTGCAAGCACGCAAATCATCGCGCAAGAAAACATTCCTCCAACCGCCAGAAAGAAACAAAAAAAGAAAATAACCATCAGCAGCGAAAAGTACCAAAGCGTGAAGAAGATGATCGTCAATCACATCCACGCGAAAGAGCACGATAATCCAGAACAAGATACATTGGGCGTAAAACAAAGAGACATTGTCGAGTGGTACATGGAGGAGTTCGCAAACAACGAAGCCGACGCCACGGAAACGGAGGATCTCACGAAAGAGCTCAAGCTGCTCAAGATGATCATCAACAAAATGATAAACGAGAATACGTTAATCGTTATTCAAGAAGCCCCCGAGCCAGCAGACGAAGGGGACGTGCCCATGCTACCAGACGCCGGCGAGGGAGACGTTGACGCCGAAGAAACCGCGCTGGCACTCACCGAGGAACAAAAGAAGAAGCCAAAGAAAAAGAAGCCGGATTTGATGGAGCGAATTTTGGGTCTCCATCCAAACTTCGCGCACGAGTAGTAAATTATGTCGTCCGTCGTTTGGATAATACAATAAGAATAATGTGCGCACTTTTCATCATCAGCACATCAGCAATACATCAGCTCCTTTTTTCAACCCCTATTGTCGCCTACAAAAAGGAGAGAATTAATTCCTCACACAAAACACACACCCATCTCTCTCTTTCGTGACGATGATGCTATCCACCGAGAAAGATGAAGCAGAAGAAGTAGACGACCTGAACAACAGCACGGACGACCGCATGTACGCCCGTCTCGCCTCTCTCGAAGTCGATCGATCCATCTTACTCGAAGCGTTTTTGATTTCCAATTGGGGAAACCAAGAGGTGTTAAGATTACCTGCGAACGCGGAAACGGTGAAAGATATCGATTTCGCACGCGTGGACGTGCCGAAAATGATGAACAGTTGCGAGAATGGGATTCCGTTTGATTTGAGCATGTGCGGGAGCTCGTTTTACGGTGCGGGTTTGCCGTTGAAAGAGAGCAGAGGAGGAGGAGAAAAAGACGTGCCTTTCTCGAGCAAAGGCAACGAACAGGAGGAGGGGGAGATGGAAGAGCCGAAGACGACGACGACGGCGACGAAACCGCCACCACCCGAAAAAAGAGGAACAGAGAGTACCAGTTGGAACGCGAAGAACGACAACGATCAACAAAATAATGGAATAAGGAGAGATGATGTCGGTAACGACGTCGCGAGAGACGACGAGGGGAATAACAACGACGACGACGATGATAGCACCGCGGAGAACATACAACAGTTGCGAGAAACTATACAGAAAGAGTACGAGAATAAAGCAGACTCACAAGAGGAACAGAAATTGGACGATTCGCCGTTGGTGAAGTCTATGCGCGAACTTGGAGTTGGGTCACCCGCTGCAACCGCGTCGCCGAAAGTAGGGGGAGAGGACGCCGACGAAGGAGAATTTCCGCGAGAACAAAAATCGAAAGAAAATCAGCAACCAGAGCAAGCATCGACGTCGAGGACTTCGACAGATAAGAGTAGCAACAAAGAAAAGTTCCAAATCATGGAATTACTTTTAAAATCGGCGCTGGATGATATTGTTGAACCGACGTTTTCGGCGTTTTCCGAGTCTGATTTTGCCGAGCTCGCGTTGGAGGTGTGGTTGTGTCGAACGCCGTCGTGGTCGAATGATGCCACATCGGAAGTCATTAAAGCTCTAGATATAGATGAGGCAGTAGGGAAGACGATTGCAAATATTGCGACGAAATGCCAAGGGTACGCACCGATGGAACCGGAACAGTCGGCGAGGACGCATTTGATGTCTATGAGTTTAGGTAATGTTCATCGCGCGACGGACATTTTGTGTCCAGAGATTGACTTTTTTACATCGAGATCGATTGCAATTTGCGAGGTTTTGCGAGCGGCGAAGAAGATAGAAGACGAGAACTCGACGAACGGGAAAACCAATCCGTTTTTACCAGCAGGTGGAGGAGGAAATGGACAGAACGACGACGGACAAAAGCCAGTATCCATGTCGCTCATGCTGCAAGAACTCACGAGATTCATCTCCGAATCGAGAGGAGATGTTCGAGCGTTTTTTACTTCGCAGGAAGATTGCGACCAAATACTCGAAGCTATCGAGCACGCGCTCGATAACGTTGACAACGAATCGCACGGGGCTAAGATTTCATCCGCGCATCCGCCCTCCGTCGCGGCGCGAGCGTATTACCAACTTTTCAAAACCGCACTCGATCCTGTTGAAGAGAGATCGCTCGCGTTCGATTGCGAGGATACTCTGAACATTTTAAAGAGTACCGTTCGCGTCGGGTTAGGTCCGTCCATCACGGAAGCTGCGCATAGCGCGTTACTTGTGCTCTTCTTGACTAAAGTTGCCACGAGGACGAATGAAGACGACGATTTAGATACGCTCGATGTTGACGAAGAGTTTGAGAAGCGCGCAAGTATTTTGACTCGAGCTGGTACAGAACTCGAGCGAGCGATTTTCTGTCGCACGGACGGTTACGACTATGTCGTCGTCTTCAAGAACGATAAGATAGCTGCGTCGACTTTGATGAAATTGGTGCGTTGGTGCGAAGCCGCAATTAGCGATTACATCTTCGATGTTTCTCCTCCAGCTGATTTCAAGGTCACCGAGCACCCTCTGAACACGTACGATACCGAAGCTTTCGCTGCGATACTGCGTTTGTATCGTTACGTAATGATTGCGCTTGGACAGAGCGACGATGACTTTGAGCACGCTTTGATGAGGGCGAGCACGGCGAGTGCGAAGAAATGTTACGAACGCATTCGCGTACAAGCCATGGAAAATGAAGTCTCCTCTGAAAATTCGAACGATACTTTGGCGCACAATCCAGCTGCGGCTGCCGCTCGAGTTCTCGAAGTTATCGCCTCGGAAGTTTCTAGAATTGCCGACGAGTACGCCGCGCACGTCGCGCCACGCATCAAATCTTGTTTTTTTCCGTCCGAGTACGAATCGTTCGCCGCGAAGTCAGATATTCAGAAAAGACAAGAACGAGCGGACGTGGTCTTCCCACGCGAGCTCGCAAATTTATTCGTCGATGAATTCACGTGGTGGTTAGAGTCCGATCCGCCTTTAACGACGGTAAGTTTGCGAGCGTTGTGGGCGAGTGGCGACGCGCAAGCCGCATTAAGCGTTTGCTGTGACGCGGACGCTTTAAGAAGACACCAAAGAACATCTAATAACAATGATGGTGTAGCGATGATCAGAGCAACCGATGCTGATGCGGAACCAAGCGCTACTAATGCTGCGAGAGACCCGTATGCGACCTTTCCTCAACTCAACGTAAAGGAAAAAGCCGCGCCGCTCATTTTTAAATGGATCGGTACCAAAATCGACGATGCCAACATTTTTGCCGAGCGCGCAGCGCAATCTGAAAAATGGACCAATGACCGTCGGCAGAAAAATCATCCAGCGCAAAGCGCGGTTGAGTTACTCAGACTCGCCAACGAAACTTTAGAAGGGTTTTGGGGTTTGGGTATTCCGTGTTCGGTCTCGGCGATTCGCGCATTAACCGAAGGCCTCGACGGCGCATTTCAAAGGTACGCCAGCGAGCTCTTAAAAGACGTTGGAGATGTGAAAGATGGGGACGAGTTACCGGAGAAACCGCGCCTGACGAGATATAAAAAAGATATCGTCGACAAGATGCAACAAGACGCTTTAGAAAGTATTAAACGGCGTAAATGGGTATCAGAAAACGCGCAGTCGTTAGACGCGACATCTCACTCATACTGCGCCAAGTTATCGGCTTTAGATTTCATATTGGATGAACTAGAGAACGGATCCATCGAGCGGGATCTACCGAACAGATGGATTCGCATGCAGCGCGATTGCGTGGCGTTAACGAATGGATTAGTCGACGAGAACAACAACATTAACGGCGAAGAAGATGGTGACCACCAAGACGACTTTGAAGCCTCGAAATGGCTCGAGGACGTTTTCGCCTCTGCGCGCCAAGCTCTGGCGTCGACTATTGATACGCTCTCGAATTTACTCGCCGCTCGCATCGTGTTTACGAACATGAAGGAAATCTTTCACGACGGTGCCTACGTCACGAAAGATAAGAGTTTGTCGCGTTTATCTGTAGTTGTCGTTCCAGCTTTAGACGATTATATGGGATCGATTGTGTTTTCCATAGGTCCCAGAGCCGCCGCGAGGTTGTTAGAAATCGTCGCTTCGGCCATGTTGCGCAAATTTTGCGAGATGTTCGTTCGAATAACTTTAGACGGAGGCCCGGGAAGAGCCTTTGAAGTCGCCGACGCGAGAGCCTTTGTTTTAGCGGATTTGGAAAGTATACGTGAGACGTTCGAGGCGAATGGCGATGGTTTGAGGGAAGAAGACGTGAGAGTAGTGATGAAAGAAGCCGAGCACATCGCTGCAACCATGGCCTCGGAAACCGATCCGTTGATTAAAGCAATAGAAAATAACGAAGGCGCGAATCCCACGCAGCAGGAGATTATGTTTCGCGTCTTGTGTCATCGAGCGGAACACGCGGCGTCGAAGTTTTTGAAAATTAACGCTAAGTTGCCGAAGAAATAGTTTAGCTCATTTAGAGTGTATTAATATATGTGTTCGTATGATGTTGCATGACAAAAGTACAGTGTACGAGTACCCAGTACAATTCCTTTTTCTAAAGTTGTTTTTAATTGTTTTTTAAATCTCATGTGATTAACCAGCGACCATGGTTTGCTTGACCCCTTCCACCTCGATCGGTTTCGACAACGCTTGGAAGCAGTTCAAAATTGGCTTCTCGCCTTTTGAGATATCCGCTTGGTTCCACCAATCCTTGTATGCGCACATGTTCCCGGCAGTAAACGCATCCACCATGTCTGCCCCGTACGTCGCTATGAAATTATGCGCCTTTTTAATAAAGCTCTGAGTGATGACGTACGATTGCAACCCACTCAACGCGCTCGCGCGAGTGTTCATCTTATAAATGTCAATCTTTGCGAACGCTCCGTTTGGACCTTTCACTCCGACGCTCTTAAAGTGTGGCCCTTCAAACCCGGGTTCTCGCATGAAGTTTTGCAAAAACAACACGTCCGCCTCCTTGGGCATGTTTTCCGTCAACGTTTGTACCGCCCAAAACGGCACGTTCGTCATCTTATTCCCATCTGACTCCATAATCCACGCGATTGGCCACCCTTGATCTTTTACCCACTGCCACTGATACAAGTGCGCGTACAAGCACCCGACGTGATGCGACAAACCTTTATCCAATGAAAACTGGTCCAAAGTCCCGTCTGCTTTCCTCGTGTCGATGTGTTTCAACAATCCCATCAACTGGTAAAAATCTTTCACGTCCGACGCGAAAACCGTCCCGTCTTTCACTTTCTTATGAAACAATTTCCTTATATCTTTCACCGCGTACTCCGCGTTCGCGATATCTTTCGGCCATTTCTTGGCATCGATCCCTTGCGAAATACTCACCGTCTCCGCCAAATCTTCGTAATTCACTCTCGTTTCCCCGGCTAAAGTTTCAATCGTTCGTCGGACTTTCCATAAATCCTCGTCGTTATCTCGCAACGCGATGAACACCACCGGTACGTCTAACACCGGTTCGTACACTTCGTTCAACGGTTTGTACGCGCCAGTCACCACGTGTGGACCGTCGCTGGATGATGCTTTCTTCCCTAAAGTTGGCAACGGTGTTCGATGTTCCGTCGTCGTATCGTATCGTTCTTGGTGGAAGGTGTTGTACGAATTCGACGGATCGTGATGCACGTCCGCTCGGTTGAACACCTCGAACGAATTCTCGATCGCTTTTTCAATCTTCTGAAACCCTTTCGATGGATTCATCATTCCCAGTTGCGCAGAAGAGGAACTCGTCACGAGCGCGTGTTTGCTCACCGCGGCGACGCCAATCGTGCTCAGCGCAAAGAGCGCGGCAGAAATGGCGAAGAGTGTGTATTTGCTGCTCGACGTGGAAGGTTGTCGATCGAACGGTTCATTTTCCTGGATCGGGGCGAGTAAGTGTTCGCGCTCGTTCGCGTTTTTCGTCGTCATCGCGCGTATTGGTGGTGGTCGTGTTGTGTGTATGCCGCGCGCGCGTCTTGTGGAGATTTTCTTTGATTTCCCCGCGGTCCTTTTCGGGTTTAGGGTTTAACTCCTCAAAAGGGGGGAAAGCGATAATACTATGCAAAGAGTAGCGTATATGAATATATATATAATGATGTGAACAACCTCTTTCTCTCCTTCTCTAATGCTCTCTCCTTTGCATTCTTCTTTTCCTTTGTCTTCTTCTTTATTATCCGTGATGGTGACTTTTTTTCGAAGACGAAGACGAAGCGCCGCCGTGCTTATTAGATTTTTCCTCTTTCTTCTTGTTATGGGCGACGATTTCGTTGTCGTTGTCGTCTTTTTCTACTTCGCCCAACTGACTGGCGGGCATTTTACGCCTCCCAATCAACGTTCCGGCGTCGTCTACGGTCATCATCGAGTCTTTCGGCTTCGTCAAACCTTGGCCCGGGATTTGCTTGAATTTCTTTTGCCAATCGCGTTCCTTCATCGGAATGTAGTTGGCGGAGTAATCGCCGTTGGTAAACACGACGTGTTCTGTCGCCCAACTCATCCGGTAGTTATCCACCGTCGTTCTTCCCATTGGTGCGGTGTTGATGTTTCCATTTTCATCCAACGTGACCACTTTCCCGTGCACTTTTTTCGTCGACGCCATGCCGCCGGAGCTGCTCGTTTCCACCGGTTCCACGTGCTCCGGTAACTTGCTCCCGTCCGGAATATCAAAATCTAACGCTTCTTCTTCTTCTCTCTTCTTTTTGCTGCTACTTTTTTTATTGCTCTTCCCGAGTTGCGGAAGTTCTTGTACGCGCGCCTCGCCTAAACTCGCGCTCATCATCGCTCTTACTTTCGGATGCGTCGTCACCCAATTCGTCGTCTCGTACGGCACGGATTCCGTGTCGATTAGACCGTTTTTCCACTTTGATTTCTCGTACTTTTGGCCGTTGAAATATACCTCGTTGCTTTTGCCTTTGTACGTTCTTCGATCGCTGTTCAGCGGGTAGGAGAAATGTTCCGCGTCAGCGCCGTAACTGCCTCCTTTTCCTCCTCCTTTCGTCATCATCATCATCGTCGCAGACGATCCTCCGCCGGCGGACGACGTAAACGACGACGACGACAGAGCCGTCGAGGCGACACCAAACGCGGCTAAAGATACCGCGCATCCCATCGCAAACGACGACACGATGTTGTTCGCACTCGATTTGGTATTCGCAGAAGAAGAAGACGCATCACGTCCGCCGCGGGGGGATTGGAAGGGGCGCGTCTGCTCCTCGACATCATCATTCTCGTCGGAAGGAATCGCGTCGTAGTGCTTCGCCAGCATCGCCACTCGACCACCCATTTATTATTGTTATTCGAACTTCTTCTCTGGTAGTGGTAATGAAAGTCGCAGTCGTCGTAGTAGTCCTCGTCGAAACGCAGCAGCACAAGCAGTCAAGGAATGGCGTATCTCTTCCGTGTCTCTTGTTTTTCGTGGTGAACGCTTGACTCTTTTTTTTCAGAGGGGCATTTCAATTTTAGGGTGTAGGGTTGAGTTGAGACGATTTTTCTCTTTTTTGAAAATACGCGAGCGATTCCTTTCTTCATACTACGACTCGCAAGAGATGGGGGCATCATCATCATCGTCGTTGACGGAAGCGGAGATCGACAAACTGACCGCGTCGAAGTTGAGAAAACTTTTAGATGCGAAAGGAATCGCGCACGAGAAGAAAGAGTTAAAAGCGGCTCTGGCGGCGAAATTGAAAGACGCGATGAGGAAAGAAAAAGAAGGAAAAGAAGAAGAAGAAGAAGAAGAAGAAGAAGAAGAAGAAGATTCAGAAGAAGAAGATTCAGACGAAGAAGACTTCGACGAGTACGAGGACGACGGATCCGTGGAATGGATGTTGAGAATGCACCAAAAGATCGCGCGACCAAAAAACAAAAGAGACTGGGAAATCCGCGAAAGCGTCCTGTCAGGTGGAGGCATTCCCTGACAACTAAGAAAGAAAACGTCAGATACGAGTACTCACAAAAAGACACGAGAGACACGCACAAAAAGATAGATACAAAACCGAGAGTGTAAATCTTTTCTACTTAAGGTGCCTTTAGTTACTTTACTATTACTTTACTATACACTCGAGTCTCTCTTTTTCTCCTCTCTCTCTTGCTTGGTTTCGGAAGACTCTTTTCTTCAAACGCCTAATCCGCTCGCGCTTCCGCTTCCATGCGAATGTTCAAGTCGTGATAATACTCCGGATCCGCCAACGCTTTGTAGCAGTTCAAAATAGTCGGCGTCGGATTTTGCGGATCGAACGGGTGCGTGTACTTTTGCATGTCATACATAGTCCAAGCGATGTTTTTCGCCTCTTCGTTGTTGTAAGACGTCGTGCACAGCTTGTTCAAAATGTACCCGTCGATCATGTCCGCACCGTGTAAAGCTAAAAAGTGTTGGATTTTCTCGACGAACGTGTCCGTGGCGATGTACGAGGCTAAGCCGGCGTAGCCTTGTTGCGGATGGTAGTTGAGTTTGTCGAAGGAGTATGTTTTGTGCTCGCCGGAAGTTGGGTGTTTGATTTCTACGTTGCGTCGTTCCACGCCGGCGGGTTCGTACGGATACAACTGCAACGTGACAAAGTCCGCGTCGCCGGGCATTTGTTTCGCGACGGACGGGATGGACTCCAAAGGCACTCTGGTTAAACTCAATCCGTCAGATTCTAAAATCAGCGCCTTTTTCAAACCTGTATCTTTAATTTTCTGCCACTGGTATAAGTGCGCGTACAGACATCCGTAGTGGTGGGATAAACCTTGCGATTGCGCGCGAAAGTATCCGTTTTGGTCTCGCTTTTCCACCTCTCCGATCCAAGGAAGTTCGGCAACCGTGCGACGTTCGGGAGGTAAATCGGCGTACAACGGATCGTTTTGATGAATGTTCCAAAACAAACGCGCGAAACCAGTTGCGTATAATGCTTCTTGCAAACCGCTTTGCGGCCACGCTTTCGGGTCCACGCCTGGGGATTTCTCCGCGTGAATCAATGGAATCTCTTTCAAGCGCTCTTGCGTGCGCTCCCACATGGTCGTATCAGTATCGCTATCCGCAGAATCCAAGTCTAAGCGTTTGTCGAGCGTGATGACGAACGCGTGCAAGTCAGTCGCGTCCGGGATCGGCTTTTTCTTTTGCGCTTCAGTTTGGGGGTATACGAATAATGTCTTGCCGTTGTTCCAAAGTTCGTGCGCTTTCGGTTGCATGTACTCTCTCCCGTCGCCGTCAATCAACTTCACGTTATCGGCCAAGATTCTAGGGATTTTGAGTTGGCCTTCTTCTTTTTGCTCGTCGACTCCAACATTCGCTTCTTGCGCTTGATGTTCTTGCGCGTATTGTTGTGCTTTGACTTCCTTTTCCTTTATCGGCACTTGCGAAAGGTACACCACCGGTCGATCCTGTCCTTCTTCTTTGCGTTCTTCCTCAACTTGAGCGTTGTCCTGTACTTGCTCCTCGGCTTTCGGCATAACGCCAGCTTCTGGTTGTTGTTCTGGTTCTTGTTGCTGCTGTTGTTCTTGTCCGTCTTTTTGCTCTTGCTGCTGTTGTTCTTGTTCTTTTTGTTCTTGTTGTTGTTCTCCTCCTTCTTTGCGCTCTTCATTTTCCGCGGCAATCTCATTGGCGGCTTCCGCAACTACATCCTCAGTTTTCGGCATCTCGTGCACTTGTTGACCTTGAGCTGGTTCTCCTTCTTCTTGCTGCTCGTTGTTGATGTTGTTGTTGTTGTCGTTGTTTGTACTTTCAAGAGGCGTCGACGCTTCAGAGGAATCCGCCGCCGCCGCCGCCACCGCTTTGTTCGCGTCATCCGTATCTTCGCCCAACTTGGGTACCCACGATCGTTTCGGAATCTTTTTTCCTTCCTCGTCTTGAGCGGAGGCTATCGACTTATCTCGTAAGGTCGAAGTCATCTCTTTCACTTTGGTGGACTTCAATGCCGACGTCGATGCAAAAGATTTCTCCGCGTCGAGATTCACGCCAGCTTTTAAAAGCATTTGTCTCGCGGCGGCTAAAATCTCCGGCGTAGGCTTTCCAAGCACGCCGTCTATCTTTTTCGCTTCCGCTTCGTTACCATCAGCCGGTTCGACTTTCTTAACCTCGCCTGCTAACAGTAACTTGGCAAACTCGATAGCTTTTGGCGACGGTTTGTCGTCCTCTTCTTCCGCGGAGGCCTCTACTTTTCCTTCATCCTCTTTTTTCTCCTCGCTTGGTTGTCCTTCTACTCCTTCTTTTCTCTCCTCTTTCGCCGCGGCTTCAATCTCCGCCTCGGCTCGTGCTTTTGCCTCTTCTTCGCTCTTCAAAAAGTTCTGCGCGATTTCGAGCAAAGACTGCGGCTGAGAAGGCTTAATTTTGTCAACATCTTCTTTTTTATCCTCCGTCGGCGACGAGATGGTGGTAGAAGAAGGTTCAGAGGTTTCAGAAGAACCTTTCTTCTTCTTACTCTGCGCGACGACGCTTTTCTCCGCTCTGACCAGCGCGATCGTATTTGCCGTCATTTCTTCCGCATCTCGTTGCTGCTTGGCGTCCAATGGCGTCTCTTCGCCGTGCTTCTCTCTCAACAACTTCGTCGCCGCTTCCAGCAACGCCGGCGACGGTTTCTCCACTTCACCGAGTGCCGCTAAAAACTCTTTCGTCTCTCGCGATTGCTCTTCTTTCGCCTTCTCCGACGACTTCTTCCAGCTTCTTCTCGGCATAGCGCCTAATCCAGCCGCCTCCGCGTTCGCAAAGGCGGTATCGTCCTCGCTTCCTTGTCCTTCCCGTCGACGAGTATCATCGTATCCGCCTAAACTCGCCGCCGCCGCTTCCTCGGTTTCCATCTTCTCAATCTCTCTCCTCGACGGAATCTTCGTCGTGTACTTCTGCAACAACGCCCTCTCGTCCTCGCGAACGATTAACCCGTTGAAAAAATGGTTTTTCCCGCCGACGGGTGCGTTCGCGGCGACGCCTTCACTGATCACCCCTAACTTGGCCGAGGGCAAGATACCGCGCGGCCTTCGGTGGCCTCCTCCAGCAACAGCAGTATTCGCCGCACCAACACTCCCGCGAGGACTCGAAGTAGTCGTAGTATTTCCGGTAGCGATCGCAACACCGGCGCCGACGGCTAACGCGATCGCGATGAACGTCTTCTTCCTCGACCAATAAAACGACGACGACGATGATGTCGAGGACGCGGCTCCTCCCTCGTGATGATTGCGGAGAATCAATCGCTCGCGTTCATCGTCCATCATCACTTCCTTGTTCCTATTCATATATATAAGAATGAAAAGAGCGAATGAATCAAAAGTCACAGCAGCAGCAGCAGCGGTGCTCTCTCTTTCCTCAAAGTGTTTTATGCGCGAAGTGTTAAATTACTTTCAACTAAGCGCGCGTTTCTATCTCTGTCGTGTGTTTTGCGAAATGCACAAACAGCGCCCTCTTTCTTAAACCCTACACCCTAAATCAAAAAACTCTGGTTTTTTTTCTCTCGAGCGAAAAACGAGATTCGTCACTTTCTCGGGGAGGAACACCACCAGAGACATGACGCCTTTTCAGTACTCAAATGAAGAGGAGTCCTCTCTTCTGTTATTAAATCGCGACGACGATGGTAATATTAAAAGTAAGAGGAAGAAGAGTTCTTCGTCGTCGTCGTCTGTTATTATTCGTGCGGCGGTTTTGGGTGCGTGCGTGACGCTCGGTTCGCTCGCATTCGTGGCATCATCATCATCATCATCATCATCATCTTCCCGCGCCCCACAGATGATGATGCGAAAATTGGGCGACGCGACGAGCGGCGAAGAGGCGTATTTAGGCACGCTTCCGAAACGAACGTGGGGAAGTAACGGTGCGAGTGGAAGTACGAACGCGCCTGGCGATGGTGGTGCGTCGACGACGACGACGACATCGACGAGTATTGATCATCCTCTTCTGAGTGTCGATCGGCTGGGAAAAGAAGAGCAGGGTGATGGGGGCGTTGCGAGCGGGGAAATGACTTCCAACAACATCGAGCAGCAGAAGCAGCAGCCCGTGGCACAACAACAACAACAACAAGGACCGACGAAGCCGCAAGCGCTGGAAGCGAGAGTGTGGCAAAAGAGCGAGTCGTTCGTCGAAGACGACGAGGAGGAACGCGCTGCGATGAAGGAACAAGAACAACGAGAACAACAACATCCGGAAGAGCGAGAACAAGAACAACAGCAACAACCGAACCAAGAGCAGCAGGTGGAAGAGCAGCCGCAGCAGCAGCGCGAGGAAGAGCAGTTGCAACCGGAAGAACAAAAACCTCGCGAAGAGGTGGAAGTTTTAGAAGTTTTAGAAGCTCCCGCCGACGCGGTTTTGGTCGAAGACAACAAAGAAGAATCAAAAGTTGCGGAAAGCGCGCGTGCGGAAGAAGGACCGAACGTCGTCGTCGCGGTTACGAGGGAAGAGAAAGAAGACGTTAAAGAAGTCGTTGTTCCCGCCTCCGTAGAAGAAGTCAAAGAAGAAGTTAAAGAAGAAGTTAAAGAAGAGGAGAAACAACCGATTCCGAGATGGCGCTTGAACATGCAAAATATCGCGCATAGCGCGAGCGATGCGTTGAAGAGGAGAACGTCTACGATATCCAACGAGCGAGAACAACAACAAGAACAGCACGTAGTAGAAGACGGGAAAGAGCAAGAGAAACAAAGAATCGACGCAGAAATAGAAGAGCAACGACGACAAATTGACATGGAAAACGAACAAAAACGAAAAGAAGAAGAAGAAGAAGAAGCGGCGGCGAAAGTAGTAGAACCGGAAATGGGCGAGGACGAAGCTCCACCGCGAGGTGTGATGGAAAACTTATACGACATCGATAACGGAAGATACGAAGGCGAGGTTGTTCAAGTCCCGTTTGCGTTTTACGCCAACACGAAATGGGCCGGCGCAGATTTCTGGAAACACGATTGGGATACTCCGAACATGAGCGACGAGCAAAAAGCGAAACCGGACCCGACGAAATTCATGCCGGTGTTTAAAACCCACGGTGTAGATTCCGCAGACGTCGTCGTTACCGCTCACGCGACAAACATCAAATCAACTGGATGGGTTATCGTCGATTCCGCGAAGCGAAACGGTTTACAAGTAGTCATCTCGGGCAACGGGACCGATTTCCACGGTTTCGCGGATAAAATGATGGGTTTAAAAGCCGCTTTACATTCCATCAACGGCAACCCGATCGTCATCAACACCGATGCCAACGATGTCATGCTTCAATGTTCCGGCCAAGAATTTAAAAACCGATTCAACCAAGCGAACGCGGATTTCATTTTCGGCGGCGAAACGCAGTTATGGCCGGAAATCCACGCCTACTTTGAGAAAACCGACGAAATAGCCTGGAAAGAGAAAATGTCCGACACTCTCGGTAAAATCGGCGCGGCTGGACCACCGGCGCAGCTTACCGGCGCGCATCCGAACGTTTGGGCCAACGCCGGGTCATTCATGGCGAGGAAAAACGACATGTTAAAATACATCGAAGAAACCGAACAGCGCATGGCGAGACACCCGGGATCAGAGCCAGACGAGTGGGGAATGACGTGCCGCCCGGCGGGCGTCACCGACGAAGACTTTGCCGACGTCAACGGTTCCGGATGGGTCAACTGGTTCGACGACCAAGAGTGCTTAACCTCCTTCCAAATGCGACATTTAATGGATCGATCCTTGCGTCACAAATTAGACGCGGACGGGTCCATCTTATTTAGCGCCGGCGGCACGCCCATGGACCAAATCGGCAAAGACAACAAAAACATGGTCTTCCACAAAGAAACCGGCAAAGCCTCGTGTTTGTGGCACTTTAACAATCCGCAGGCGAAAATCCGTTTAAAAGATTTCGCGAACGCCTTCCCGGATAAATTCTTAACCCCGCACGGAAGAGAAGTGATGTTGAGCACCTCGGACGAACATCCGGGAAATCGAGACCCGGGACCTTCGTCTGCGGCTGCGTTTAGCGCTCGATCGAGCGCTCGAGCGGCGGCGAATTGAATGAAGTTATAATATACTAAGAGAATAGGAAGAAAAAGTGAGAGAGGAAGAGATGAGAGAATATGAGAGGAGAATAATGCGTATATATATACATAATAAGATTAATCAAACGCGTGTTGTGTACTAATTTAAAACGAATACATACTTAAACGAAAAATGCTCCTTGATGGACAGCTCCTTTTTCCTTCCTTTCTGCTTGTATTGGAAAAAAATCACATCAAACAAAACACGCGCGTGAAGGAAGAGAAGAAATGGCAACGAGTCACGCCACCACGAGCGCGGAAGAGGCGGCACCTTTATTGCTAGCTTCGTCGTCTACGTCTGCTAATAATGCGTTTCGTCGCGATGAGAGCGGTTTGGAGACGTCTTCGTCGTCCGCATCATCATCGTGTAAGAGATACGGAATTTTAGCCGCGGCTGGATTGGGGGCTCTTTTCGTGTTGTCTTCGTCCAAGACGAACAGCGGCGTAACGTTGACGACGACGAGGGGAGGAGGTCGACCAGAACACGTCGCATCGGTTAAACTGGGTTCCTTCGAAACCGGCTACGACTTGGACGCGAACGCGTTCGATGGCGACGTTTGGCACGTCCCGTTTGAGTTTTACAGAGACACCAAGTGGGCGCAGGCGAAGTTTTGGCGACCCGGGTCGAACGCGGATCTCGACGGCGACGTGACGATGTTAAGTGAAGAAGAAAAAATGCACCCAGACGAGAAGAAATACATGCCAGTGTTTAAATCGAAAGGCGTGGATTCCGCTCCGGTGGTAGTGACGGCGCACGCGACGAACTTGAAGAGCAACGGGTGGGTGATTCTGGACTCGGCGAAGAAGAACGGGTTGGAGATTGTGATCTCGGGGAACGGGACGACTTTTCACGGGTTTGCGGATAAGATGATGGGTTTGAAAGCGGCGTTGCATTCTATTCCAGGGAACCCTATTATTGTCAACGCGGACGCGACGGATGTTTTGTTGCAGTGCGGGCCGGAGGAGTTTCAAAAGAGGTTCGAACAAGCGGACGCGGATTTCATTTTCGGAGGCGAGACCCAGTTATGGCCGGAGATTAGGAAATATTTCGACATGGAAGACGAGCAACAGTTTAAAAGAGAGATGAGTTTGACGTTTGGTGAGATTGGTAAAGCGGCTGGGGATGACGTCGAGTTAACCGGCGAGCACCCGAACGTCTGGGCCAACGCCGGTTCCTTCATGGGACGAAAAGAAGAGTTGATCAAGTACATCGAAGCGACCGAGAATAGAATGATGCGACACAACGATTGGAAAGAAGAAGACGGTTTCGGGATGACGTGCAAACCCGCGGCAACAACAGACGAAGAATTCAACAACGTCTTCCCAGGTATGCGTCAATTTGACGACCAAGAGTGCCTCACGGCGTTTCAAATGCAAAAACTCATCGAACGCTCGCAACGCCACAAGTTAGACGCGGACGGCTCAATCCTCTTCTCCGCCGGCGGCGCGCCAATGTCGCAGCTCGGTCAAGACGCCAACGGCATGGTGTACAACAAACAAACCGGGAAAGCCTCGTGTTTGTGGCACTTCAACAACCCCTCGGCGAAAATCCGCTTGAAAGATTTCGCCAACGCCTACCCGACGAAATTTTTAACCGAAGTCGGCAGAGGCGCGATGTTGAGAACGCCGGACGAACATCCTGGGAACAGAAACGGTGAAGTCGGCCCAGCCCCGAGCGAAAGTCCTTGATATGATAATACTAACTGTGTAAATAAAAACGTAAAGAGAGAGAATTTTGTGTCTTACTTCAATGCCTCGTACGCACGCTCGGTTGGTTTCATTTTTGAATTTTCCCCTACTTTGAGTAATCCAATCGCGTCACTCTTTCGCACAACACAATGACCAAAACCATGGCAACAGCGGCAAACAACAACAACAACACCAACATCGAAGATACCATCGACTCGCGCGAGTTCATCGCGAACCCTCGAAAAGTAATCGCGGAGAAGCTGTTCACCGCGTACGGTTTCAAAAGTGTAAGCGCTGCAACCTCGTCTGCGTTGGAACCGATCGACGGCGATTGGAACCTTTCGAAAGTGCTCAAAAAAAGCATCTCGGAGAGCGAGGAGGAGGAGAAGGACGCGACGAAGACGACGAAGTGGTTAAGTATTCCAGAAATAAACCACGCGGATGGGAAAGGCGTCGGGATTGAAAGCGTACCGGAAGGGAAACTGTGCCGGTTTCGGTGCGTGGTGCAAGATATGAGAGACCCGGAGTATTACGTGGGATGTTTTAAGAGCAAGAGAGCGAGCTCGGGGTGGCAGACGACGAAGTTCGCGGAACACGGCGGCGACGAGACGTCGAGAATGGAGGAAGAGGACGACGAGGAGCGTTTGTTTACATTCGAGAACCCGCAGCAGCAGTCTTCGAACGTTCGGATGTGGGAGAGGAAGGTGTTCTATTGCGTCCCGATACCGGGCGAGGCGAAGTGGGTGCAGGAGAGAGATTGTTTGGAGAGAGAAGATACGCACTCGAACGGCGATGGGGTGGTAGATTTTACGAGCATCGGCGGTAATACTGGTGCGAGCGTGGGAGGAGGAAGCGCGAAGAAGAGAACCCGAGAGGAGAATAACGAGGAGGAAAAAATTAAAGACGACAAAGAGGCAAAGATGAAGGAAGAGAAAAACGAGCCGGCGAAATCTGAAGACACCATGGAAGCGATGCCAATAAATGGGTCGCAGAAAACGGAAGATTTTACTGCCATGAATAATAAGAATCGAAATAAAAGTTTCGCCAGAGAGACGCTGGACGAGGCGAGGAATTTGCCGTTACCGAACGACCAGCGAGGACCGTGTATCGTTTGCGTGTACGATTCACCGGAGGATGACGAGGGCGACAAGGAAAATAATTCGGAAACAATGAATTCAGCGACAATTACAAATCCACCATCGAGGAGGTCTTCCACGCAATTGAAATTGAACGACATCGTTGAGTTTTACGGCGTTTTGAGTCTCAATCCAGAACACGCGGCTGAAGCGTTTGGGAACATTGGATTGAACGATAGTATCGAGGAGGACGGTGACGGCGCGACTACGACACAACCTTCGGACGATGACTTTTACGGACACGCAGAAAGGGCGGCGTTGTTTCCAGCGAGTTCTATCGCGCCAAGGTTCCACGCTTTCGGCTTTACAAAGTTGAAACTCGAAGATCTCGTTTTGAAGACGCCGGCGGAGCGTTATCTTTTGGACGAGGAGGAAAACGTCAAAGAAGCGTCGGCTTCCGTATCTGTGGTGCGACCGTTCGACGCTGCAACAACAAACGCGATGTGCGAAAAGATGATCGATATTTTCACCGAAGCGCTCGGTGGAGATAAAGTTGCCGCGAGTTACGCTTTGTTCCTCGCGTGCGCGAGGATTCGTTTACGCACGGATGAATTCCCAGTCGGTTCATTGTGCGTCAACTTTTCGATCGATTGTGCGCTCTCAAAAGAGGATGGAGAGAGCAAGCGTAAACGTAACGACAATCTCGTCAATGCACTCGCGTCTGCGTTGCAATCTCTTTGCCCTGCGACCGCGTGTTTATCCGTAGACGTTCCTTCGCTCAACGCGCGAACGTGGGTGCCTAAAAAAGACTACGACCGTAATCGTTTACGCGCTGGACCTTTACAGCTCGCGGACGGTACCGTTTGTGTCTTGGACGAAACGAAATTACAAACGGGTATTCTCGCAGAAACTGGCGTGAAGAACGCCCGAGCCGTGAAGGATATCATTCAAATGCAAAAAGCGGAGTACGATTTCGATTACCATCAAATGTCTTTGCCGACGGATATTAGCTTTGTCGCTGTTTCCGAAGGCAAGTCGATTTTATTTAGCGAAGACACGGAAGGGTTAGTCGTCCCATTACGCCCGACGAAGAACGAATCCAACACAACGCTCTTGTATGCCCTTGACAAACAAACTTTGGACGACATGCGAACGCTCGTTGCGTTTGTTCGCAACGCGCCGCACATGGACATTTCGGAATCGTGCGGCAAAACCATCGAAGCGTCCATGGTGCAAAAAAGACAAGACGATCCAAAAGAAGCCACGCAAGCGAAAATGCACTCGTGGTTAACCATGTCCAGATTGCAAAGTTTACTCAAAGGAAGAAACGAAATCACGGTGGATTCTTGGGAGGAAATCATGGAACTCGAGAGAACGGTGAAGAATCGACGCCGCGTTCTGTAGTAAAACAAAGAAAAACATCGCGCTCTCTCAATAGAACTGAAAAGTTCGTCTTCAACCGCGCGTATTCATTCAATATTTCATAAATACAAAAACTAAACTTAATGCATACTCATTCTAAACCTATTCTAAAGACGCGCTCGTTCGAATCTTTCACTTCTCTTCCTTCAGTCGAGCTCGCCACGCTTCCAGCTCGTCTTCGTCAAACTCCAACGTCCCATCCGCCTCTATTTTCGCTCGCATCATCGTCGCCTTCTCCTCCTCCTCTTTCCCTCCCTTCTTCTTCTTTTCCTTCTCCTGGATAAAATCCCCCGCGTCGCCTTTCTCGCCGAACCACCCCAGTCTATCCGCCACCACGTGTTTCCTCTCGCACCCAGGGCAGGTGACGACGACCACGCCAAAGTGATACGCGCGTTTGCTAAACCCTTTGATCGATCTCGTCTCGCATTTCCCGCACGTGAACGCCATGTATAACTCTTTTTTCTTCTCCTTCTTTTGCTCTTCTTCTGCTTCTTTTCCTCCTCCTCCATCCGAAGTCGTAAACGCACGCCAGGACGAGCAGATGGAATGCCGACGAAGCGAATTTCCCCTAAAGACACATCCACGAGCAGCAGAAGCAGAAGCGGCGGAGGATGATGCAAAAGTGCCCGAGTTCGTCTTTGTAAAAGCTGATGCGCTCGATGAAGCCAACCGTCGTAACAAGAGCGCTCCTCCCCGCTTCATCATCTTCACCGAGCGTTTTAAAGTTTCATCATTTGTGGGGAAATGCAGTTGAAATTCATCCCGCACACATCGTATCTTCGTGAGACGTATTAAACGCGGTGAAAGACAAAGACATGGAGCAACTGCAAAAGCAACTGGAACAATTCACGGACTCTTTAGACAAAACCACGTTTCGACCGTTGCAGAAAAAAACCTTCGACTGTTCCTCCAAGTGTTGCGACGACGCGAAGCAATCGCACGAAACCTTCCAGCGATGCATACAGAACTGCGCGGCGACGATGCAGGAGAAAGAAACGGTCGTGAATAACGAACTGCAAATATTTCAACAGAAAGTGCAACGGTGCGCGCAAACGTGCAACGATAAAGCGCAGAGTTTTTTAGAGAGCGATGGAATCGGAGGAATGGATAAAGCGCAGAGGAAAGCGATGGAGTGCATAGACGAGTGCGCGAGGGATTACGGGAAGGAGTTGAAAGCGATTCAGAGGAGGGTGGTCGGGTAGTCGATGATGTTGTTGTAGTCGTTTATTCTATGTACTCGTAGCTAATTCTATTCTAATTCTAATCTACCTTCCCGCGATGAAAGCTAGACGCGAGCTCCTCGAAACACCTTCTTCGAGCGAGGTACCGAGCGAACTCTCGCGCGAACCGCACGGTAAAAGCGACAAGTAAAGGAAGCACGAGCGGCATAGCGAGCGCGAGTTCGTGTTCGAAAGGGAACGTGACGTCTTCGCGGACGTTTATGGATTCGCGACTGGTTTGAAACGCGAGTTTTCTGGCTTTGGCGACGAGTTTGAATGCTTCTTGTCGTCGGTTCTCGTCCATCATCGCGACGGCGTCTCGGAGCATCGCTAAGGACTCTTTCGAACGCGAGGCGAGATAGGAAGCGTCTTTTGCGTCGATATCACCAAGGTTCGTGGCACCACGGAGAATTTCTACGATTTCTAACATATCCGCGCGGACTCGAGTTGAACTTAAAGCGTCCATTTCTATCATCGATAAGATGTTCGCCGCATCCGGCAAAGCGTACTTCGCGTAGGTTTCGTCTGAAGTTATATCCACGCCGAGCAGTCTCGCGCGAACGTTTGCAAAAAGGAACGGAAGGATATCAGTAACACTTTCACGACGCTCCAAAATCGTTATCCCAACGTTATCGCGCTTGACAAACCAGTTCTTTGGAAGAAAAGCGTCGTCGTTGTTGTCGTTTTTTCTGAACACTACGAATTTCCCGCTCGGCATGGACGGTATCAAGTCCACGTCCATTTTTCTGAGAGGTAACGCCCGCGTGAACCTTTCCGCGGCTTCCTGATTCGTCGTCGAAGCATGAGAGTCGCCCACTTTGTCCTCTTCAGCGCGGCTGTGGTACACGACGCGAGACTCGGCTTCGATGTTTAAAAAATGTTCGAGACGTTTCGAGAGATTGCTCACAAACGGTTCGCGCACGTCTTTCCTAAAATCCCACGAAAGTGTTTCGTTTTCTTCATCGTCATCGGGAAGCACGAGAACGAACGAGAGTGACGCCGCCGACGCGCCAAAATGGCCATCAAACTTAGCGTCCTCTCTCGCGACTTTCCACGCGGACGAATAGAGTTTCAGAACCGATTCTCGAATTTTTGTCATCGCGTCAAAGCCGCCTCGAGACCCCCACTCAGAAGAGGTCCACTTCGCGTCGACGAACGCGTTTCGGTCGGTGCCAAAGTGTAGGTGAAAGTTCGCTTCTATACTGTCGTCTTCTACTTCGTTTTCGTCGTCGAAAAAGTACGCGTAAATTTCATTCGGATACGTCGCGTAGTTCATTCTCAACTCGTTCTCCACGTGCGCGTACATTCCACTCTTCGCGCTCTCGCCGTCGCCATTCTCGTTCTCGTCGCGCTCATCTCCGCTCGCTCTCGTGGACCTCGCGTAAAACCTCGCGCGTCTCGCTAATTCG
>Ga0255758_10001812_pt1 | contig 20928 bp, 20 predicted proteins | sample 011ome_24_FD_179958 | JGI IMG/M metagenome (GOLD analysis project Ga0255758, IMG submission 179958) | Coastal salt marsh microbial communities from the Groves Creek Marsh, Skidaway Island, Georgia - 011513CT metaG (version 2) | ecosystem: Environmental > Aquatic > Marine > Intertidal zone >...
TCCTTGATCAACCCAGCGAACAACATATCCTAAAATACCTTGAGTATTATTTTCAACTTCGCGCATTATTTCATCTTCTGATAAATTTTGCCCCTTAAGTAAAGGTAAGGTTAGTAAGTCATCCAATGATCCCGCTAATTCATTTTTAAGAATATTGCTTTGAATTTTTTTAACATCTACTTCATGATAGTGAAGTGCATGTAAGGTAGCCGCAGTTGGACTTGGCACCCAAGCACAGTTTGCTCCAGATTTAGGATGACCAATTTTTTGCTTCATCATTTCTTCCATTAAATCTGGCATTGCCCACATTCCTTTTCCTATTTGTGCCTTACCTTGCAAACCACAATCTAAACCAATTTTGACATTTCTCTTCTCATAGGATGAAATCCACGGTGCATTTTTCATATCAGCTTTTTTTAAGAACGAACCAGCCTGCATTGCAGTATGTATTTCATCACCCGTTCTATCTAAAAAGCCTGTGTTAATAAAAGCTACTCTTGATTTTGCAGCACGTATACATTCTTTTAAGTTAACACTTGTCCTTCTTTCCTCATCCATAATACCAATTTTTATTGTACTCTTTGGTAAATCTAATAAACTTTCAACTGCTAAAAAAAGTTGATCTGTAAATTCTACTTCTTCAGGTCCATGCATTTTTGGTTTTACTATATAAATAGATTTATGTTCTGAGTTTTTATTAGCTTCTTTTTTAAAATCATATGTTGCAATTAAGGTAGTAATAATTGCATCCATAATACCCTCACCAATTTCTTGATTATCTTTGTTTAAAATTGCTGGCGTTGTCATTAGATGACCAACATTTCTGATTAACATTAGTGAGCGTGTTTTTAAAAATTCTTCTGAACCTTTATTTGTAGTAAATTTTATATCTTTATTTAATGTTCTTGTAACAATTTGATTATTTTTCTTGAACTCTGCTTGAAGGTCACCTTTTACTAGACCAAGCCAATTTCTATATGCTAAAATTTTATCATCTGCATCTACAGTTGCAACACTATCTTCACAATCAAGGATAGTAGAGATTGCTGATTCAATTAAAATATCTGAAATATTAGCAGGGTCATTTTTTCCAATAGTATCATTAGCGTTTATTAAAATTCTACAATGAAGATTATTTTTTAATAAAATTAATTCTGAAAGTATTGACTCTTTATTAAATCTCCATCCAATAATTTGATTATTATTTTCTAAATTAATATTTGAATTATTAGCGCTGCTTAAAACAATTTTATTTTCAAGTAATTGAATTTTATTAATTTCATTCCATGATGTATTTACAAGGGGAGCAAACTTATCTAAATGAGATTTTGCAAATTTTATAACTCTCTCACCTCTTTCAGCGTTGTAGCTATTACCCTCAGGCATATCTCCTAATGCATCAGTTCCATATAATGCATCATAAAAACTGCCCCATCTTGCATTTACAGCATTGATGGCAAATCTTGCATTTGTAATGGGCACTACAAGTTGTGGCCCACATATAGTTGATATTTCTTTATCAACATTAGAGGTTGTTATTTTAAATTCTGGTCCTTCGTTAACGATATAATTAATTTCCTTTAAAAATTTTTTATATTTTTCTAGGTCAATATCTTTTCCCTTATGTGCAACATGCCATTCATTTATTTTAGATTGTAAATTTTTACGATAATCTAAAATATCATTATTTTTTTTATAATAAATATCGACAATATCAGAAAATCCATTCCAGAAATCTTCACTAATAATATTTAGGCCAGTTAATACTTCTGTATTAACGAAATTGTATAAGTTTGAATTAATTTTAATATTTTTCTGTTCAATCATTTAAGTAAAAAACTGATATAGGAAAAATTATAAAAGAAAATAAATATTTAATTGCAAGTATTATTTTGAATTACTGTAAACAGTTCCATATTCTTTTATTTTCATTAACATTGAATATACCCCGTTTCTTCTACCAGGAGTTAATAACGTATCTAAATCCAATGCTGATAAGAGCTCAAAATTTGCATTAGCTATTTCATTAGGCTTTCTCCCTCCATAGATTTCACATAGTATAGTGACCATACCTTTTGAAATAAATGCATCTGAGTCGGAATGAAAATATAGTTTTCCTTCTTCGGTAAAAGGAACAAGCCAAACTTGAGCTTGGCAACCATCTACTTTAAAGCTTTCTTGTCTAAATTCCTCAGGAAATTTTTTAGCGTTCTTGGCTTGATCAAGTAAATATTTATATTTATCCATGTCATCATCAAATAATTCTAAATTTTCCTTAAAATAATTTATTTTTTCTTCAATAGATGTCACGTCATATACTTTCTAAGTTCCAATGCGGTTTCTTCAGGTAAGATATCCATAATAAATACTCCCGCCATAGACTCAGAACCTGCTAAAACTTTTGGTTTATCACCATGTCTTAAGGGTGGATAAAATTCCATATGAAAATGAAAATTTTTATCATCAAGTTTAGGCGCTGCATGGAGGCCCATGATATATGGACATCTTCTTCCTAGAAAATTATCATACCCTTTAACTACTTTTTGAAGAGCTTTTGCAAAAGAATTGTATTCTCCATCTGTAAATTGCCAAGGACCTGCAAGTTGTCTTTTTGGAATAATCCATATTTCATAAGCATATCTAGCAAAAGGAGGAACAGCTGCAATAACGTTGTCGTCCTGATAAACAAAATATTTTGTTTCTAGATTATTCATTAATTTCAAAATAAAATTTTCTTTCTTAAAAGCATCAACTTCTTTTTGAATTACTGGTGGCACAAAAGGAAAGGCATAAATTTGACCATGAGGATGATGAAGGGTAACACCACATTCTTCCCCTCTGTTTTCAAATGGCATAACATAACTAATGTCGTCTCTATTAAGCAATTGTGTATAGCGATCTGACCATGCATTAAAAAGAAGTTCTATTCTTTCTAAAGGCATTTGAGCTATCGTATCTAAATGATTAGAAGAATATACCACTACTTCACATTCTCCATTTGATGGTTTAACATTTAAGCCATCAACCAAGTTCTGATCTTCACTTGTATTAAAACTCGCCCATCTATTAGGAAAAATAGCAACTTCAAAATTTTTAAAAGGAATTTCAGTGGGAAAATTTAATTCCGATCCGGGACATAGGGGACAATATTTTTTTGGAGGAAAAGCAGTTCTTACTTTTCGTGTTGCAGAATAAGTTACCCATTCCTGCCTAGATGGATTCCATCGCATATGTGGACTAGGCGACGGTGTTATCTCAAGTTCTTTAGAAGCTTTTTCATTATGTTCTTCATAGCCAAAAAGAAGCAAATGTCTTTTGTCATTTCTCTCAAACTCTCTTTTATAAATTTTTTTCATCTATTTTCTTTTCCCACTCAACAGCAGTTTTAATAATTAATTTTAAATCATCAAATTTTGGTTTCCAATTTATATGTTGATGAAGTTTATCAACATTAGAAATTAATTTTTCAGAATCCCCAGGTCTCCTTTTATCATATTCAAATATTATTTTATTATCATATATTTGATTAGCAGTATTAATTACTTCTAATACTGAGTAACCCTTTCCATATCCACAATTAAAAATATTACTAATTTTTTTTTCTAATAAATATTTCGCTGCCTCTAAATGAATACTAGCTAAATCACTCACATGAATATAATCTCTAATTGCTGTGCCATCTTTAGTATTGTAATCATCACCAAATATTGAGATTTTTTCTCTTTTTCCAACTGCTACTTCACTAAGAATTTTAATTAAGTGTGTTGGCGTATCTGAAATAAGGCCTGATCGTAATTCAGGATCAGCACCAGCAACATTAAAATATCTCAAAATGATTGAGTTAAACTTGTCTTTGTTATTTAATAAATATTGTTCCGTTTTAACCTTTGATTCTCCGTAAGGGTTTAGGGGGTTAAGAATTTCATCTTCGGTTATTGATTCATTATTGATAGGATTTCCATAAGCCGCTGCTGTTGAAGAGAATATAATATTTTTTAAATTATGTTTATAGCACGTTTCAAAAAGCTTAATGGCGTTATCAGTGTTATTTTTAAAATATTTATCAGGATTTTGAACAGACTCTTCTACTTTGATAAATCCAGCAAAATGAAGAAGGAGATCAAAATTTTCCTCTAATAATATACTAGAGATTTTCTCTGAATCATTAATATTTGCATTAATCAATTGGATATTTTCAGGGATAAGACCTTTATTTCCTGTGGAAAGATCATCAATTACAACTACTTCATGTTTATTTTCTAAAATAGAAAGCAAAACATGACTTCCTATATATCCAGCACCTCCTGTTAAAAGAATTTTCATAAAAATAAATATTATTAATTAAACTATAACATTACCTCTTATAGATAATCTTTACACAAAAAAAATTTATGTTAAGATAATTATATGATCAATTTATTAGATACGCACCAACATTTAGTTTACCGTGATGTCGCTGGCTATAGCTGGGCAAAAGATATTCCACCACTTGCTGAAGATAATTTTACCGTTAAAGATTATTTAAATCTTACAGAGGGACTTGGAATAGGTGGCACACTATTTATGGAAACAGGAGTTGATGATCCTGACTATCAAAACGAAGCTGAACACGTTCATGGTTTAGCTAAAGATACTAATAATAATATCAAAGGTTTAATTGTTTCTATTAGACCTGAGGATGATAATGAATTTAATAGTTGGTTTGAAAAAACACTAGAGATGAATGTTGCAGGTTATAGACGTGTATTACATGTTATGCCTGATGAAACTTCTCAAGCTCAAACATTTATCAATAATGTAAAAAAAATTGGTGAAGCTGGAAAACCTTTTGATATTTGTTATCTTCCAACACAATTATCAGTGGCTTATGATTTTGCCAAAAACTGTGATCAAACAAATTTAGTTTTAAATCACTGCGGTGTTCCTTCAATAGCTGCTGGTGAAATAGATCAGTGGGGCAAGGATATTAAAAAATTATCAGAATTACCAAACGTGATTTGTAAGTTGTCTGGTTTAATGGCTTACTGTGCTCCTGGAACTTCTTCACAGGAAACAATTCAACCTTATGTTGATCATGCGTTAGAATGTTTTGGACCAAATAGAATGGTTTGGGGAAGTGATTGGCCTGTTGTAAACCTTGGTAAAGGAATTCAAGAATGGATTTCTGTTTCAAGAAATATACTTGGAGTTTTGTCTCAGGATGAAGCTAATGCTATTGCAAATCTAAATGCACAAAAAATTTACAACGTAACAATCTAGTAGATTTTTCTAAGTTTGTTGGCTGCCTCAACTAGTTTGATGATTTTTGCTTTAGCAATATCAATTGGAACATGTCCCAAACCACATTCACTCGTTAGTAAAACTTTATCTGGATTAAAATAATTTAATAATGGTTTGGTATTTTCATGAATTTCATCAAACGTCTCAGTCGTATCTATTCTTTGATCCACAACACCTGCAGAAAGAGCTCCTTTAAAATCCCATTCTTTAAAAATATCAAGCATTGGGTAATGAAGACTGCAATGTTCTAAATGAATTTCATTTATTTTTAACTTTTTAAAAGAAGCAATCATATCAGTATATCTTCCAAAAAAACCTCTTTTACGGTGAGCGTTACCACCGCATATATGTAAGTTAAATTTTACATTAGGGAATTTTTTAATAATGTAATTAAGTACGTCTGCTCCCCAATCTGTCTCATTAACATTTTCTGTCCAAACAGGTTCATCAAATTGAATATAATTGCAACCTTCATTACAAACTTTTTTTAATTCCTCAATAATTACATCTGCATAAGCCATCGCTAGAGCCTGATCATCAGGATACAAGTCTGTTCGTTCGTTTACACTAAACCGCGCTAACATATGAGGCCCTGTTATTGTTTGTTTTACTTGTATATGCTTAGGAGTATTTTTTCTGGCCGTTTTCCATTTTGTGGCTAATTTTGTATTTAGATTTTTGATTTCATCTTTAATAACTGCGCACTCTATTCCAAAACCTTTTGTTCCATGAGTCTTAGACAAATCTACTTTTTCCATAGATCCACCAGTGGAAAAATGTTTATATTTTTTATTTTCTGCATCAACCCCGTCTGTTCGTAGTTGATAGAACCAATACATATTTTCTCTATAACCCTCACCATCTGTTATAATATCAAGACCTAAGTCTGACTGTTCTTTTACGGCCCATTTAATCATCTCAAGTGCTTCCTCATCACTTACACTTGATTTTCTTAATGTATCTTTTTGAATATCTTTTCTTGGATAGCTTCCTGTTACGGTAGTTAAAAATTTCATATAATTATCTCCCTATTGATTTTCTCTTGCTTCTTTGATGAGACATTCTACTCCCTCAGCAAAAGATCGTGGATGAAAATTTATTTCTTTCCTAATTCTGCTATCATCCTGATTATCAATAAGTGGTGTAAAGGATTGCTCTTTAAGGAAGTTTAATTGTGCATCAGGAATAATTTTTTTTACTGTTTCTTCTAATTCATAACCATCAACTGTTTGAGATCCTGTATTAAAACACGAAAAATTAACTTTATCTTTTAGACATAATCTTACTAATTGTTCTGCACAGTCTTCGACATAAATCCAATTGTCTTTATTATTTTTAGAAAAAGGTAAATCCACAGCATGACCCAAGGCTGGTTTTGAGGCAAATTCTTCAGCCCAATTTAAAGCGGTGTTTTGTCTCCCATAACCAAATACTACTGAAGGTCTAGTATATACAATACTGCAACCATGCTTCTGGATGTATTTCTCAGCCATAAACTCATTAAGTAGTTTCATTACTCCGTATGTAAAAAAATGATTATTTATACCAGTATAATCTTCTTCAGTGACAGCTCTTTGACCAAATATAGACTGCCTTTCACCATATACTGTTTCACTACTTGCAAATACTAAACGTCTTATATTATGCTTAACTACCATATCAAATACTGATGTTGTTCCAACAATATTTATTTTACTTGCGAGTAAAGGCTGTTCTTCACAAATAGCGCCAATTCCGTAAGCAAGATTTATTACTGAGTCAATTGTATAAGAAGAAAATATATTTTCTAAATTCTCAAAGTTTGTAATGTCCAGTTGTTCAAAAGTAACAGCATTGGCTTTTTTACCAATTTTACCAATTTTATTTAGAAGTTTTTCTTTATTTTTTTTATTTTCTAAATCAGCAACAATAACCGAGATATCTTTTTTTAATAATTGTAAAACAACATTTGAGCCAATAAAACCAAGACCACCAGTAACTAATACGTTCATCTTATTCCATAAAAAAGATTTGATCCATCATTACCCATGAATTATTATTTTCATTATTTGGGAATGGATTAAAGCAATCAATCATCAATTTAGTCCATTTTTCAACGATAGGAATATTTTGCATTTGTGCCATATCTTTATCAAAACTATCCCCATCATATTCTAGGTAACCAAACATAAAATCTTCTTTTAAAAAAATACTATAATTTTTGACATTAATTTTTTTTAATTCATCAAGAACTTCTGGCCAAACATTAGCATGATTTTCTATGTAGTAATCTCTCTTTTCATCTTTCAATCTAACCGCCATTCCGTATCTTTGTGTTGCCATGTTTTCCTTTCTGTGAATTATTCACTCTATAAATAGAATTATTGTCTTAGTTTAAATTTATATAACCAAAATGTATATATAAATTCAAATATAAAGTTTGATTTTAAATATAAAATTATTTACAAGATTTTATGGCTGAATTTTCTGCATCAGAAATCTCAAATCTAACCACTTCCATACCTATGCCAAAAAAACTTTTACCAATAGTGATAATAGGCGCTGGCGGAATAGTAAGCGATGCACATCTTCCAGCTTATAAAAAAGCAGGCTTTAGTGTTCTTGGTATTTACGATCCTGTAAAAGAAAAAGCAGAAAAATGTGCTAAAGATTTTGATATAAAAAAAATATATACATCAGAAGAAGAAGCTTTATCAGAAACTAATGCTGTATTTGATATAGCTGTTCCTCCTCAAGTTTTATTAGAAGTAGTAAAAAAAATACCTGAAAACTCTATATGTCAACTTCAAAAACCAATGGGAAACAGTATGCAAGATGCTGCTGAAATAAAAAAAATTATTAAAGAAAAAAATATTATAGCTTGTGTTAACCTTCAGTTAAAATTTAGTCCAATGATGATTGCTCTCCGTGATGCAATCAGTAAAGACATGATTGGAGATATAACAGAGCTTGAAATAAGTTTAAGTGTAAAAACTCCTTGGCATTTATGGCCATTTTTAGAAACTTTAGATAATGTTGAAGTACCTCTCCATTCAATTCACTACCTAGACTGGATAAGATCTGTTTTAGGTAATCCAACGAGTGTTCACTGTAAGTCTATTAAACACCCAAGTGTCCCTAAAATTTCTGATGCCCGATCAAGTATTATATTGGAATATGAAAAAGATATCAGATGCTGTCTATCTATAAACCACACACATGACACTGATATCCATGGAATGAAACATACACATGCTTATGCAAGAGTTGAGGGTCTTAAGGGAGCTGCGTATATAAAATTTGGACTTCTTTTAAATTATCCAAAGGGAGAGCCTGAAGAAATAGAAATTAGTACTGATGGTGTAAGTTGGACTAAGGTTGAAAATGTTGGTACTTGGTTTCCAGATGCTTTCATTGGTACAATGTCTAGTTTACAAAGATTTGCGTCTGGAGAAGATACAGACTTACTGCATTCTGTGGATAATGCTTATGAAACAATGGCCGTTGTTTACGCTTGTTTAGAGTCAAATAAAGTTACAGGTACTAAAGTTAATTATTAAATTAAATGAATAAATCAAAAAAGAATTATAGTGCTCCTGCTTTAGAGAAAGGACTTGATATAATTGAACTTTTATCAAAGTCATCTGTGGGCTTTAGTCAGGCTGAGATTGCAAAGAAATTAAAAAGATCAGTTAATGAAATTTATAGAATGCTAAATATTTTAGTTGCAAGAAATTATATTAAATTAGATCTAGACAATGACCGTTACAAACTAACTTTTAAGTTGTTACAGTTATCTTCACAACATCAGCCAATTAAAAATTTAATGCAAAACTCTCTTCCTATGATGAGAGAGGTAGCTCAACTTTGTAATCATTCTGTTCATTTATCTATTTATTATGCAGGTAAACTTCTAGTAATTGGACAAGTGGATAGCCCATCATCATTTAATTATTCGGTTACTACAGGTTCTACTTTTGACTTATTAGAAACATCTTCAGGACGTGTAATTTTAGCATTTCAAACTGTTGAAGAGAGGCGCAGAAGATTAGAGAGAAGAAAACTTTTTATGAAACTACAAAAGAAAAAAAATAATTTACCTAGTAGTTTATTAGAAAAAAAATTTTCATCTAAAATTATTCATGAAATAATAAAAAATAAATGTGAAGTAGTTAAAAGCTTACAGGTTAATGGTGTAACCAATATTAGTGTGCCAGTTTTTGATCATACAAATCAAGCCATTGCAGCTGTAACAATACCTTTTCTTCAAAGAATTAAGAAAGACTCACTAAATGATATTAGTTTAGTTAGCACAACCAAAATCCTCAAAGATCAAGCATTAAATCTTTCTAAAAGTCTTGGATTCCAATCTTAGCTAAATCCTCAGTATATTGTTATTAAAATTTATATATAAAAAGTTTTTTTATATATAAAGATCTTTGCATTTTCTGAATTTTTATCTAATATATCTTCATTATAATTAATTAATTACAATGGAGGAAAAATGTTAAGAATATTTCTTAGTTTGGCTTTCTTTTTTACTCTTTTTGGGACTGTTTCAGCGAAAGCAGAGACAGAACTATGGGGTGACTACAACGGCGTAACTTTAAGAGTTAAGCTTATAGGTGGAGGTCAATACGAAAATTTATACAATGAAGTTATTCCTTGGTGGGAAGAAAATACTGGTGGAAAAATTGAGATTGTTACTCAAAAAAACCACTTTGAACTTGATAAAGAAATCAAAAAAGATATCGCTTCCGGCAATCTTGATTTCTGTGTAGCTTCAAATCATACAAGTTTTGCTGCTCAGTATGGGAGTATTTATACTGATCTTAATGATATAATGCCAGCTTCTGTTTTAGCAGATTATACACCGTTAATTCTTGAGCACTCAACTGTTGATGGAAGACTTGTTCAAATGCCAAGACACAGTGATGTTAGTAGCATGTATTATCAAAAAAGTTTGTATGAAGATGCTGACAACAAAGCTAATTTCAAAGCTAAATATGGGTATGATTTAACTCCCCCTGACACTTGGGATCAAGTTAAAGATCAAGCAATATTTTTCTCAAATCCACCTGATTTTTATGGAACTCAATATGTTGGTAAAGAGGAAGCTATAGCCGGTCGTTTCTACGAATTAGTTGTAGCTAATGGTGGAGCATTATTTGATGAAGACTATCGCCCAATTTTTAATTCACCTGCTGGTATCGAATCACTCGAGTGGTTCATAGATTTATATAATGCAAAAGCTGTACCTGAAGGAGTGTTAAACTATCTTTGGGATGATACAGGTCTTGGTTTTGCAAGTGGAACTATTGCGATGAACCTTGATTGGGCTGGTTGGGCTGGTTTCTTTAATGATCCAGCGAACTCAAAAGTTGCAGGTGACATTGGCTTAATAAGAGCTCCTATGGGATCTGGAGGATTGAGAACAGGTTGGTCCGGTTCTCATACTTTCTCTATGACTGAGTCTTGTCCTAACAAAGATGCTGCTGCATCTTTCTTATGGGCTTTGACGAGTAATAAAGCTCAAATGATTGAAGCAAGAGGAGGTTTATCACCTACAAGACCAGCTATCTGGGATGCTATTATTGCAGAAAAAGAAGCTGAAGGTGATGAGTTTATGTTAATGGTTTTTGAAACTTTTAAGCAATCATTATCCTTAGACGCTTTTACTCCTCCACTTATTCCTGAGTGGATTGAGTTTACAAACGTGCTATATCCTGAACTTCAGGCAGCTATTCTTGGTGATAAAACACCTGAGCAGGCATTAGAAACTGCTTCTAAAAAAGCTACTGAAATTATGGAAGATGCAGGTTACTTCTAAATATATTTATCCAAGCTCTATTTTTTAATAGAGCTTGGAAATTTCTCTCAAATGAAAAAATTTCTTAATGGTCCGTGGGTATTAATTTTACCAACAATAATAGTACTTACATGTGTTGTTTTTTTGCCATTATTAATTTCTCTCTGGACTAGTTTTACTCCTTTTAAACTAACAAAACCTGATACACTTTATAGATTTATTGGTTTTAGAAATTATGAGAGATTGATCGGTGATTATGATTTCTGGGTTGCGTTTGGAAGAACAGTTTTATTTTTGACCATAGCTTTAAATCTTGAATTGGTATTTGGATTAGGAATTGCTCTATTAATTAATAAAATAACTTACGCACAAAAAACTTTAAGAACATTGATGATGTTCCCAATGATGTTCTCCCCAATTCTTGTTGGCTTTCAATGGAAATATATTTTTAATGATAATATTGGTTTATTAAATAATTTTTTGCGAGAGTTTGGTGTCATTAATCCCATTCCATGGTTAGTCGATGCAACACTTGCTAATTTTTCAATTATGGCGGCAGAGATTTGGTCAAGCACGTCAGTTTTTGCTATATTACTATTGGCTGGATTGATGGGAATACCTAAAGATCCAATTGAAGCTGCTAAAGTAGATGGTTGTAATTCGTGGCAAGTTTTTAAAAATATTACACTTCCTTTTTTAATGCCATTTATTTTTATTGCGATGACTATTCGATCTTTAGATGTAGCTAGAGCTTATGACATTGTACAAATGATGACAGGAGGAGGTCCAGCTAAAAGGACAGAATTATTGTGGACTTTAATATCAAGAACAGGTTATGTTGATGCCAAGATGGGTATGGCAAATGCAATGTCGTATATATCTATCTTTTTATCAATAGCCTTCACTTTCTTTTTCTTTTATAAATTAATGGAGGCAAGAAAAATTCTTAGTTATGACTAAAAAACAAATAAATAATATTTTAATTTGGGTTTGTGCAATTTTTTTAATTCTATTAATCATGACACCTGGCTTATGGGTTGTTTTAACAGCTTTTAGACCTCAAGTGGATATCATGGCAAAACCCGCCGTTTGGATACCTAGAAATTTAAGTTTTAATCAATTTGAAACAATGCTGTTTGGTGGATCTGAGGGCTCTATGGGAAGAAGTCCTGTTCCTGTCTTAAGTTATCTTCGTAATTCTTTGATTATCTCTATTGTAAGCACATCAATTGCTGTCTTTATTGGTACGTTGGGAGGTTATGCCTTTGCACGACATGAATTTAAGGGAAAAAATAGTTACTTTTTTTTAATTATGTTAACAAGAGCAATACCAGGTATATCTTTAAGTTTACCAATATTTATTCTCTTTTCTAAAATTGGAATAATTGATACTCATTTTGGTATAATCATTGTGTTTGTTGCTCTTAATGTTCCATTCACTATTTGGCTTACAGATGGTTTCTTTCGTCAAATACCAAGAGCCATGTCTGAAGTTGCAATGACTGATGGATGTACACGACTTCAAGCTTTCTGGCATATTGAATTACCTTTATCTAAATCAGGCATTGCTTCAGCGGGTATTTTTGCATTTTTAATTTCGTGGAACGAATTTGCCCTTGTCTCTAATTTGGCTAGAAGTACAGACTCAAAAACACTTACAGTTGGCTTAATGGATTTTACCTCACAGTTTACAATTAATTGGCCAGGCATGTGTGCATTGGCTGTATTTATTATTATCCCTGCGCTTATTCTAACATTTATGGTGCAAAAACATTTAGTTTCAGGTTTAACATTTGGAGGAGTAAAAGGATAATGGCAAAAGTAACACTTGAAAAAGTATCAAAGTTTTATGGTGATGTTGAAGCCGTCAAAAAGATTAATTTAGAAATTAAAGACAAAGAATTTTTAGTATTAGTTGGTCCATCTGGTTGTGGTAAATCATCTACACTCCGTATGATTGCAGGTTTGGAAGAAATTGACGAAGGTAAAATAAATATTGGTGAAAAAACAGTAAATGAACTTGAGCCAAGAGAGAGAAATGTATCAATGGTTTTTCAAAACTATGCTCTTTATCCTCATATGACTGTTGAAGAAAATCTGGGATTTTCTCTTAAAATTGCTGGTATGAAAAAAATTGATATTGATACACGCGTAGTTGAAGCTGCAGGTGTTTTGGATATAGAAGAGTTCTTGCAAAGAAAACCTGCACAACTATCAGGTGGTCAGCGACAAAGAGTTGCTATGGGGAGAGCTATTGTAAGAAGACCAGATGTTTTTTTATTTGATGAACCACTGTCAAACTTAGATGCAAAATTACGTAATCAAATGCGTACAGAAATTAAAAGACTGCATCAGAAGGTTGAAACTACTATTGTTTATGTAACCCATGATCAAGTTGAGGCAATGACTTTGGCAGATCGTATTGTTATTATGAAAGATGGTATTATAGAGCAAATTGGAACCCCATTAGATCTATTTGAAACACCTGCTACAAAATTTGTAGCAACATTCATTGGTTCACCTTCAATGAATATGATCTCATCCACTGTTGAAAAAGATCAGGGAAAGATTGTAATGAAAACTGAAGACGGATTGAGTATTCCAGTACCATTATCAAAACAAGACGTAGTTAAAGAAGGTCAAAAAATCTCTTTTGGTTTTCGAGCAGAAGATATTGTACCTCTTAAATTTGGGAACAGACCATCACAGTTTTGGGATTACAAGTCTAAAGTAAATTTATCAGAGCCTCTTGGAACTGAAACACTTATTTTTACAAATTTTGGAGAAATAGAAATTGTAAGTCGTATGTTTACACCTGAGCTTGTTAGGGCTGGAGATGAATTAGATTTCGCTTTAAATTTAGAAAGAACATATTTGTTTGATGATGAAACTGGTAAAGCATTGTGATAAATAAAATATCAAGTAAATCAAATTCAATATCAGATAGATTAACTAATTGTTTTAGTAGTGTAATTCATGATGTAATGCGTGATCAAGGATTTAAAAATTTTGTTTTAGACCCATCAATTAAACCTTTGAAGCCAGAGCATAAAATAGGTGGTCAAATTTTTACAATTGAAGGTAGAGCTAACACTTCTTACTCTCATCATGAAACATTATTAGCTTGGACTGGCATGTTATCAAAAGCACCATCTGATAAAATTTTGGTTTGTCAACCGAATGATAACATTGCTGCTTTTATGGGTGAACTTTCTGCAGAATATCTTTTAAAAAAAAATATACGAGGTTACATTGCTGATGGTGGATGCAGAGATGTTGAATTTATTAATAATATAAATTTCCCTGTTTGGTCAAAATTTAACACTCCAAAAGATGTCGTTGGCTATTGGAAACCTGATGCACTAGAAAAACAAATTTCAATTGGTGATGTGATTATAAATAATAATGATTACGTTATGGCTGATATTGATGGAGTTGTAATTATTCCTCAGGCTAATATTTTAGATGTACTAGAAAAATCTGAATTACTTATAAACACTGAGTCAAAAGTAAGAAAATCTATTCGTGAAGGTATGGATCCTCAGGAAGCTTATATAAAGTATAGCGCTTTTTAAACTTTTTTTCTTTCAACTAGCAAAATATGCTCCGAGTAACATACGCACTTATCATTTTGATTTATAATTTCACAAGCTTCATTAACTTGACCATATTTAGGTCTTTTTGGATCATCTTTTTTTTCTTTAATGGTAACTTTAGTATGAATTGTATCTCCAATGAAAACAGGATTTGGAAAACGCAGCCTTTCAAAGCCATATGTAAAAGCTCTTTTGTTTACAATAGATGCTGTAAGAGCAATCCCTATTGAAAATGTACAGCTGAATTGAGCAATCCGTTGACCAAATGGACCTTTTTTAGCAAATTCTGCATCAGTATGGTGAGGATAAAAATCCCCTGAGTGCATGGCATGAGTGACAATATCTGTTTCAGTAATTGTCCTACCCATAGTTGTGCGAGTGTAACCAATCTCGTAATCTTCGTAGAACTGCTCAATTTCAACCATAAATCCTCGTTATTTTTATTGAATTAAAAATTTATAAATAATAAAGTATCATAATTTTAAATATGAATAAAGATTTTAAATATAAAAATACAGTTGGAATAGAGTCTACTTATCCTAAAGATATGCCTGAAGATCATAGAAATATCCCTGTTTGGAATTCAGAAAATTGGTTTTATGAAGATGTTATTATAGACCATAAAATTAGATCGCTCAGAAGAACTATCTCTGAAGGAGAAGCGATGCAATTTAATGGCATGGTCTTGGACATGCATCCTTATGTTGGAGATGAGTATTTTGCAAAAAATGAAGGTTTGTTTAAAAAAAGATTAGTTGCAGGAGCTATGGTTTTTTCTTATGGATTAGGGTTAGTTGCAACTAACTGTGTCAACTCTTTCAGCTATGGTTACGATCGCTTACGATTTATAAAACCAGTATTCATTGGTGACACTATTTACACCATCAGAAAAAATATGGAAAAAAAACCTAAGTATGAAAAAATGGGATTAGTAAGAACTAGCTATGAAGTATTTAAAGGAGAAGGTGAGATTGTACTCTACTGTGAACACCTTCATTCTGTTCTTTATAAAAGACCTGAAGATTTTAAAGATAAATTTGAAAAAAAATGATTACATTAAGAGGAATGACCTGGGATCACTCACGTGGGTATGACCCTATGATAGCAACAAGCAAAATTTTTACTGAAAAGTATGATAACAAAGTACGTATTGAGTGGGATAAAAGATCACTTCAAGCTTTTGCTGATAGACCAATAGAACAAATGGTAGAAGAGTATGACTTAATGGTAATTGACTACCCTCATGTTGGAGAAGTTTCAGCTAAAGGATTATTACAGAATTTTGATACTAAGAAATATAATAACGAATTAAAATTATTAAAAAAACAATCTGTGGGTTTGTCTCATCAAAGTTATAATATAGATGGTCATCAGTGGGCACTAGCAATAGATGCCGCTACTCAGGTTAGTTGTTATAGGAGTGATTTAATAACTTCTCTTCCTAAAAATTGGGATGATCTTTTTCAACTTTCACAAAACAAAAGAGTTATTTGGCCATTAAAACCAGTACATGCAATAAGTAGTTTTTATAGCATCTATAATAATATAACTGAAGAATTTGAGCCTGATAATAAAAACTTTGTTCATAAAGATTTTGGGATCAAGGCTTTACAAATGATGAAGCAAGTATCACAATATTTACCCAGTGAATGTTTTAGCATGGATCCAATTAGGACTGCTGAAATTTTATCTGAAGATAATGATTTCTATTTCTCTCCTTATACATATGGTTTTTCAAATTACTCTAGAATTAATTATAGAAAAAATTTGTTAACATATGGAAATGTAATTGATTTATCTGGTAAAGGGCCACATGGTACTCATTTGGGAGGAACTGGTATTGCTATATCGAATAAAAGCAAGAATAAAGATTTAGCTTTAGAATATAGTTATTGGATAGCTGGATCAGAGTGTCAGCAAACTATTTTTTATAGTAGTGGGGGGCAACCAGGTAACTCTGATGCGTGGGAAAATGATACTATAAATTTAGAAACTAATAATTTTTTTAAAAATACTAGATCAACACTTGATCAAGCCTGGGTGAGACCAAGACATAACGGCTATATGAACTTTCAAGATGAAAGTGGAAATATTATAAATGAATATTTACAATCTAATGTAAATGAAGTTGATGTCATAGATAAATTAAAATTAATGTACGCTGAAAGTTTTGAGGAATAATATGACTAGACCACTTGAGGGATTAACAGTTCTAGAATTTAGTCAATTTTTATCGGGACCATATGCTGGACTTAGACTTTCTGATTTAGGAGCTAGAGTTATAAAAATAGAAAGGCCTGAGGTAGGTGATCTATGCAGAACTTTGTATATAAGCGATACTGATCTAGAAGGAGATAGCACCCTTTTTCATTCCATAAACCGCAATAAAGAGAGTTTTTCTGCAAATTTAAAAGATACAAAAGATCTAGAAATAGTTAAAAAATTAATTGCTAAGGCGGATATAATTACCCAAAATTTTAGACCAGGTGTTATTGAGAGAATCGGTCTTGATTATGAAAGTGTTAAAAAAATAAATCCTCAAATAGTATATGGGTCAATATCTGGTTATGGATCTGATGGACCGTGGAAAGATTTGCCCGGTCAAGATTTACTAGCTCAATCGAGAACAGGTCTTGTGTGGTTGAATGGTAATGGGGGAGAAGCTCCAACTCCAATGGGTCTTGCTGTTGCTGATATGTTAGCGGGTCATTCACTAGTTGAAGGTATCTTAGCTGGTGTAATAAAAAGATTTAGAACAAATGAAGGTTGTCATATTGAAACCAGCTTAGTTGAAGTATTATTAGATTTTCAATTTGAAGTGTTAACAACTTATTTCAATGATGGAAATAGAAAGCCAGTAAGAAGTAAATATAATAATGCACATGCATATTTATCAGCTCCATATGGTATTTATAAAACAAAAGATGGTTATGTGGCAATTGCCATGACACCTCTTCCTAAACTTGGTGAACTGCTGAACTTAGAATTTTTAAAAAATCTACATGATCAAAAATTATGGTTTACGCAAAGAGATGAGATTAAGAAGAAGATTGGTGATTGGGTAGTCAATCAATCAACGATAGAAATTTTAAAAATTCTAGAGCCTGCAGATATTTGGTGTGCAGAAGTCTTAGACTGGGAAAATATGTTGAATCACGAAGGCTTTAAAAAACTAGACATGACACAAAGAATTAAAAGTTTAGATGGATTAGATATAAAAACCTTACGCTGCCCTATAAGAGTTGATGGAGAAATTTTTAAATCAGATTTAGCAGCTCCAAAAGTAGGGCAAGACAATGAAAAAATTATAAAGGAAATGGATCTTTAATGAAAATAACAGATATTGAAATTCGTATGTGTCGTCATAAAGAAACAGGGATGAAAGATTCTGAAATGCGTGATGGTAAAAAATCTGATTTAGAGTTTCTTGTTATTACGTTTCATACAGACGAAGGACTGTCATCATCAACTTTTGGTTTTGCTGGTAGGGGTGCCGCAATGGCAGGTGAGATTGCCAATTCAATTTTTAAACCTTTTTTTATAGGAAGAGATCCTTTGTATAGAGAAAAACATTGGCATGAGTATAGAACAGCTGATCGTTGGTGGAACCATGCCCCAATTTATAGTTACGGTCCATTTGATATAAACTGTTGGTTATTATCTTCTATGAAAGCAGAACAACCTCTTTATAAATACTTGGGCGCTTACAGAGACTCAGTTCCTATTTATGGAAGTTCTCTTGTTTTAAGTTCTCCTGATGCTTACGCTAAAGAAGCCTTAGAATATCAAAAAAGAGGATTTAATGCTTATAAACTTCATCCTCCTGGCAACTATGATTTTGATTTGGAAGCACACAAAGCAGTAAGAAAAGCAGTTGGTGATGATTTTAAATTAATGAGTGATCCTGTTGCACCCTACACCTTTGAACAAGCTTTACGTTTTGGAAGAGAGTTAGAAAAATTAAATTATTATTGGTATGAAGAACCTTTATTTGATGAAAATTTTCACAATCTAAGAGAATTGACAAGAATTCTAGATATACCAATAGTAGGAACAGAGGTTTTGGCGAAGCATCCTTATAGTGTTGCAGAATGTATTTCCACAAGAGTAGTAGATGTAGTAAGGGCTGATCCTTCTTGGAGTGGAGGAATTACTGCAACTATGAAAACTGCTCACTTAGCTGAGAGTTTTGGTGTGTCTTGTGAAATTCATACAGCGATTTATCACCCCTTAGAGTTAGTAAACCTTCATTGTTGTGCAGCAATTAAAAATTGTGAATTTTTTGAAGTTTTACTTCCATATGATTTGTTTAACTTTGGTTTAAAAGAATCTATAACTATAAAAGATGGAAACGCTCAACTCCCCAATAAGCCAGGTTTGGGCATAGATTTAGACTGGGATTTTATTGATAATACAACATTTAAAAAAGTTTAATTAATGACAAAAATAACTAAATTTACTGTTGATGATGTTCGTTTTCCAACATCAAAAGATTTAACAGGCTCAGATGCCATTCATACTGATCCTGACTATTCAGCGACGTACGTAACAGTCTTTACATCAGATAATGATTTAAAAGGATTTGGCATAGCTTTTACAATTGGAAAAGGAAATGAAATTGTTGCAGAATGTATAAAGCACTTTTTTCCTTTGTTCATTGGTAAGACTCTTGATGAACTTGAAAAAGAAATTGGCAAACTTTGGTTTCAATGTGTAGATCATAGTCAGCTAAGATGGCTCGGTCCTGAAAAAGGAGTTGTTCATATGGCTGTAGCTGCAATATTTAATTCTTTGTGGGATCTTATTGCAAAGAAAAATCAAAAACCTTTATGGCAATTTGTTGTTGATAGTAAACCTGACACAATTATGGAGTGGTTGACCTTTAAGTATATTGAAGATGCATTATCAAAAGATGAAGCTTATAAAATTTTACAAAATAGTCAGAATACTAAAGAAGACAGAATTAAAAAAATTCTTAATGAAGGTTATCCATCTTATACAACTGCTGCTGGTTGGCTTGGCTACTCAGATGAAAAAATAATTGAGTTGTGTAATCAGTATATGTCTCAAGGGTGGAGGCATTTTAAAATTAAGGTAGGTTTAGATTTAGAGGCTGATGTAAAAAGATTAGAATTGATTAGAAAAACTATTGGCCCAGATTGTTCCATAATGGTTGATGCAAATCAACAATGGAGCGTAGCACAATCAATAGAGCACATTAATGCTTATAAAAAATTTAACCTATTTTTTGTTGAGGAACCAACTAGTCCAGATGATGTGATGGGCTTCGCAAAAATTAAAAAAGAGGTAGGTTCAGTAAGGTTGGCCACTGGAGAAGCATGTGGTGGACGTATTATGTTTAAGCAGTTCTTAGAGTCAGGAGCAATGAATGTATGTCAAATAGATAGTTGTCGTCTGGGAAGTATTAATGAAATATTAACAGTATTATTAATGGCACATAAATTTGATGTTCCTGTTTTTCCTCATGCTGGTGGTGTAGGTTTGTGTGAATATGTTCAGCATTTATGTATGATAGATTATGTCCTTATAAATGGTGAAAAAGATAATAAGGTAGTCGAATATCAAGATAGTCTTCATGAACATTTTATATATCCTTGCACAATGCATAATGGGAATTATATGCCACCTCAAGATCAAGGATACTCTATTGAAATGAAAGAAAATTCTGTTAATGAGTTTTCATATCCAAATGGAGATTATTGGAAAAATAATTAAATGAGATTAGAAAATAAAAAAATTGTTGTTACTGCTGGAGCTCAAGGAATAGGAAGGGCAACGGCAATTGCTTTTGCTAATGAAGGTGCTGATGTTTTAGCAACAGATATCAATGAAGAAAAATTAAATGAATTAAGTAAAGAATATCCTAATATAAAAATTGCAAATCTTGATGCAACAAATAAAATTGATGTTGAAAAGTTTTGTTCTTCGTTAGATAATATTGATATTCTTTTTCATGCCGTTGGTTTTGTTCATAATGGAACTATTATGGATTGTGACTCAGATGAATTTCATAACTCAATTAATATTAATGTTTATTCAGCTTATCTCATGTCTCATAACTTAATTCCAAAAATGTTAAAAAATAAAAAAGGTAATATTATAATTGTATCTTCAGCTGCATCTAATGTTAAAGGTGCACCAAATAGATTTATTTATGGAACTACAAAAGCTGCTTTAAATGGATTTGTAAAAGCTATTGCTGCAGATTATGTTAAGGAGGGGATTAGATGTAATGCAATTCTG
>Ga0255758_10001819_pt1 | contig 20860 bp, 18 predicted proteins | sample 011ome_24_FD_179958 | JGI IMG/M metagenome (GOLD analysis project Ga0255758, IMG submission 179958) | Coastal salt marsh microbial communities from the Groves Creek Marsh, Skidaway Island, Georgia - 011513CT metaG (version 2) | ecosystem: Environmental > Aquatic > Marine > Intertidal zone >...
AAACCTTATAAGGAAGCACAGTGGGCAACGCTGAATGATACTGTAGATTATAGCATTCAAAACTCAACGAATCTTTTAGCTGGAATTCATCAACGTTGGGTGTTTTTATTAGAGCAATTAGAGACCGTACAATTTCAAAGAACCTATATCCATCCAGAGGGAAATGAATGTATTTCTTTGCAAGAGAGTTTGGCCATTTATGCTTGGCATTGCAACCATCACTTACAGCACATTATCAATGCGAAAGTGTTCAAATATTAATCAAAAACTCCATTTCAGTGTCAGGTATTTATATCCACATTCCATTTTGTAAAAAAGCCTGTCACTACTGTAACTTTCACTTTTCGACAAACCAAAATTCTAAATCGGCATTTATTAAAGCGGTTTGTAAAGAACTAATCCTTAGAAAATCGGAATACCAGAATGAAGAAATTCAATCGATTTACTTTGGAGGAGGCACGCCTACTGTGTTAGAAGTTTCGGAGCTAAACACGGTTCTTAAAACTGTATTTGAACACTATACGGTGTCCGACACTCCTGAAATCACCCTTGAAGCCAATTCAGATGATTTGGATGTTGAATATATAAAAGCCCTTTCAAACACCAAAATAAATCGATTAAGCATTGGAATTCAGTCTTTTAGTGAATCTGATTTAAAGGCAATGAATAGAGCTCATAACGCCAATGAAGCAAAAAAATGTTTGGAAATTGCCACATCCTATTTTGATAATATTACCATCGATTTAATGTTTGGAATGCCGACGATGTCTGTAGAACAGTGGCGTGAAAATTTGCAAACTGCTTTTGGGTTTGGCATCAAACACCTCTCTTGTTATGCGCTCACAGTCGAGCCAAAAACAGCACTAGAGCATTTTATAAATAAAGGAAGTCACCCGCCAATGGATGATGAAGTATCAGCAAAACATTTTGAGGTATTGCTAGAGGAAACATCCAAACAAGGCTTGACGCATTATGAAACCTGTAGTTTTGGACATCCCGAATATTTTTCAAGACACAATACAAGTTATTGGCTGGGGAAACCCTATATGGGTGTGGGACCTTCGGCACATTCATTTGATGGTAAAAGTAGAAGTTGGAACATATCAAACAATACGAAGTATATCAAATCATTAGAAGCCAATGTACGACCGTTTGAATCGGAAGTGTTGTCTGTAGAAAATAGATTCAACGAATACATCATGACCGGTTTACGAACCATTTGGGGTATTTCACTCAAAAAAATTGAAACGGATTTTGGTCTTGAAATTAAAAATAAATTGCTTGAGAACTCAGAAAAATTTAGAGCTTCTGAATTGCTTTTTTTAGAGGAAAATCATTTAAAAATTACAAAGACAGGCAAATTTCTTTCGGACGGAATTGCTTCTGATTTGTTTTTAATTTGATCAAATTTATTAAATTTACATACGAATCAAGCACGTTCAAAACAGGTTTTTTTTATAACAGTGATTCATAGTGAATCTTTCTGCTTTAGATAATTCATGTGACCGTTAAACACACACAACTATGAAAGCAATTATTCAAGCCAACAGTCGAACTTATACGATCTATATAGATCAACCTTTGGATATTTCAATTCCATTTCGTGCTTCAGAAGAGAATGTAAATGCATGGTATTTGCCTCCACCAAAAATAGTTCCTGCCAAAGTAAAAGGATGGACTGGAAGTGTCAAAGAGGGGGCTTCGGTTAATTTTAATACAATCGAATTTAACCCCCACGCACACGGAACACACACAGAATGTGTGGGACACATTACTAAAGAAGTCCATTCCATCAACAAGTGTTTGACACAGTTTTTGTTTGTTGCGGAAGTCATCACGGTTGTTCCAGAAGCTTTAAATGGGGATTTTGTTATCTCCGAAAAACAACTGCGTTATGCGATAGGTAATAAAAAAAGAGAAGCTGTTGTGATTAGAACGCTTCCCAATACAACCGATAAATTGAACCGACAATACGCCCATACAAATCCACCCTACCTTACGGAAGCGGCTGCCATTTACCTTCGTGAAAAAGGGGTGAAGCACTTGTTAGTCGATACACCAAGTGTCGATAAAGAAAAGGATGATGGACAACTTTTAGCACACAAAGCTTTTTGGAATGTAGGAGGTGAAATGCGTATGGATGCAACGATTACAGAACTTGTTTACGTTACTAACTCAGTGCTCGATGGAAAGTATATTTTAAATATTTTAATTGCACCTTTTGAAAACGATGCTTCCCCGAGCAAGCCAATATTGTATAAATTATACGACAAAGAAACCTCAAAACCCTAATGATTCCAATTGATGCCATTCAATCTTTTTGTTTAAAAAAAGAACAAACCACTGAAGAATTTCCTTTTGATGAGAGTACTTTAGTGTATAAGGTTTTAGGAAAAATATTTGCGCTTTGTCCACTCGAGGCATGGGAGCAAGGAACCCCCTCCATTACCTTGAAATGTGATCCGGATTATGCCGAGGAACTCCGCAACGATTATGATTCTATTCACCCTGGATTTCACGCCAATAAAAAACATTGGAATACTATTTATTTAAATAACTGTGGGTTTTCGCCTCAATTTCTTTTTGAACTCATTGACCATAGCTATGCCATGGTAGTTAAAAATATGCCTAAAAAATTAAGAGCTCAACTTGAATAAACTTTATGTAGTTTTGGAGAAACGATCAACTTAACATTATGAAAAAAGTATTTTTACTTTTTAGTCTTAGCTTTCCCCTAATAGGAGCACTCTCTGCGCAAACAGAATTAGATCTTATTAATGCTGTAAGTTTAGATTCTTTAAATCAAACCCTTCAAGAGTTTACTGGAGAAGTTGCAACAAATGTTGGGGGTAATTCCGTGACAATATTAAATAGAGAACAATCCAATAATGACCTTGCCGGAGATTATTTGGTTGAAAAATTCAATGCAATGAACAGCCTCACCGTAACCGATCAGCCCTTTAATACCAACGGACGCAATATTATTGCGACACAGCTAGGAAAAACCAATCCAAACGATATTTATATTATTTGTGCACATTATGATTCGGTAGCAGACTATTGTGCAGATGACAATGCTTCTGGAACTGCGACTGTCTTAGAGGTTGCTCGAATTTTATCGACTCAATGTATGGACAATACCCTTGTTTATGCCTTGTGGGATGAAGAAGAAATTGGGCTTAGAGGTGCAAATTTTTATGCAAGCCAAGCCAATAACAATGGGGACAACATATTGGGTGTTTTAAATATCGATATGATGGGGTATGATGGCGATGATGACGATGATTTTGATATCGATGTGCGTCCTATTGCAAATTCTATAGAAATGAAAGATGATTTAGTTGCATTATTAGCAACCTATAACTTTAACTTAAATGTGAATGTTGTCAACCCAGGTACTACAGCGAGTGATCACGCTCGTTTTTGGGATCAAGGATATTCTGCTGTGTTGGTTGGAGAGTCTTGGGACAATGACGATCAGACCCCTTACTACCATTCTTCTAGTGATCGGTTTAGCACCTTGGATTTGCCCTATTTTCATGAATTAGCAAAATTAATTATGTCTTATATGGTAACTAAAGGAAGTTTGGTTTCTGTAGATAATTCGCTAACAGTCAGTCCCTCGACTTTGACCTCTAACATGGATAATGCCAGCTATCAATGGGTGGATTGTAGTACAAACCTTCCAATACCTTCCGAAGTTAATCAATCCTTTTCTCCTACAACAAGCGGTAGTTATGCTGTTGAAGTGACCGTGGGTTCATGTACGGAATTAAGCGCTTGCGTTGATTTTACATCCTTAGGAACTGATACATTCAAATTAAATACGATTAATATATATCCGAACCCAACTTCATCAATACTAACGATTGAACATTCTTTAAATGACGATTTGATGTTTGAGTTATTTTCAATAGAAGGTAAGAAGGTACTTCAAAAAGTGTTAACTGAAAAACGTTCAAAATTAAATATGAGTCAACTCTCTAAAGGAACGTATTTTGTCCGTATGACTCAAAACAAAAAGGTATTTTCACAACAAATAGTGATTGGTAAATAGCTTGTAATTGATATAAAATTTAAGATTGAAGTGCTGTAAAATATTTATAAAACAGTGGAATTGTTTCAATCCCTTTAAAGTAATTAAAAAGCCCAAAATGTTCATTAGGCGAGTGGATGGCGTCACTGTCCAATCCAAAGCCCATTAAAATGGTTTTACTCTTTAATTCTTTTTCAAATAAGGCCACAATTGGAATACTTCCTCCACCGCGTTGTGGAATGGGAGCAGTTCCAAACGTATCTTTATAAGCCATTCCAGCAGCTTTGTATCCGATAGTGTCTATCGGAGTTACATAACCTTGACCTCCATGATGTGGCGTCACTTTCACAGTCACTCCCTCTGGGGCAATGCTTTCAAAATGCGCTTTAAAAAGCAATGTAATTTCTTCACAATCCTGATTAGGCACTAAACGCATTGAGATTTTCGCATACGCTTTACTAGCAATAACAGTTTTAGCACCTTCACCCGTGTAGCCACCCCAAATACCGTTTACATCGAGGGTTGGACGAATGGAATTACGTTCGTTGGTTGAGTACCCTTTTTCGCCATAGACCGCATTGATTTTTAAAGAATCTTTATAGTCTTCTAACGAAAACGGTGCTTTTGCCATTTCTGCACGTTCTTCATCCGATAATTCCTCGACCTTATCATAAAACCCAGGGATGGTAATGTGATTGTTTTCATCATGTAAGGAGGCGATCATTTTAGCCAATACATTTATTGGATTAGCGACTGCTCCTCCGTAAATTCCAGAGTGCAAGTCTCTATTTGGCCCTGTCACTTCGACCTCTACATAACTCAAGCCTCGAAGTCCTGTTGTTATGGATGGTATGTCCTTAGCAATCATGCCTGTATCTGAAATTAAGATGACATCATTTTTTAGTTTGGTTGTGTTATTTTTGACAAAATCAGCTAGATTTTCACTACCGACTTCTTCTTCACCTTCAATCATAAATTTAACGTTACACGGCAATTGATCCGTTGAGGTCATAAACTCCAGGGCTTTCACATGCATATACATTTGTCCTTTATCATCACAAGCCCCCCTAGCAAAGATGGCACCTTCAGGGTGGAGTTCAGTTTTTTTAATGATAGGTTCAAAAGCAGGAGCGTCCCATAATTCAATTGGATCTGCAGGTTGCACATCATAATGACCATATACTAAAATCGTTGGGAGTTTAGGGTCTATTAGTTTTTCTCCATAGACGATAGGAAATCCTTTTGTTTGACAAATTTCTACGGTATCACACCCGGCAGTCTTTAAACTATCGGCCACAAAATCGGCAGCGCTATACACATCCTTTGCGTAGGCTGAATCGGCACTAACGGATGGAATTTTAAGAAGATCAAAAAGCTCTTGAACGAAGCGCTCTTTGTTTGATTTGAGATAAGATTGTAATGAGTTCATAGTTTGAAAATTTGTAAATGTAAATCTACGAAAATACCATTAAAGAAATAGTTCTATCTAATATTTGTATTTATAAACTATTGTTTATATTTGCGTCCCTATTTAAGGGATGTTTAGCGGGCGTGGTGGAATTGGTAGACACGCTAGACTTAGGATCTAGTGCCGCGAGGTGTGGGAGTTCGAGTCTCCCCGCCCGCACTAAACAACAAAAAGCCTCTCATCTTGAGAGGCTTTTTTGTTTAAACTTATCAAGTTTCAAACTATTTAAAAATCCATTATTTTATAACACTCTAAATAGATGATTAATTTTAATCGAAAAGAACTCCCCGAGGCTTTGCTTCGAGGATAGTTCGTATCAAGAAATTCTTTATCTGTTGTTGAGACAGTCTATTCTTGTTGTAATTCTTGTTAGGTATTTGAGGTTTGGGTTGTTCATTATTTTTCTATTTAGTGTAGTTTTTTTGTATGGGTATATATTGTTTTACTTTTCTTAATGAAGAATAAACAATATAAATTGTGTTTTGAAATAAATAATTCAATTTAAACCATTTTTTATTGAGAATAATTTATTTTTTTAAATTAAAAAATTATATATTGCTCGAATTATAACTTAACCCCTAATTGATTATGAAATTAAAAACCTACTTTTTAATGACACTCTTTTTTGTGTCATACTCAGCATTAGCCCAAACTTATGAGGTTAGTGGAATTGTTACAAACGACTATAATGATCCTTTATCAGCAGTTTCTGTAAGTGTTAAAGGAACTTCTCTTGGAACTTCCTCTGATCTCGATGGTTCTTATTCCTTGAGTGTTTCAAACGGAGATGTTTTAGTCTATTCTTTTGTTGGATTTAATCCAAAAGAGGTTACTATGGATGGAACATCAACAGTGAATGTTGTTTTATCTTCAGGAGTTTCTTTAGATGAAATTGTTGTTGGATCAAGAAATGCTAACAGGACAGCAGTGGACACTCCTGTGCCAGTTGATGTTATTGATATTTCTGAATTAACAACTTTAGGTCCACAAGTAAATGTAAATCAAATATTAAACTATGTTGCACCTTCATTTGCCTCAAACACTCAAACAATTTCGGATGGAACAGATCATATCGATCCAGCATCCTTAAGAGGTCTTGGGCCGGATCAAGTTTTGGTATTAATTAACGGAAAACGAAGACATACCACATCATTAGTAAATGTGAACGGTACAGTCGGAAGAGGTTCTGTAGGAACAGATTTAAACTCAATTCCTTCAGCAGCGATTAGCCGAATTGAAGTGTTAAGAGATGGAGCTGCAGCTCAATATGGATCAGACGCAATTGCAGGAATCCTTAATATTGTATTAAAAAAGAACACCAACGAACTTGCAGTAAATGTGACTTCAGGTGCAAATTATTCTTCAAAGGCTGAGAGTCTTAAAGGAGGTGTGGATGGCGAAACAGTTAATACGAGTATTAATTATGGCATTGATTTGGGCGAAAATGGAGGGTACATTAACTTCACTGGAGATATTGAAACTCGCCAAGCTACAAATAGAATGGGAAGTTTTGAGGGTATGATATTTCACGGATTTAATGCCATACAAAGAGAAGCCGCAAGTAGTGGTTTTAATTTAGAAGAATTAACTCTAGAGAATATTCAATTCTATGCCCAAGGCGTCAATTATTTTTCACCTCAACTTCAAGTAGGTATTAATAACGCAACTTCAATGGACGAGATTTTTGGTATTAATAATGGAGGAAACTCTGTAGCGGGACTTTTGTCAGAATTAACATTTGACAACTTAGGTCTGGTTAATGGAATAAAACCTCTAGATTTTACCGAAGATGAACTTACTGCAAGAGGGCAAACTCGCGAAGACTATAATATGAGAGTTGGTCAATCAAAACTTAGGTCAGGACGCTTTTTACTAAATATGTCCTTACCAATTGGAGATAACGGAACTGAACTCTATGCTTTTGGAGGCATGAGCTATAGAAAAGGAAATGCGGCAGGTTTTTATAGACTCCCACATCAAACAAGATCCTATTCAAACGTAAATCTAAATGGATTTTTACCAAATATTAATTCGGATATTAAAGACAAATCTTTAGCAGTTGGAATTGAAGGTAAAGCTGGCGATTGGGATGTTGATTTTAGTAATACATGGGGAAAAAATAGTTTTGACTTTACCGTATCTAATTCCTTTAATGCCTCACAAGGCATTGCGTCTTCTACAACATTTAATGCTGGGGGATTTGCATTCGCTCAAAACACAACAAACTTAGATGTTTCTAATTTCTTTGAAAATACATTCGAAGGTTTAAATGTTGCATTTGGAGCAGAATACAGAATAGAAAATTATCAAATTTTAGAAGGTGAAGAAGCATCTTATACAAATTATGACCAAGCACCTGACTTTTTTGGAAGGTCTTATCCGGGTGGGGCACAAGTATTCCCAGGCTTTAGACCAGAAAATGCATTGTCAGCCTATAGAAATAGTACCGCTGCCTACCTAGATTTAGAGGCGGATATTACGTCTCAACTTCTACTGACAGGAGCCCTAAGATTTGAAGATTACAGTGATTTTGGTTCTACATTAAACTTTAAAGTTGCCTCTCGTTATAAATTAAGCGATCACTTTAACTTGCGAGGAGCAGTTAGTACAGGTTTTAGAGCACCCTCTCTTCATCAACTATACTACAATACTACAGCAACACAATTTGATAACGAAGGTATTCCTCAAGAAGTAGGGACATTCTCTAATGACAGTAGAGTTGCACAAGAGCTCGGAATCCCTACTCTAAAACAAGAAGAATCTGCAAGTGCAAGTATTGGATTTACAGCAAACTTACCAGAAGCAAACATTAAAATTGCTGTGGATGGTTTCTTTATAGCCATAGAAGACAGAGTCACATTAACAGATACGTTTTCTGCTTATAATAGTGATGGAACCCCAATTTCTGCAGAGTTAGTTTCCGCTTTCGAAAGGGCTGGAGCTGGTAAAGCGGCATTTTTTGCCAATGCCATTGACACAGAATCTAAGGGACTGGATATTGTGATTTCACACAAAGGGTCTATAAATAACACGAGAATTAAAACAGATTTATCAGGGTCTTTCTCTCAAACAAGACAAGTTGACGATATTCATGCCTCACAAATTTTAGTTAATGGAGGTCAATTGGATCGTTATTTTAGTGAAAATTCAAGAATCTTCTTAGAAGATGCAACTGTGAACCAAAAAATTAATTTATCAAATACGGTTTCCTTTGATCAGTGGAATGTGTTTTTAAGAAATGTATATTTTGGAGATGTCATTAGCACAACAGGTCAAGAATTTGCACCAAAAATTGTAACAGATCTGTCTGTAGCTTATGACTACAATGACAGTGTAACATTTACTCTTGGAGCCAATAACCTATTCGATATGTACCCTGATCAAAACTCAGAAGGAAATACAAGTGACGGAAGGTTTGTTTATTCACGTAGAGCACAACAGTTTGGAACAAACGGTAGATTCCTTTTTGCACGATTAAGCATCAATTTAAAATAAATACAAATTTAAAATACTAAAATTATGAAAAACATAAAATATATTCATTTATTTTTAATAGCATTGACTTTAGTGGTTTCTTCTTGTGCTGTGGATAACGATCCAGCAGTCGTTCCAATGGGAGAGTCCGTAACAGCTTCATTAGACAAAACTGGAGAAATATTTGTTCATGAAGGAAATGATCTTTCAGTAAACTTCGTTTTATCTAGAACGCTATCGAAAGCTACACAATTTACATACACTTTAAATGGTGTTGATAATGCAATTGATTTAATTCAAGGACAACAATCAGTTTCTCTTTCAATACCATATAATGCTGGAGACGTAAATACCGTTGTTTTAACAGGTGCATATGGACTAAGTAATGAGCCTATATCAGTGGGTACTACAAATAATTCAGTCACATTTATTGGCGTGCCAGCAGTTAATCCAAATGCATTAGAGGTTTTGATGTTATGGACTGGAGATCAAAATGATTTGGATTTGTGGATTACAGACGACCCGCCAACGACTGGTCTTGAGGCAAGTCAGACTACGACTCCCATAGAAAGTGTATCCTTTAATAATAATGCGTATTCTGATGGGACGTATAATATTTTACCAAGAGTATGGTCTGCTGTCGATACGAATGTGGAAGTTACAATGTATATAGTACATCCAAATGGAACCATTGAACTTTTCGAAGACTCTGTGCCAGGAGGAGTTTCACAAGCTTGGTATTATTTTGTTAAGTTTGATAAAGTCACCGATTCGACCACAGGAGATATTATATATACAACTACTAAACTTTCAGTTGAGTCTGTATTTTAATCTACAGAGTTTAAATCTAAAAATTTAATTATGAAAAACAAAACAACCTATTTTTTAGCCTTATTATTAATGGCAATAGTATTTAATTCATGTGATATAAATACTGAAGAATTTCAAGCTATCTCGCCAGTCGATTCTTTTGAAACAAGCTCAGGATCCATAATCGTGAATCCACTCTCCAACTCGTTTGAAGTCGTTGTTGCAACTTCAGAAGCACATACTGCAGACCGTTCTATTCCAATTGAGGTAACCAGTGCTTCAACAGGAAGTGCACTTGAATATAGTTTTAGTGGAAATGTAGATATTAGAGCAGGTCAACTCAGTGGTTCAACCATGATTGATTTTGAATTATTTAACATACCAACAGGTGTCACAAAAACTATTGTTCTTAGGTTAGTGTCAACATCAGAAGAGATTACAATTACATATACCAAAATATGTGAATCTAACGACATACATTTGGCAATAGATTTTGATAGTTTTCCTGATGAGACAAGTTGGGAAATCACGAATTCTGCCAATACAATTGTTGCGTCTGGAGGACCTTATCCAGGAGAAACAGCTTTTAATGCATCGTACACACTTCCTGACGGTGATTATACCTTCACAATATTTGATACTTATGGAGACGGTATATGTTGTAGTTATGGGGATGGTTCGTTTATAGTTACAAAGCCAGATTGTTTGGAAACCTTAGCTCAAGGAGGTCAATTCGGAAGTAGTACATCAATCACTTTTTCACTGCCATAAACTACTTCGATTATTTTTTTAATAGTGATGTTTAGCATCAGTATTTGTTAAGTTTATATAAAGCGGGGTTTCTGTAATGGAAATCCCGCTTTAGTTTATACTTTTGCAGTGTGAATAATTACGATGTTTTAATTGTAGGCGGAGGTGCCGCAGGTTTTTTTGCGGCAATCAATACAGCAACTCAGAATCCAAATTTAAAAATAGCTATTTTAGAGCGAGGTGCTAACGTGCTTTCTAAAGTTAAAATTTCAGGAGGTGGACGTTGTAATGTGACCCATGCCGAATTTATACCTGATGAATTGGTCTTAAATTATCCTAGAGGTGAAAAAGAGTTACGAGGTCCTTTTCACAACTATATGACTGGCGATACTATGCAATGGTTTGAAGATCGCAGTGTCCCCTTAAAAATTGAAGACGATGGGCGTGTGTTTCCTGTTTCAAACTCCTCACAAACCATTATCGATTGCTTCTTAGAAGAAGTTAAAACACGTCATATTGAAGTGTTGTTAAATCACTCAGTACAAGAAATTAAACACGAAAATGAGACTTGGGAATTAAATACTACAAAAGGAATTTTTAGCGCTCCAAAACTGTTAATTGCGACGGGTAGTAATCCAAAAATTTGGAAACTATTAGAATCGCTTGGCCACCAAGTCATTTCTCCAGTTCCTTCTTTGTTTACCTTTAATATTAAAGATCCGCGTCTTAAATCTATTCCAGGTGTAGTCGCGGCAGATGTCCACATCTCAGTAGTGAATAGCACGTTACAATCTGAAGGGCCGTTACTTGTAACTCATGGGGGGTTGAGTGCGCCTTCCATTCTAAAGCTATCCGCTTATGGTGCTTTGGAATTGGCAGAAAGAGAGTATAAGTTTCAGATTAAAGTTAACTTTATCAAACAAGAATTTTCAGAGTGTTTGGAACGTTTATTAGAAATTAAAACAGCATTCCCAAAAAAAACAATTTTAAAAACGTCTCAATTTGAGCTTCCAAGACGTTTGTGGGAACAATTGGTGATTGCTTCAGAAATTCCTGACAATCTTCGTTGGGCTGAGGTCAATAAACAACAACTGCAAAAAATAGCCAGTCAACTTACAGAAGCTGTATTTACTGTGGATGGAAAAAGTACGTTTAAAGAAGAATTTGTCACCGCAGGTGGTGTGGAATTGAAGGGTGTCAATTTTAAAACCTTTGAAAGCAAACAGTTTAAAAACCTGTTTTTTGCTGGAGAAGTCTTAAATATAGATGCAGTCACCGGGGGTTTCAATTTTCAAAATGCTTGGACAAGTGCTTTTATTGCGTCACAACACTTATCTAAATAACAAATAAATAAAGGGAAGTTAGTATCTTTGTCATTCATGCCAATTTTATGATTGTAAACGAATTCATTCCAAAACCTTATAAGCAACTTTTAGAGCGTGGTGCGGCTGCTTACAGTGCTCCGAGTAATATTGCTTTGGTGAAGTATTGGGGTAAAAAAGCACATCAAATCCCCGCCAACCCATCCATTAGTTTTACGCTAGACAACTGTAAAACAACAACCACTCTTAAGTTTGAAAAAAAGACTTCAGAAGGGTTCTCTTTTGAGGTGTTTTTAGAGGGCGTCTTAGAGGAAGATTTTAAACCGAAAATTGAACAATTTTTTAATCGGATTGAAGTGTATCTCCCTTTTTTACGAACATATCATTTTGTCATAGAAACGTCAAATACGTTTCCACACAGTTCAGGGATTGCCTCTTCGGCATCAGGAATGAGTGCATTAGCGTTGTGTTTAATGAAAATTGAACAGCAATTAAACCCAGATATATCAAAAGAGTTTTTCAATAAGAAAGCCTCCTTTTTAGCCCGGTTGGGATCTGGAAGTGCCTGCCGAAGTATTGAAGGCAATTTAGTTGTTTGGGGCACGCATGCCAATATTGAGGGCAGCTCAGATTTATTAGGAATTAAATACCCATATGAAGTCCATCAAAATTTTACAAACTATCATGATACAATTCTTTTAGTTGATAAAGGAGAGAAACAGGTAAGCAGTACTGTGGGTCATAATTTGATGCACAACCATCCTTTTGCCGAGCAACGTTTTGCACAAGCACATTCCAATTTAGACGCCTTAATTTCCGTTTTAAAATCGGGAGATTTAAGCACATTCATTCGCATTGTAGAAAGTGAAGCACTCACACTACATGCCATGATGATGAGTAGCGATCCGTATTTCATATTAATGAAACCTAATACTTTAGAAATCATAAATAAAATTTGGGCATTTAGAGCACAAACAGGACTTCATATCTGTTTTACTCTTGATGCGGGGGCCAATGTTCATGTGTTATTTCCAGAGGCTGAAGCGAAAGAAATTCAAGAATTTATTAAAACAGAACTGGCAGTACATTGTCAAAATAGGCATTTTATTGAAGACAAGTTAGGACAAGGTGCACAACCAATAAAAAATTAATGTATATTTGAACTCTAAGTCAATCCAATGAAAGGACCACTTTTTTATTCTAAAATTTTACTCTTTGGAGAGTATGGGATCATCAAAGATTCTAAAGGACTTTCCATTCCTTATAATTTTTATAAGGGTGCTTTGAAAATGGATGAAAACACAAGTCCATCCGCAGTAGATTCGAACCTTAATTTAAATAAATTTCATCAGCATCTTTCTGATATTGATACTGAATTAGTAGTGTTTGATTTGGTTCAGCTTGAAAAAGACATCACTGCTGGAATGTATTTTGATTCCTCTATACCCCAAGGGTATGGGGTAGGAAGTAGTGGTGCGTTGGTTGCTGCCTTGTATGATAAATATGCCCAAGACAAAATCACCGTTTTAGAAAATCTTACGCGCGAAAAGTTATTAAAACTAAAAGCTATTTTTTCGAAAATGGAATCTTTTTTTCATGGAAAATCATCAGGTTTAGATCCGTTAAACAGCTATTTAAGTATTCCGATTCTTATAAATTCCAAAGACAATATTGAAGCAACAGGAATTCCTTCTCAAAATGCCAATGGGAAAGGTGCAGTCTTTCTTTTAGATAGCGGTATTATTGGGGAAACTGCTCCAATGGTAAGTATTTTTATGGAAAAAATGAAGCAGGAAGGCTTCAGAACAATGCTTAAAAATCAATTCATCAAACACACTGATGCTTGTGTTGAAGATTTTTTAAAAGGAGATGTTAATTCCCTTTTTAGAAATACCAAACAACTTTCTAAAGTCGTTTTAAATCATTTTAAACCCATGATTCCTAAGAAGTTTCATTCTATTTGGAAAGCGGGTATTGAATCAAATGCCTATTATTTAAAACTTTGCGGATCTGGCGGTGGCGGGTATATTCTTGGGTTCACTGAAGATTTTCAGGCCGCTCAAAAAGCACTTATCGATCACAAACTAGAAGTCGTTTATAACTTCTAAACCCTTATTATGTTTACGCCAGCTCAAAAACAGATGATGTTAAAATTATTTAGCATGTTTGTAGTTGTAAGAGGTTTTAATCTGGCGCTCATAGTTATTGCACAATACATTACAGCTATTTTTATTATGGCACCTCCCTCGCAATCACTCTCTCAAATTTTGTTGGATCGCTCTCTTTTTGCATTGATTTTAGCAACGGTAGGCGCCATTGCTTCTGGCTATATTATTAATAATTTTTACGACAGCGAAAAAGACAGTATCAACCGCCCTCATAAATCAACTTTAGAGCAATATGTAAGTCAAAATACAAAGTTAATTCTCTATTTTATAATTAATTTTATTGTTGTTGTCATTGCTAGTTATGTGTCATTTCGATCTGTTTTATTCTTTTCAATTTATATTTTTGCAATCTGGTTTTATTCACATAAAATAAAGAAAATGCCCATTATCGGGAATTTGGTTTCAGCAATTTTAACCATCACTCCTTTTTTTGCAATCTTTCTGTATTATAAAAACTACAGTGGATTGATATTTATTTTTGGATTTTATTTGTTTTTGATTTTATCGATGCGAGAACTGGTAAAAGACTTGGAAAATTTAAAAGGTGATTTTTCCTTAGAATATAAAACAATCCCCGTTGTTTACGGAGAAAAAATTGCTAAAATTATGATCGTAGTTTTAGTTACGGTTAATATTTTAGTCACAGTATACTTGGTGAAAAGCTATGATTTAGGGAGGATGGACTATTTCTTTTATGGGAGTGTGAGCTTACTTTGTATTGTTACTCTTCTTGTATTTCTAGCAAAAAATCAACGTCAGTACGTACACATTCATAATCTATTAAAATTGCTTATTTTGTTAGGGGTTTTTAGTATTGTTTTATTAAACCCAATGCTCATTCTGTCAAAGTTATTATAACTAAAAAAATAACAAACATTGCCTATGAATGCGTTACATTTGCAAAAAATTAATCATGGCAAAAGCGAACAAAAACACAGATAAACGGATAGGAAAGTCTAGACCCTCAAAATTGAAGGGGCCTGAAACGTCTTATACAAAGAAAAAGACAACGCTTTCAAAACCAAAACTAAAGGCAAATTCCAATTCCGATGAAATTCGTTTAAATAAATACATTTCAAATTCTGGAATGTGTTCACGCCGTGAAGCAGATATGCATATCAGTATTGGGAGTGTCATGGTCAACGGAAAGGTTGTTACCGAAATGGGGTATAAGGTTCGTTTGGAAGATGAGGTTCGTTTTGATGGTGCACGTATCAATCCTGAGAAAAAAGCGTATGTTCTATTAAATAAACCCAAAGGTTTTGCGACAACGACCAGTGAAGGTAAAGGCCGAACGGTGATGGACTTAGTTGCCAATGCGACTGATGCAAAAATTAGACCTATAGGACGTCTTGGAAGAAATTCTCTCGGGTTGATTCTATTTACAAATGATGAACAACTGCATGCCAAGTTCACGAATTCTAAACATGGGGTGACGCGTTTGTTCCATATAGAATTAGATAAGTCTTTGAAGTTTGAACATCTAAAAAGTATTCAAGAAGGATTTAAACATCAAGGAAAGCTAGTTTCCGTTGAGGCCATTAGTTATATAGAAGGTGTGTCTAAAAATGAAATTGGGCTTCAAATAAAAAATACGGGCAACACCATTTTGAGATTGATTTTTGATCACTTTAAATATGAGATTGTTAAAATGGACTGTGTATCTATTGGACCTCTTACAAAAAAAGACTTGCCAAGAGGTCACTGGAAACACCTTACAGAGCAGGAGATAAGTAATTTAATGATGCTTTAATTTACTCTTATTAAAGAGTTCCCACACTAAAAAACTCAACACAGGAAGGTATTCTAAATAGAGCATATACCCGTTTTCATCAACACTAAATTGATTGTAAGCGAAATAGCTAAAAATCAAAGTATAGCTCCACACTTGTACAAACTTATAGGGTGTGAAAATGGAGAGTAATAATAGGCTTATAATGTACCACGGGTGCACGGTAGTAGAGATTAAATAATAACCCGTAAAGACCCATAAAACGGTGAGAATTAGTGCTGTTGTTTTGGTTTTATTTTGGATTAATTGATAGCTGATCTGTAATCCTATAAAACTCACTACGATGATGCCCATGCTATGAATCAATTTTAGATTTGTGGTTGTTTCTAACCCCCAATCTAGAAGGTAATAAAAACTCGCATTAAACTCAAAATTAGAAAACCATAGTCCAATGGTTGCTCTGTAGTTTTCAAAAAAATCACCGTTTATAAAGGGAGCAAAGAGCAGGGCAAAAACACCTCCAATAGTGAGGTAAAATCGAATGCTTTTTTTCCAGCCTAATTGATTCAAAAACAAAGGAAGGCTCAATAGGGGTACTAATTTTACTGCAATAGATAGTGCCATTGTAAAGGCAGCCAAATGCCATTTTTTGACATGTATGAAATACAGTGCCATGACAAAAAAGAACAGCATAAAACCTTCGAAATGAAGGTTGCCAATTAGTTCAATAATAACCAAAGGGTTTAATATAAACCAATAGATATTTTTTGTGGGTAGTTGTAGTTTCTTCAGTAGTTTTTTACCAAAAATAAGGATGCCAAAATCTGCACCAATTAATAAGAGTCTCAATAGCACAACCGATCCTATAATACTGTGTTTAGCGAAGATTGCGGCCATTATAAATGGGAGTTGATGTAGAGGGGGGTAATTGGAGTAATGCCCTGCACTTAACGGCCCCATACCGTCAAAAAGTAGTTTCATTTGTGGAAATAAATCTGGTTGGGAAACCATTAAATCATTTGGAGTTGTTAGGTAGGGGTTGAGTCCTGATACTACGAGCCTTCCATCCCATATAAACCGATAGAAATCTTGAGATAAATTAGGAATGGCAAATAAAAAAACCAGACGCAAACCGATTGCTAAATAGGTTAAATACTGCTCTTTTAATTGGACTTGTTTTAAAATCAAGTAATAACAACCAAATAGAATACTGTATAGTGTGAAAAGTTTGAAATGTTCAAAACGTGCCAAATCGTAAGCCCATACAACATACAAAACAAGACTTAAGCTACTAGAAAAAAGTAAGGAATATTTTGAATTTAAGATTGACCTATTGAATTCCACAAGTCAGGGGATAAGTAGTTAAACTTTTGAAGATAGCGATTTGAAAAACACAAATCCAAAACCTAAAAATAGCATCAGGTGAAAAGGGAACAAACCAAAATCACCCCCTTGATCGCCTACGATAAATGCACTGTACATCCCGAAGCCAAAATAGAGCATCAATAATCCTTCAAATATAACATTTACAGAGATGTTTTTTCTAAGATATTTATTCGTTTTCCAATTATCAGAAAGCGCTTTGATGTTAAATTTTGGGGTCCGTACAAAATCACTGCGTTTACCAAAATGACCTTCTAAAACAGCAATCGAATTGTGTAAAGAGAAGCCCATTGCAATTGAGAAAAAAGTAAAGAACAAAGCAATATATTGCACAAAACTTTTTAAACTTGAGCCATGTGATTTTTTGTACATAAACCAATAGCAAATAAAGAAAATAAGGGTGCTAATTACAAAAAAGCTCATCACATAAAAATACATTTTTAGATGCGCATATTCGTTTTTTATATAAAGCATTGGGATGCTTAGAACACCAACAATGAGAACGTTCAAAAACATGGTACTGTTCAGTAAATGAAGTAAGCTATGTAATTTTGTCTTGGCAGAAATGTTTTTACTCTTTAAAACGCGCCGCATCATTTTTTGAAAATTTTCAGCACCTCCTTTATTCCATCTGAACTGCTGCGATCTTGCAGCACTGATGGCTACTGGCAATTCTGCAGGTGTTTCGACATCTTCTAAGTATTTAAATTTCCAATTTTTAAGCTGAGCTCTGTAACTCAAATCAAGATCTTCAGTTAAGGTATCACCCTCCCAGTTTCCTGCATCTATAATACAAGTTTTACGCCAAACGCCTGCTGTTCCATTAAAGTTTATAAAGTGTCCTTTTGAATTTCTTCCTACTTGTTCAAGTGTAAAATGAGCATCTAAAGCAAAGGCTTGTACTCTCGTAAGAACAGAGTAATTTCGATTGATATGACCCCAACGTGTTTGTACAACCCCAACGGCTTCATCCCTAAAAAAGGGGATGGTACGTTTTAGCCAGTCTGTTTGTGGTAAAAAATCGGCATCAAATATGGCAATATATTCCCCTTTTGCATTTACTAAACCTTCTTTAAGGGCTCCAGCTTTGAAACCTTCACGGTTTGTTCTTTGAATGTGTTGAATATCAAAACCTTTTTTTTGTAAAGTTTCAATTAAAATAGCGGTGGACTCTACAGATTCATCTGTGGAATCGTCAAGAACCTGGATTTCTAATTTATCTTTTGGATAATCAAGAAGGACAATATTTTTTAACAGGCGATCCATCACATAAATCTCGTTAAACACGGGAAGTTGAATGGTTACATAAGGAATTTCGTCAGCATTGGAGAAATCAAATTCTGGACTGTTTTTTGAGGTTTTTTGAGATTTAATATAATTGAATAACAAATTCAATTGGGCTAAAGCATACATAAATATAAGTATGAGCGCAATAGAGTAAACGCAAATTATGATGATTTCTAATAGCATTATTTGAAACTGTATTTAATTATCCAAGTTATTATCTTAATTCCTGCAAATATACTACCTTTTACCGTACCAGAAACTTTTGAAACTCCTATTCTATTGCGATACCTTACGGGGATTTCCTTGTAAGAAAATTGTTGTTTTAATATTTTTAATTGCATTTCAACCGTCCACCCATAAGTAGGGTCTTTCATTTTTAAGGACATTAAGGTGTCAAATTTAATCGCCCGAAATGGCCCCAAATCTGTAAATTTTGATTTAAAAAACACACGCATTAAAAAGGTTGCCAGCCAATTTCCGAAAATTTGTTGAGGCTGCATCGCGCCTTTTTCTCTAAATTTTTTGACCCGATTCCCAACCACAAAATCAATATCATTTTCAATAATAGGGGCTATAATTTTTGTGAGTTCTTCAGGGTAATCACTATAATCCCCATCCAAAAACACCACGATATCAGTAGTTTTTTGTTGTTGTTTTATGTGCTCAATTCCTTTTAAACACGCATTACCATAACCTGCTTTAAGTTCTGTTAGCACAGTAGCGCCAGCATCCTTTGCGTTTTTTTCTGTAGCATCGGTTGAGTTGTTATTGACTACGATAATTTCATGTACGAAACCTGGGAGGTCTCGGATGACGTTTCCTATAGAATTTTCTTCATTATAGGCAGGAATTATAACGGTTATAGTTTCGGTCAAATGAGTTTAATTCTTTAATTCCTGTTGCTGAGCTGGCACAATATAAGTATCGAAATACCATGATGACCATTTCTCTAAACTAAGAAATATGCCAAAGCCTAATACAATTATGGTTATGATAAGAATTAGCATATTTTTACGTTTTCTTTTAGGGTCTATAGAGCATTGATTTTGTTTTTTCCTGAAAGAATATACGCCATATATTCCAATTAGAATAGCGACTCCCTTGAGGATTAAAGAACCTGTTCCTTCGCTTCCATCATCATTGTAAAAGAAATCAGCAAATGAGATTGCATAAACGCCTCCCATAAGACCAAACATAAACAAAACTGCTGGTGCAACACAACATATTATGCCAGCAAATGCAGCACTTAAGGAGTATTTTAAACTCCATTTTAAAAGACTAGGTGATTTTTTGGTAAACATAAGTTATAGATATTTAAGGTTAGTCAAAGTTACAGAATATGTTTTACATAATATGCTTCTAGTGTTTTGGGTGATGCTCCAAAGATTTTTTTTAAGTGAATCATCCAAAAATGAAATTGTAATTTCCAGATACCATTGGATTGATACCTTCTTGATGATGTTGTCAGCCAATACGGAAGTACCTTAAAATTATATTGTTTATATAATTTATAAATTAAGTCATTATCTTCATAAATAACGAAATCTTCATTAAATCCACCTATAGTTGCAAAGGCTATTTTTTCTATAAATAAACTTTGATCGCCTCCACGGCATGATTTCCAATTAAATTGTGTAAACCATCCTGCCAATTGTAACCACCAATGGGAGTTGTCAAATTTCATTTTAAAACAGCCTGTTTTTGATCCTTTATGTATGGCATCTAAAATATATTGGTCAAAGTGTTTTGGCGGTATGGAGTCTGCATGTAAAAAATACAAAACGCTGCCTTTGGATCGTGATGCTCCAAAATTCATTTGTTTTGCACGTCCTTTAGGACTGTTTAATCCAATGATTTTTGGCTGTGTTTTTGAAAGTTCAGCCACTATTTTTTGAGAACCATCTGTACTGCCACCATCCACGACCAGTATTTCTGAAATTAAGGGATCGTTCGAATTTTGGACCAAATAGTCCAATAAGCCTCCTATGTTTTTAGCTTCATTTAAAACAGGTATAATGACACTGATTCTATTCATTCAGAGACCAATTATAGTTTTGATAGTTAATTTTTGTTTCAGGGTGAATTTTCAATGTACTGTAATTGTTCAGGTAGTTAATAAAAGCAGCTCCTTTTGGAAAATCAGATTTAAACCATTTGAAGATTTTTGAAATTGTAATTTTGGATGCTGTTAAACTATTTTTGGAAGCATCGTTTATAAATTCCTTCGCCGCTTCATCTAATTGATCGTTCAAAGTCTCGGGCTCATAAGCATAATTCAGAAGTTTTGGGCAGGATTCAGAGGCGCATACAATGGCAAAATGAATTCGCGGATCGCCCATAGGTCTTAAAATTTTATGTTCAATGGTATTCAAAGACATCGTTTCCCCGTTGATTTTAAAAAAGGTTTGATCCCATGGATCGTTTAAATCT
>Ga0255758_10001833_pt1 | contig 20797 bp, 15 predicted proteins | sample 011ome_24_FD_179958 | JGI IMG/M metagenome (GOLD analysis project Ga0255758, IMG submission 179958) | Coastal salt marsh microbial communities from the Groves Creek Marsh, Skidaway Island, Georgia - 011513CT metaG (version 2) | ecosystem: Environmental > Aquatic > Marine > Intertidal zone >...
TTGGGTAAATAACAAAGAAATTCATGCTGAAAAAATAATAAGTACCATTGCCAACTATTTTTTGACACAACGTGTAAAACCTACACAAGAGGATTACCTAGATAGATTAAGTAAACATCACGCAGTAATTTTGGCGGCAATGAAAGCTAAACAAAATGCATCGATAACAGAAAGCAATGCGTTAAAGGTAGCTATTCAAAATTTAGCCATCTATTATCCGAAGCATGAGCATTAGCCTTAATTTACTTTACATTGGTATTTTGTAAATTGATTTAAGCTCCAGATAGTCTAAATGTCGGTTATGTAGCGATCGGCTTGCCCCCTCCAGAGGCATAGACTTTTCTGAGGTTCTCACCTTTTTTAATTTTCCAAGTAGGAAGACTAAAAGTATTTTCTTATGAGAGCTAAACACCCCGGGGGGAGGGTCTACACAGGTTTACGTTATCTATGAGTAGCTTGGGAGATACAAAAAAGGCGTCAATTAAGACGCTCCTATCGCTCTAAATATAGCTCGGTAACACAAAGTTAAATTGCAATCTCCTCTTGCCCTTATTTTCGACGTTCTCTAAATAAGATTGAGTATTTGATTAGAGTTAGCAGCCTCTAAAAAAGCTTTTCGTAATTTACGCTTATACCGCCTAAGCCGTCTCCATTCCCAAAATTCCGGTACGTCGCCTCTGACCTGAAGTTTGCAGAGTTTGAGATCGGCAATCGCATGCCAAAGACCGCCTCAATTGAGGATAGCGAATCGCTCAGGTCTATTAGGTAACTCTTTCTTGTGATCTGGCCCTGAGCGTCTACTGACTCAGGCAGCGTAAGACGTATAGTACCTCCTTGATACCGTTCATCGTTTAATCGAGAATATAGCTCAAATCCAGACGGCGAATCAAAACTCCACGACGCTGTCTTGCTGACCATGCTGGTCTTATCCGCCTGTATTAAGGGGCCATTAACGCGATCAAAATCATCAATACTCAACCCAAATCCAAATCGATGTAAACCAAATGTTTTACCCAATAGAAATCCATAATTATCAACCTCTCGGTTTTCGGATGAAGAAAATACCCCACTAGAATCAAGTCCTAGTGGCCGTTGCATCTGAGATATCTTTGACGAGGTAAGCCCAAGATATATTCCCTGATTTATATCAAACGCTAAAGAAATAGAAAGTGCCCTGGAATATCCATACGGAGTATTTTGATCAGTTTTATCTGCATAATTCGTTGCAAGGTCAGATACATGATCGGTGTACGCGACCGATAAAACTTTCTCGTTGAGACTATGAGAAAAAATAGCCGAGACGTTATTCCCATCCAGTCGATTCAGTATGCTTTGAGGTAGTTTAATCGCACTTTCATCAACAGATCGACGGAGAGAATAATGACCTATCCCGTAAGAAAAAGTACCACTTTGCCAATGAGACTGTAAGCCTTGGTAGCCATCAGAATAACTCACCGCTCGAAAAGAAGATTTCGTTTGGTTGACTTTTTTCCGGGAATTAAACTTTGCAAAATATGGCTGATAACGAGGTTTGGCCTCTATTGCTGACACAAGATATTGCGTTGATATTTGGAAAGGTGCATTTTGAAAGTTATCAACCACTAGAACATTTTTCTGTAGGTTAAGGTCATGCAATACAGCTCTCGGTAAAACAATCTGATTCGATGAGAGCACTCCATTACCAGCCACTCCAAATTTAGCCCCCGTGATTGACCCGCTAGTGGGTATGGATAAACCACCGACTGGGTTGGAGGCCGCGTTCAAATCCATCAGACCCTGTCCGAAGATACTAGTATTTGCAAAACTACCTGTCTTATTTGCGGTGGTGAATAATCGTGAGCGAATTTGTTGAAGTGTTAAGGTCGGGAATAAACTCTTTAACGCCGCAAGTGCACCAGAAACATGTGGTGCCGCTTGCGAGGTTCCAGACAGACGTACCGTTGAGTCTGGTACCGTATCCATCGAAAGAACACCCGTACCCCCAAGATCTCCACCTCCCGGGGCGGCAATACAATAATCTGAAGCAACTCCGCATCGATTAGTGAAAATTGGCTCATTTCCGTTCAAATCAACGGCCATCACGACAATCCAGCCTGCCTCCAAGTCTACCACCTGCTCCGGAATACCTGCCTCAGCGGAAGGGTTCGCGCGACCGGAATTGCCCGCTGCAAAAACGAGAACCCCTCCGTTGGCAACGTAAGTTTTCGCTTCATTTGAAAAGTTCGTCAAAGCCGCAATTTGCCCCGCCGCACCAGCATCGTTAATCGCAACATTCGAGCCCCACGAATTATTCATAATATTCACATCATTCGCTCTAGCAATACTGAGCATTTGAGCCAAATCCGCATCTGTCGCAGAAACAATTCCCGCATTATCCATTATTCGGTAGTTGGCGACCGTCGCATCAAATGCGATGCCATGCACTCCAACATCGTTTTTCGGTGCGGCAATAATCCCAGCAACGTGCGTTCCATGTCCATCGTTATCGCTAGCGGAACCAGCGACGTTAGCGCCATCGAAGTTAAAGCTTGCCGTGGCGTCGATATTGATACGATCATTTGAGGATGCAAGCGTTTCGACTTGATTTATACCGGAGTCGGCTACGCCAACTTTAACGTTCGCTCCGGTGCCCCCAGCCGCATACATCGAAGATGCATTAATCAGGGCAAGCCCTTCCTGTCGTAAAAATTCATCTGTTTCAAATAAACTTGCAGCAGTGGGTTGCGTGCTACCGATGACGCCTCCACCAACACCGCCACCGCCACCGCACCCTGTAAAAAGGGTCAAGCACAGAAGACTCATAAAAATGATGAAATAATGTAGCATTAAGAATCCACGGATTATTGGCTCTCTAATGATGTTTAACCTACTCGATATCAACTCTCAGTCAATCGTATTGTTCGGAATCATCGTAATCGGCCTAATCACCTCCTGCCAAGGGGTCTCCCTGCCCAATGAACATTACGTAATACCAGCAAGAACAAAAGAGACTAATACCCAGTTCACATCTATAAAGCTAACCCCGTCTAAGGCAGCCCAATACGCATTGGATCCCAACTCCGTCATTGATAAAAATCAATCCTATTACCTGCTATCAGGTCCGACCCAACGATCGGGCGGATTCACAATTGAGATTTTAAACACCCACAATACATTGAAGGCTTGTATTAAAATACCAACCGACGAAGAACTTGTCAGCATGGGGTTCTTCACCCCAGCAGTAATCATCAAAACGCCACATGGACCAGCACCTAAAATTGAGTATCTCGGAGTTTGCAATTAGTTCGCAAAGCAAAGATCGAATAAATATTTCATTTATAAAAAAACGTAAATATTAACGCAATCTTCCAGGGCATCAAGGTTGCTCGAGATCGCCATCTATCAAGCTCCTAATACTAATAAGTAATATGCTATGCGACTAATTACGGATTCGACTGTCCTGGCGTTTACTGGGTTTGTACTCTCATGAATATTGCACTATCTATTTTCTCAAAAGCCGCCTCATACAACTTGGCATTTAACAAGGGCGTATCGTCCTGGTCACTTCGTCCATACGCTGAGGACTCTTGTTGAACGAGCACAAAGTTCAACCTAACTCTCGTTCGTCCCTTAAGTTGCTCCACAAAGCCTGTCGCTTTAGTTCTCTCTACCTGGGATACCCCGATCAAGAACTTTAGTGCTTTATTACTTTTTGATGCACTTTCCGCGTATATGAGTCCTGTTTGAAAATCTGCATTCGAGATGGTGTAACCCAGATCCTGAAAAACAGATGTTACCGAAGCGAATACAACCTCTTTCTCCTGTTCATAGTCTCGAGTTTGTAAGGTCTGGATCTCGAGGGGCGTCAATGTCGGCTGTTTAGGCGGCATTGAACAGCCAGTGATAACTAGAAAGAAAAAGATAAAACAGAACCGCAGAAAGTTTGTCATATGTGTATCCCTTAAAAATTAGATGTTCTACTACTGAAGTCTGTCACCACATCTTGGGGATCGAATTTAATGATTAACGTGATCATTCTGGAAGACGACTCGAAGCCTGCGCTACTACCAACACCGCCCGCTAAAATGATTGTCCAATATCCAGACTTAGCGGATGATTGAGCCACCTGTGCACTCCGCTGATACGTCCAGACCTCTTTACCCTCTCCGTCTCTTGTCGTGACGTTTGGGCCGCCGAACACCTCAAGAATATCCGATTTGGTAGTTTCCCCAACGACAAGGTTAAGCTGAACATTACCCTGGGTAAGTTGAGAGTTTCTGTCCGTGACTGGCTGGATATTCGTGCACGAAATCACGAGCAATGCAGCACACCCAGCTAAGATCAAATTAATTATTTTCATTTAATTTTACTTGTGAATTCGATTGGAATTTTAGACTTAACTTAGCAGCAAACGTTATGCTCCTTAATTATTAAAACCGGTAAATCCCACCCAAAGTCATTACGTCAATATCGTCATCCTCAAGGGTATAGTTTTCGAACTCCAGCCTTACTGCGAATGCATCACTCACTTCTATATTGGCTCCTAGTCCAAAAAATAAATCGAAACCATCAGTACTGCTGTTAGCTACATTTGAAAAATTTGATGTGAATTCAGACTCCCAACTGTGCATTCCGCCTTTGAAGAAGAATTCAGCAATGCCCACATCACCCTTCACAACGCCGGCTAGCGCAAGAGCGTCGGCAGTCGATTTAGCTACACCTGTGGCTCCTATTGAAACTACTGATACACCGTTCACCGTCAGCACACTACCAAATGGCATGGTCAAAACGGCCTCGCCAAAATCAACATACGAACCCTCAATCGCGAAGTTTTCGTGCAGGTTAACTCCACCAAATATTTTAAAAGCCGAATCCTCCCCATCTAAGGTTGCGCCAGCTGCTGTCTGGACATTTTTAAAATTTACTTCTGATGACCCGAGGGATAACCCGACATAACCAGTGTAGTCCGATGCGTGTATCGATCCCGAGAAGACGATCGTCAAGAAAACCATTACAAACTGCGAAATTCTGGATAAAACATAATGACTAGCGCCCCGTTGCAGCTGCTTCACTCTCATTTTTTTTTAGCTCCTGTGTGTAATTGTTTACACGGAGTAAATTACCTGAAGATAAACATGCCTTGGACAACTCGAAGTTTACTTTTAAAATTTTTCCCTGACACCAGATGACACAAAAAAGTCATCGCAGGTCCACATTACAAATTCAAAATAAAAATTAATTTGGACAACGGACAGTAGTCCAATGCAATTTACTTTGCGATTAGGGTTTAAGCGAATTTGTTTTCTGAGGACATCGAAATTAAAAAGAATGTAGAAGTCGTGAGGAATAACCTCAGCTCTGAGATTAGAACTAGATATGCAGACATTATGTCCCTAAACCTCATCGAAGGCGAACATCGTATCAACGCGGTCAAATTCGCTGATGCGTTCAATCTAAGAGCTTATGGAACCAGCACCATTAGTCGTCAAACAGCATTAAAGTGGATTAATGGAAAAGGGATTCCCGAGCCAGGACACATATACGTTCTAAGAGATTGGCTAAAAATAGATTTGAATCAGATTTTTGGAGGCTAGTCCAGCGCTTGAATGAAACTGAGGGCTTCCTCTAAAGCGCCCGGCCAATCTTGGTGATATCTCAACTATAACTCTCGCAGTATGCCTCCTAATTTAAAACCCAATTTGTACCCTTTATTACACCCCAAACACCCCCGGGGGAGGGTCTTCACAGGGTTACGTTATCTATAGGTAGCTTGGGAGATACAAAAAAGAGTGCGATTAAGATGGAATTATTCATGCGTTCCTCACCGAGTAATACTAAGTTACTCAAACTCGACTGTTATCAAGTCCCATTCCGCATGAGTCCCAATTCGAATAGGTAAAATACTATGGCCGACGCCTGCCGAGGTGTAAATCACCCGGTCCTCTAATCTGAGCAATCCACACCATGCGCTCTCAGGCGCTTCGGATGGAACCCATAATGGTCCAACAAAAGGAATAGAAACCTGACCACAGTGCGTGTGTCCCGCAAATACCAAGCCCTTTATCTCATCGTGACTTGCTCCCGCAGGATCGTGCGTAATGGTTAACCTAGCTTTTGATTCGCATGATTTAGAAAAATCGATGTATTGAAAGTAACCCGTGTGAGCGTCGCCAAGCCCTCGGATACAAATGAGGCCCTTACGGGTTTCAAGTTCTACTATCTGATTCTCAAGCACTAAAAGCGAATGATTGATGAATGATTGCCTCCATGCTTCTCGGTTAGACCAAGACTCATAATTGCCAAGCACAAACAGGGATGGGATCTCAGCATCTATATTGAGGATACTCAATAATGCCTCTCTATGAGCTCTCATGTCCGATATAAACCGAGGACTTGAAACAAAATCCCCTAGAAATAAAACTAAATCAGGATCTCTCGCTACAACCTCAGCGATCAATATTTCCAAGTCTTCAATATTCTTTCTTGATTCAGAGACATGTAAATCACTGAGAACCGCCACCTTGAGAACGTCATCGAGATGCCCAGAGTCAGTGACGGTGATTTTTAATTCATTAACTCTAGGTTCAAGGTTGGACTTAATCCAGAATGAGACTCCGACGACCAGCGAAATCACTACAATCGATTTTCTAACTAACCCTTTCGCCATTATTTTTTACACTCATCTCAAAAGTCATACGATAGCCACACTACCGCCTCACTTCAACCACATCACCTCATTAATCTAACCACTCTTCCTTTCTTCCTAGGGGACCTCAGGCAGTCTAAATGTCGGTTATGTAGCAATCGGCTTGCTCCCTCCAGAGGCATAGACTGTTCTGAGGTTCTCACCTTTTTTAATTTTCCAAGTAGGAAGACTAAGAGTATTTTCTTATGAGAGCTAAACACTCCCGGGGGAGGGTCTACACAGGGTTACGTGATCTATAGGTAGCTTGGAAGATAGAAAATAAGTGGAATGAAGTTCACTTTCACATGGCAGCCTTAAGTACATCAACGTCAAAGCTATACTTCTCGTAGGAGCTTACATCCACGATGTCATAACCTTGCTTCTTTAGATGCGCATAGCCAATCTCGTAGCCCTCCTCCTCGTCTTTCGCTTCAAGCGTGAGAATAACTTCATACAACGGCTTAGAAAGGGTCTCATTTATCACCACTCTAATTTCCTCTAGTTGCGGCTCATCGTCAGGACAAAATTTCTCCTCGATATCTCGTCCGAATAAGCGGCTACGATAAGCATGTCCAACTCTTAGTCTTAGATACGGATGAAGCTCACTGAGCATTTCTTCGTATTCATCGATACTTATTGAAGTTTGCAAAGACTCACTTATCATGCCTCTAATTTCTTCCACTTCGTCCTCATGCCGGAACAATATGGCATTAGCGACCGTCAATTTAACGCATCGCCTGATAAGGTCAGTCCACAGCCCCACGTTTGGAGGCGATAATCTCATTGTTTGGTATTCATCATAATCCTGCTCTGTGTAATAAGGACCACCTAACAGCATATGATTGAATCCTGCTTTAGAGTAACGCCCTACAAGGAAATGCCACGCCTCGTAGTCTTCTCTGTCCCAAACTTTGAGGTATACGTCCCAGAGCATATTCAATTACCCGCGTAATGTTTAAAAAAACAGCGTCATTAATCTTATCGGAAAAAAACCACTCTCATCCATTATTCAAATAAGTAATGCAAAGCAAATGAGACCACCTGCAACGGCGATACCTGTGTGCTGTAAAGCGGACTCGGCCCAGAAGCGACATGATCTATTACTTAGCATCGAAGTTCCTATAGTTATTAGATCTGCAAATAACGCCAGTAAGGCTGCGATCGCTGTTGCTCCGGCTGCTATGGATAAATAGACCGCAGCAGGATTAATATCTCCATCAAACAGTCTTGAGCCAGGCTGATATTCAGCTATAAACTGACTCACGATATCTGCTGTAACTGAAGTGTTCTGGTGCATGAAAGTAACTTTTAAAAGCACGAAAGCCAATCCCAAATAAAGGACAAACTTCCAGGTTGCTATCTGGGTAATACTGGATGTGTTTTCAGTGAGCGTTTTCATATGCAATACCTCCTTTATGGTTTGTCATTTGCCAATCATCAGCCTCTTATTTATCAACGGAAACCTTTAAAGCTAAAAAGTCATTCAATTGCCACGTCTCAGTCACAACTACTTCACTGCTAAGAACTAAGCTACAAATAAGAAGGAATAAGTTTGAGCCTTCTATGTAACCAATTTGCAATTGAGGGAGATATCTATGTACAAAGAAAATGAGCGCGAGGATCCACTCGATGACGATATCGGCGCCATCATCGCTAAACTACTCAACAGGACCACATGGACTGCAGAAGTCGAGCGCAATAGAACTGAGCTTTGCAAGCTACTCGTTAAAAGAAAATATATATATTTCAGGGGACATCCATATCGGTATGGATTGACTACAATGACCAGAGTGGGACAATCTTACATATACTCAGTACCGCTCAATAAAAGAGGCCATCTAAAGCCATTCAGAGGTAAGGATGTCCGAATCGTTGTAGTGGACTCCGGACGATACGATCGAGGTCTGATGGCCGGCATTTATAAACCCAGAAAAGGATAACGATGGTAAAACGGCACCGAGGAGTATTCAAACCAGATGAAATAGCACCATACGAATTGAGCAGGTCTCGAATTGAGAACTTTGTCAAGTGCCAAGCCTGCTTCCATATCCAGCAGGTCAGAGGGATCAAGTTCCCCAGCATCCCTGGCTTCAATATCAACGAAGCTACTGACATCTTGCTTAAGCGTGATTTTGATCAGTATCGAGTCACACAGGAAACCCATCCATTTTTAGAGGCAAGAGGTTGCGGTCACCTAGTCCCCTTTCAGCATGAGGATTTCGAGTTATGGACGCAAAGCTTACATTTTGGCTCTGAAGGGAGAATGCACTTCGTTCATGAACCGACAAATCTAAAGGTAGGTGGCGGCCTAGATGACGTCTGGTACAACACCGAGACAGAGCAAATTCATATTGTCGATTATAAAAGTACTTCTCAGAAAACCGAGGGTAAAACGATATCACTCGACGACCCATGGAAGGCAGCATACAAAAGGCAAATGGACCTCTATGTTTGGGTGATGCGTCAGAAAAGATTTGATGTATCGTCTACGGGTTACTTTTTGTACTGCGATGGAGATCGTTTTAGCGACTATAGCTTCCTGAAAGATGATGACGCTTCGATGCGCTTTGCGATGTCATTGATAGAGTATGAGGTTGACACGACGTGGATAGAGCCAATACTAGAGGAAATCAAGTCTTGCTTAACCAATACAAATACACCTCCACATAACCCAAACTGCGAATACGGTATCTTCATAAACAGCGTTAATCATTAAGCGGAGTTTGATGTGACCTCGAGTTATAAAGAACTAAAGCTCAAACACCGGAACCTCAGGGATCAATTCTCGGAATCCCTGTCGGTTCGCGTCCATCGCGCACTAAGCTGGCTCGATCGCTCCGAAATGGAAACTGAAGATTTTGACAGTAAATTTATTTTTCTATGGATTTCGTTTAATGCCGCCTATGCTCAGGAATTCGAAGGTGTTGAATCATTTACCCAACAAGAGCTGCTAGGTGGATTTATTGGACGTATTGTTTCAAATGACAAAAGAAAGTTGATCTACAATCTCCTGTGGCATCAGTTTTCAGGGCCTATTCGCACGTTGATCAACAATCAATATGTATTTCAACCTTACTGGGCTTACCTAAAAGGACAGCGCACGGAAACCGAGTGGAAGGAAAGCTTCCTAAAAGCGAAGCAAGCCGCCAATATTTGCTTGTCTGAAGATAACACCACGGTTTTGTTACAAATTGTTCTGTCTCGACTCTATGTCCTTCGAAATCAAATGTTGCACGGACTAGCCACATGGAATGGAAAAATTAATCGGGATCAACTGCGGGACGGAACTGCAATACTAGAGAGGCTCGTTCCAATCGTCATTGACCTGATGATGGACGACCCTCACAGAAACTGGGGCGACCATGCATACCCGGTAATATCTGACTGAACTTTAAAAAAATAAAAACGACTGAGCTTTGGTTAAACATGAGGCAGACGCTACGCAGATAGCGCCGACAATAGAGGAAATCAAGTGTTGCTCAACCAATACAACCGTGCCGCCACACAATTCCAATTACGAATACGGTATCTGTATGGCTGAGGCCATATTGACGCCTGAGTCACCGCATCTCCAGATCTACTCAAAGATGCGGTTTACGCCTTTCCCGACAACATTACTCAAAAACACTAATAATGATTGATTGATGTACACATTTGTACTATTTTGACAAATCTAGCCGAAATATTCTCGGTCTCCGTCAATATATGAAGAAAATCAATGAGTGGTGAAATCCTGACGATCAAAGAAGTTGCAGAATATCTAAAGGTCAACGAACGTACGGTATATCGCCTGGCTGCAGATAAAAAAATCCCGGCTTTTAAGGTGGGCGGAGCCTGGCGTTTTTTACGTTCAGAAATCGAACAGTGGATTAAGCAGCAATCAAATAAAGGGACTGAGGTGGATAGGCGTGATAACTAACCACCATGCAAAATATTATGCCCATGAGCTAACCAGACAGGCTGCTGGCGACGATATCGACCGTCTCTCAACGTCACTTTTCGATGCCCGCGTTGATCTCAATCCTCACCAGATTGAAGCCGCACTGTTTGCTTTAGGCTCACCTCTTTCCAAGGGTGTCGTTCTAGCCGATGAGGTGGGACTGGGCAAGACCATTGAGGCTGGACTTGTTCTTTGCCAGTACTGGGCTGAACGGAAGCGTAAACTGCTGATTATCTGCCCGGCATCGCTGCGCCGTCAGTGGGCGGCAGAGCTTTTAGAAAAATTCAATCTTCCAGCTGTTATTTTGGATGCAGCCAGTGTCCGCAAACAACGAAAGGAAGGGCTTTACAATCCCTTCGATCAAAACAAGGTCATTATCCTGTCATACCACTATGCCAGCCGAATGGAAGACCAGTTACGAGCTATTCCATGGAATCTGGTTGTATTTGACGAAGCCCATAAACTGCGAAATGCCCACCAAAAGAGCAACAAGATGGGGCAAACATTACGCCGGGCGCTGGATGGAAGACAAAAGCTACTGCTTACAGCAACACCGCTCCAGAACAGCCTGATGGAATTATATGGTTTGTCCACACTCATTGATGAGCACATCTTCGGCGACGACAAGGCATTCCGGAAGCAGTACTTAAATACAGGCGCTGACACTAGTGAGCTTCGAGAACGACTATCCGGTTTTATAAAGCGTACCCTGCGCAAACAGGTATTGGAATACGTTCGCTACACGGAACGACGTACTTTTACCCAGCCATTCACCCCCAGTGATGATGAACAGAGGCTTTATGATGCGCTTTCGGCGTTCATGCTCCGGGAGGAATCTTATGCCCTGCCAAAAAGCCAAAGGCACCTGACCACCCTGATTCTTCGCAAGTTACTGGCATCAAGCTCTTATGCGGTGACAGAAACACTGACACGGATTCGCAACCGGCTGGCTCTCTTGCGCGACCAGCAGCCCGTGACCGACGATTTCCTCGGAAACCTGATCGAAGAAGATGAGCTTGAAGAAGAATACCTGGAGGAACTGGATGACGCGGCCGACATTGAGACTGAAGGTGAATCAGTCATTGACCGTCAACAGATCGAACAAGAAATAGCAGAGCTGGAGCAGTACATTACCTGGGCGGAAGCCATCAAAGCCGACGGCAAGACGACACAACTTCTCACTGCGCTAGAAACTGGATTCAACGAAATGGAGAAAATGGGTGCCTCTCGCAAGGCCATCATCTTCACTGAATCCCGCCGTACACAAGAATACCTAAAAGCCTATCTGGAAAAAAACGGCTACAAGGGCAAACTGGTAACCTTTAACGGCACCAACAACGATCCTGATTTCACAGCCATCTATAAACAATGGCTGGAAGCCAACCAGGATAGCGACAAGATAACCGGCTCCCGGCCGGTAGACCGTCGCTCCGCCCTGATTGACCGCTTTCGGGATAGTGCTGAGATCATGGTTGCCACAGAGGCAGCAGCCGAAGGTGTCAATCTGCAGTTTTGCTCCATGGTTATCAATTATGACTTACCGTGGAATCCGCAACGCGTGGAACAGCGTATAGGTCGTTGCCACCGTTATGGTCAGAAACACGACGTAGTGGTAGTCAACTTCGTCAACACCCGCAATGAAGCTGATAAGCGAGTATTGGAACTGCTTTCTGACAAGTTCAATCTATTCAATGGTGTATTTGGCGCATCAGACGATGTGCTAGGCCGAATCGAAAGTGGTATCGACTTTGAAAAGCGCATTCTGAATATCTATCAGAGTTGCCGTTCACCAGAAGAAATACAAAGTGCATTTGAAGTCTTACAGAAGGAACTGGAAGCCGATATTTCGGAACGTCTGGATGATACACGTCAGCTGCTGATTGAACACTTTGATGAAAATATCCACGACCTGCTCAAGATTCAACTTGATCAGGCGCAACAGCGTCTGGACAAGGTAGGACGCCTGTTCTGGGACATTACTCGCCATGTACTGAACGGACAGGCTCGTTTTGATGACGAGAAGCATGACTTTGTACTTGCGCAGGCTCCAACTAATAACGTTCATCCTGGTCACTACCAGCTCATTCGCAAGGGACTTGCTGATGAAGAGATCAGCGCTGAGCATCTGTACCGTCTGACACATCCTCTGGGCGAATATGTGCTAGACAAAGCCCGATGTGAAGAAACCCCAGCAGTGGAAATTCGGTTCGATATTTCCAGCCATCCAGGCAAGATTTCAGTTGTCGAATCCTTGAAAGGACAATCCGGTTGGATCTGTCTTGACCTGCTGACTGTCGATTCATTTCAGCGGGAAGAGCATCTGGTGTTCACTGGCCTACTCTCAGATGACTCACCACTCGATCAGGAAACATGCGAGAAACTCTTTTCCTGCCAGGCTGCATCGGAACCAGTACAACTGAAAACGCAAGCGCCTCTGGTGCTAAATGCCAATGCAGAGCGTCACTTGCAGGCTGTTATCAGCCGTAATCTCGAAGCCAATAACCGTTTCTTTCAGGCAGAGCGGGAAAAACTGGAGAAATGGGCTGATGACAAAATACTTGCTGCCGAACAAGCCTTACAAGATACCAAAGCCAAGATTCGCGGCCTGAAACGGGAATCCAGGCAGGCGGAAACCGTGGAGCAACAACACGATGCCCAAAGACAAATACGGGACTTGGAGCGATTGCAACGCCGTCAGCGCCAACAGATATTTGATGTTGAAGACGAGATCGTCGAAAAGCGCGATGAATTAATTGACGCTTTAGAGCAAAGACTGAAGCAGAGCACGGATACAGCAAGACTGTTCACCATCCGGTGGCAAGTTGTCTGACCGTGTATCTGATAAATAACGATAGGAAAAAGCATGAGCGAAGTATACAAAAAGCTGATTAAAACCCTGCAAACCATCTTTGAGATGGATAAGGCAGATTTGGACTTTGGTATCTACCGAATCATCAATCAAAAAAGTGATGAGATTAATCAGTTCCTGGAAAATGACTTGTTACCTCAAGTCACAGAAGCCTTCGCAGATTTTACAGCGGGTGGAAAAACAGAAGTAGAGGCTGAGCTGCAACAGCTCATTAAAACGCTCACTGATGCTGGCATGGATCCGGAACAGTCACCAAAAGTGAGAGAGCTCCAGGAAAAGATGAAATCATCCGTAGACATCACAGCAGTGGAAAATGATGTCTACTCTCACCTGCACACTTTCTTCAGCCGCTATTACGACAAAGGTGATTTCATCTCTCAACGCCGTTACAAGTCCGATGCTTATGCCATTCCCTATGAAGGGGAAGAAGTCAAACTCTACTGGGCCAACCAGGACCAGTATTACATCAAGTCATCTGAACACCTGCGCGATTATGCCTTTACTGTAGAGCAAGGTGACGAAAAAAGTGTACGCATCCATCTCGTGGAAGCTGACACAGAAAAAGACAACATCAAAGCCAAAAGCGATGAAGAACGGCGCTTTGTCCTGGATAGTGATAACCCATTAGCTGTTACCGATGGTGAATTGACTATCCGCTTTCAATACATACTGGTTGGGCAAAAGAAACAGGAAAAACTGAACAGCGATGCCGTTAAAACCATATTCGAGCAGGAAGGCTTAGATGAGTGGCTCGATCTGCTGAAACAAAAAGCACCCACTGAAAAGAATCCGGATCGCACCCTTTTGGAAAAACACCTGAACGACTATACCGCCAGAAACACCTTTGACTATTTTATCCATAAGGATCTCGGTGGTTTCCTGCGCCGCGAATTGGACTTCTACATCAAGAACGAAGTCTTTCATCTGGACGACATTGACGATGCTGCCTTCGAAGTCACCGATCAACATCTGCGCAAGATAAAAGTAATACGCACTATTGCCCATAAACTGATCCGTATGCTGGCACAACTGGAAAATTTCCAGAAAAAACTGTGGCTCAAGAAGAAGTTTGTGGTGGAAGCAAACTACTGCATTACGCTAGACCGGGTGCCGGTTGAAATGTATGGAAAGATTGTTGGCTGTTCAGAGCAGCATACTGAATGGCTAGGGCTAGGGTTCACCACAGAGGATACGGAGATCACAGATGATTATTTGGAAGAGAATCCATATCTGATTTTGGATACGAAGTTTTTTGATGATGAATTCAAAACAGAGTTGTTGGCCTCTATTGAGAACCTTGATGAGCAATGTGATGGATTGCTCATTAACTCTGACAACTATCAAGCATTAAACAACATTCAAGATAGGTATCGCGATCAAATACAGTGCGTTTATATAGATCCTCCATACAACACTTCCGAAAATGCTTTTCTATACAAAAATAATTACAAACACTCATCTTGGCTATCAATGATGGCGAACAGAGTATTAGTAACACCAAGCTTGATGAAGTCATCCGGCGTCTTTTTGGGTGCCATTGATGATACAGAATATTCAGGATTTAAGGCTTTATTGTCTGATATTTTTGGTGGAGATAATTACGCTGGAACTGTTGCGGCTGAGGTAAATCCAGCAGGCCAAAATATAAGGCCAAACGTTCCTGCTCGAAGCCATGATTATTTCCATATTTTCGCAAAAAATATCGAAAAGATAGACATGATACTAAGAGGACTTAGTCCAGAGGAAATTAAGCAATATAAAGAAATGGATGATGATGGAAGATTCTATTGGGACAACTTACGTCGAAGGGGTGGCAATTCGCGACCAACAGACCGGCCTAAACAATGGTTTCCTCTCTACATTACGTCAGGAAGTGTTCGTGTCCCAGATATGACATGGGATGAGACAACGAAAAAATGGTTGATAAATGATACACCTGATGCAGGAGAGACGGAAACATGGCCAATTGACCCCCAGAGGGAAAAACGCATATGGCGTGTAAATCCAGATGGAGCAAAACGTGGTATAGAAAATTTAGAGATTTCAGTTATTGAAAAAGCAGGAAGGCTTGAAGTATCTAAAAAATCTAGAGAACCAGAAGGAAAAAAGCCAAAAACATTATGGAATGATTCTAGATACTCAGCAACAACTCATGGATCAAAATTGCTGAAGAATATTTTTGGCCCGGGTGTCCATTTCAGTTATCCAAAGTCCATTCACTTGACCACAGATGCTATCCGTAACTGGGCTGATAAATCTTCGACGGTATTAGATTATTTTGCTGGGTCAGGCACAACTGGCCATGCAGTTATCAACCTCAACCGTGAGGATAATGGCAGTCGCAAGTATATTCTTGCAGAAATGGGTGATTACTTCACTTCCACATTAAAGCCGCGCATCGAAAAGATTATATTTTCTGAATCATGGGATTATGGGAAACCAGCCGCGCCAGAAACAGGCATCAGCCACTGCTTTAAATACCTTCGCCTGGAATCCTACGAAGACGCACTAAATAATCTCGTCTTCAAAGACCGTTCAAAGCAGCAAAAACACCTACTTGAAGCACACGCTGAGCTACGAGAAGACTATATGCTGGGTTATTGGCTGGATGTCGAAACCACCGAGAGTGGCTCCCTACTCAATATCGAGCAATTTGAAGACCCTTTAAACTACAAACTCAATATCGCCACCGGTAGTGTCGGCGCGACCAGCCCTACTCGCATCGACCTGGTCGAAACCTTCAATTATTTACTTGGCCTAACCGTCAAGCATATCGATACATTACGTGGTTTCAGAGTAGTCACTGGTAGCAACCCAAAAGACGAGACCGTACTCGTTATTTGGCGCAATGTGAAAGAACAGGATAATGCGGCATTGGAAGATTTTCTGGACAAGTCCGGCTACAACCCCAAGGACACCGAATGCGACCATATCTATGTCAATGGCGACCATACGCTGGAAGATCCACATTCGAAGGTCAAGATGATCGAGATTGAATTCAAACGCTTGATGTTTGATGTACAGGATGCGTGAGGAGTAGGCAGCTATGGCAAGATTTGAAGACAAGCTGGTACTTAGCCGCTGGATATTGGAACAGTTTGGCACCGACAAACTGGAGGCCATGAGCAATACTTTATCTGCTGATCACCTTATCGGATTCGATGAGGAAAACAGTAGTAAGTATGTCCATGAACTCATTACCTGGATACCGGAAGAGAGCCGACCAGTTACCAATGATCAGTTGAGATTCTACGACGATAACATCGTCCGTCACTGGAAGCGGATCACAGAGAAACGCAATCACGGTGGCAGTACACTTTTTCCGCTCTACTTCCAGTACCTGTCCCTATTGTTCACTGAACATTACCTAAACCGTTATTTCGCAGACCGTTCTGCGCTGTGCGTCGACCTGAATCAGTTCCGAATACAGTTCAACCAGGACCTGCCCGAGCGCGAGCAGGTTGAACCTTTCAAGGAGAGTGATCTAAACAAGCTAGCGGTATGGATTGCCACCGGTGGCGGCAAGACGCTCATCATGCACGTGAACATTTTGCAGTTTGAGCACTACCTGAAAAAGGCAAGACGTGACAGGGAATTCAACAGAACGATATTACTAACTCCCAATGAAGGGCTGTCATTACAGCATAAAGAAGAACTTGATCTGTCTGATATCGAAGCCGATCTTTTCGTTAAAGATGGAGGCAGCCTACTTACGGGCGCAGCTGTCGAGATTATCGATATACATAAGCTCAAGGAAAAAAGCGGCGAGAAAACCATTGCCGTTGAGTCCTTCGAGTCCAACAACCTGGTACTGGTAGATGAAGGGCACCGGGGTGCTGGCGGCGTGGACTGGATGAGCAAACGTAACCAGCTCTGTGAGAACGGCTTTTCATTCGAATATTCTGCCACCTTTGGACAGGCCATCAAGGCAGCCAGTGGGAGTGATCTTGCTCCCACGGTGGAACGTTCACCAAGTGCGAAATATCGTCTTAGCCAACAATACAGTCGCTGCATTCTGTTTGACTATTCCTACAAGTTCTTTCACGGCGATGGCTATGGAAAAGACCATTACATTCTCAATCTGAGCCATGTTTGGACGCCTGAACAAACACAACTGTATCTAACTGGATGTATTCTCGCGTTCTATCAGCAGAAACGGTTTTACAAAGACAAGCAAGGAGATATTGTTCAATACCTTCTTGCTGATCCGTTATGGATATTTGTTGGTGGAAAAGTGACCGCGAAAAATGAAGCTAACGCGGAAACAGTGTCTGATATTCAGGCAATTTTGCACTTCATCTCTCGTTTTGTTGGCAATAATTCGGGTGAATCAGTCAAATTTCTGGAACTGTTATTAAACAGCCAAGATGATCTGCGTGACGAGGCTGGTCGAGCGATTTTCGGTAAAGCCTTCCCTCACTTGCAGAATCATTGGGCAACAGATCAAGCTACTGCACTGTTTCAGGATGTTTTAAGTACGATTTTTCATGCTACAGCCAGTAGCAGTCTGCATGTGGTTCACTTGAAAGGCAGTGGTGGCGAGATAGGTCTTCGTGTCGGTGAAAATGATTGGTTTGGCCTGATAAACGTAGGCGATGCAGCAAAATTGATCAAACTCTGTGAAGAAGCTGCTAACGACAACATGGTAGTCACTAACCAGGCATTTTCATCATCCCTTTTCAAAGGAATCAATAAAAAAGGTTCAACTATCAACCTGCTACTGGGTGCTAAGAAGTTTACGGAAGGCTGGAGCTCATGGCGAGTCAGCACGATGGGCCTAATGAATGTTGGTCGTTCAGAAGGCTCTGAAATTATCCAGTTATTTGGTCGCGGCGTTCGCCTTAAGGGATACGGTTTTTCATTGAAGCGCAGCAACCATATTCCAGGTATTAAGCATCCAGAAAACATTACGCTTTTGGAAACGCTCAATGTTTTCGGTATTCGCTCTGATTACATGAAGGAGTTTGAGGAATATCTGGAAGCTGAAGGTGTTGGTGAAGAGACAACAGAAATTGTCATGCTTCCTGTGATCAAGCGTCTAACAAGAGATGACCTGAAATTGATTCGCCCCAAACAGGCTCTTGCGCCTTTCAAACAAGCTGAACGACCATCTTTGGATAGACCACCATCAGAAATGACGGGAAGAGTAACGCTAAATTGGTACCCAAAAATACAGGCCAAACGATCGACTGGCGTGACAGCAGCATCAGCAGACAATCAACTCAATGAAGGTCACCTTCAAGGCCGCCATCTAGCCTTCTTAAACTTTGAAGAAATCTATTTTGAACTAGCACAGTATAAGAATGAAAAAGCTTGGTATAACCTTCAACTCGACAGACAGACGATATCGGATTTATTGACAGATCCTGGCTGGTATCGCCTTTACATCCCACAAGACATGCTGGATGTTCGCGATTATGAACGCATTCTAATCTGGCAGGAGATTGCCATTGCTCTACTCAAGAAATATGCGGAACGTTACTACGCTTTCCGCAAGAATGAGTATGAAGGGCCATATCTTGAATACTATGAAGTCCGTGAAACCGACGATAATTTTGTCGATGAATACAAGGCGACAATAGACAGAAGCGAGGAACAGTGGATAACGAAGCTCAACGAATTAAAGGACAAACTGGCCGACAAAAGCTTTCGTGATTCATGGTCATTTGGCAACTTGAAGGCCTTCGATTTTTCACGGCACCTTTATCAGCCATTAATCTATTTCAGCAATAACGAGATATTAAAGATATCACCCGTACCACTTAACGCTGGCGAACATGACTTTGTTGAAGATTTGAAGGATTTCTATCTCAAATCAGCTGAATTCTTTGATGATAAAGAATTGTTCTTGCTTCGTAACCAGAGCAAAGGCAAGGGGGTAGGATTTTTTGAGGCTGGTAATTTCTATCCGGATTTTATCCTTTGGATCATACAGGACAGTAAACAATATGTTTGCTTCGTTGACCCGAAGGGACTATCTCGCATACATGGGTTTGATGACCCTAAAGTGCGCTTCCATAAAACAGTAAAAGATATCCAAAACAGACTCGGGGACCCGAACGTATTGCTGGAATCCTTTATTGTATCCAATACCCATAAAGCTGAAATTAGCTGGTGGAGCAAAGGTAGCGATCCAGAACAGGATTTTGCTAATAACCACGTACTCTTCCAGAAAGATGCGAAGGATAGCTATATTTCACGCCTTTTCAATACGTTGACTGGACAGGATGCTTAAAGTGGGGAGACATAGAAATAAATATAATACTGGCGGAGAGAGAGGGATTCGAACCCTCGGTACGTTTGCACGTACAACGGTTTTCGAGACCGCCACATTCAACCACTCTGCCACCTCTCCGGGACCGCGGATTTTACCAGTTTGAGTGATCTGCAGCATCAATTAAAAATTAGTATGACCGAGGCAAACCCAGAACTTTCTCAGCGATGTAACACATTATTAACTCACGGCTAACCGGCGCAATGCGAGCAATCATAATTTCTCGTAGATAGCGCTCCACATGATACTCCTTAGCGTAACCGAAGCCGCCATGGGTACGCACTGCACGATCGCACGCTTCATAAGCCGCATCGGCCGCTAAAAACTTGGCCGCATTTGCCTCTGCGCCACAAGGTTTTTGCTCATCATATAGTTTGGCTGCCTGCCACACCATAAGGTTTGCCGCCTCAAGGGACATCCAACTCTCTGCTAAAGGATGTTGAATGCTCTGATTTTTCCCGATCAGCCGATCAAATACTTTACGCTCACCAGCGTATGACACGGCCTTAGCTAACGCCCTCTGGCCTATCCCTATCGCCTCGGCTGCTATAAGTATGCGCTCCGGATTCAACGTATCCAGAAGCATCCTAAATCCGTCGCCCTCTGCACCAATTCGATCAGCCTCGGAAACGACCAGGCCATCAATAAACACCGCATTGGAATCGACGGCACCACGCCCCATTTTTTCTATTTCGTTAACTTCGACATGAGTTCGATCAAGATCAACATAAAAAAGCGTCATGCCATCCGTGGATTTAGCACACTCATCAATCGGTGTTGTACGCGTAACGAGTAACATCTTATTCGCATGTTGTGCGGTCGACATCCAAACTTTTGCACCACTAATTTCATATTTGGCACCCCTTCGAATCGCCCGTGTTTTTATACTTGTCGTATCAAGACCAGCATCGGGCTCAGTGACCCCAAACGCCACTTTATCCTCTCCAGAAATCAATCGAGGTATCCAGCGAGATTTTTGTTCCGATGACCCGTATTTAATGATCGCATGCGGACCAAACAAGTTGATATGAATGGTCGAGCAAGCCGCAA
>Ga0255758_10001852_pt1 | contig 20641 bp, 22 predicted proteins | sample 011ome_24_FD_179958 | JGI IMG/M metagenome (GOLD analysis project Ga0255758, IMG submission 179958) | Coastal salt marsh microbial communities from the Groves Creek Marsh, Skidaway Island, Georgia - 011513CT metaG (version 2) | ecosystem: Environmental > Aquatic > Marine > Intertidal zone >...
TTTTCTGGCAACATTAATGGTTGACGGCCAAACACCATCAGTATCTAACCCCATCTCTCCTCTCATAAAAATATCATTATATTCCGCAACATCTGCCTCAGTACCGACATACGTCTTACCTTCAACCACCAAGTCATTCAGACCTTTACCAACATAAGTATGGGTCTCACGACCTTCAGGAGAGGAAAAGTTAACACCGTCAGTATCCATAACTAAAGGTTTATATCCTCTATTCATAAACCACATAATCATTTGTCTCAAATACTGTCTACCCGTACACGTAATCTGTTCACCCATATCCATATCACCCCACGGAAATACATGTGGTGCGGATAATGAACCAAAAAATGCATTAATAAAGATTTTAATTGGTAATTGTTTACGGTTGTATTTTTTTGATTGTTCAGGGTCACTAACATATAAATCGGCAGCTAATTGTTTATAGTTAATACGAGTATCTCTAAAGTACTTTAACATACTTTTCATTGCCCCTGTAACGTCACATTTAGGGAACACATCGTGAACTAACTGAATTGATGGGTAAAGTGAAGAGTAATCGAGTTTTAAAACGTCTGTAGAATACCCTACCGCCATTAATCTAGATAATCCACCTGTAAAAGGTCTTTTTTCCCCCCTTTTAGGGATTGCCAAATTATGTTTATATGACCATGCGGCCATAATCATTTTCCATAATGTGGCGGTACCCATAGTAGAAAGTCTTTCATATGTTGTTGGTACTAATTTAGAAAGTAAGAAGTTTGCTTGATTGTACTCTCCGTCAACAACCATAGTTTCCCATATATCATCATATAGATAACGTTCAATAATGTAATTACCATTAACTTTTTGATAGTGACCCGGAAATCTCTCCATCAAATTCTCAGTACCTACACTACCCACTTCTTTATATTTACCTGTTTTAGGGTTGAGGTAATAGTCTTTATTATCAAAATAAATTTTACCAATTTTATCTCCCTCAACATATACACGGTTTTCTTTTTCTGCACCAATAAATTGGGTAATATATTTAAGACCCCAGCTTTTAATATCTGAATTGATTGCTTGCGCTCTACGTACAGCATGGGCAATATCTACAATGTTATAACCCCACATCATTGTTTGAGTGTATGGTTCCATTTCGTTGGCTAATTTCAACATACCTTCTTTTTGTCTCAAACTTTGTTTTGGATTAAGAGTTTTAGAAATCTTTTTAATATCTAATCCTAATATTTCTGCCCTACGAATAATAAAAGGAAAATCAAAGAAAGCAGAGTTGTAACCTCCAATCAACGTTGGTTTTAGATATGCGATGGTATCAAAAAAATCTATAATAACCTTACGTTCTTCTTCGTCATTTTCACACGCAATAACTTTCTCAAAACCCTTATTGTCTTTCATTCCAATAAGAAATATACGACTATCTTCAGGGGAAAGTCCTGTAGTCTCAATATCGAAAACAAATCTATGTACTTCATCATACTCGTCAAAACCTTTAAATAGTCTTTTACTTTTTTGTATTAGATATTGCTCAGTAGGTGGTAATATCATAATATTATCCGAATTACCTCGACCCCACGGGTCTAATCCTCCGCCTTTAAAAAAGTTAACTAAGTTACTATACGACTTTGTAGTTTTAACCAAAAACTTTAGACCACCCTCTAACCGTTCATCTCCGTGAGTTTCTAACTTATCGATAATAATTCCATGAGTGGACATCGCCTGTTTTTGTGCAGATTTTGACCCACCATAGAAATTAACTCCATGTAAGTTACCTACCCAAGCAAATGGAATAAATGTGTCTGATTTGATTACTTTACCCTGAACCGGGTGTTGAATTATCTTGAATATTTTTCCTGAAGCGTAATCATATTCTAACGCTACTATGTATTTTTCAGGGTCCTCTCCGTTGAGGAATTGTTCAATTTCTTCTTGTGATACCATAATATTTGTTTTTCGTTTGAGACATTTTACTCACATCGTACTGATGTGATTACTCTTAACATTTAAACAAATAATAAGTAACTATTTTAGTTTTGTCAAACTATTTTGTATTTCTTTCTTGCCACTCGTAAGATACTGAATCCTCGTCAATAGGACCACCTTTCGCCCATGTATAGCAAGTTCTCGCAGAATGACATTTAAAATTATGCATCCAACAATATCCTAACCTACCATCCTTATCGGATGTCACTCCAGGCATACACTCATCCATTCTGTTTGAGATGTCAAACGCGACACAATTACCACAAAGTGATTTTTTAGCGGCCACCTCTGTGGTGTCCCAATGTTCGGCTAAATCTTTCCAATAATCTCCAGGTTCATCAACATTTAATGGTCCGTATTTTATGTGTTCAGATTTAATTGACGAATCCCTATTTTTAGTATTTAACTCTAAATCTTGAGTCGCATTTGGACAGTCCATTTCAGACTCACCAAGTAACCTACGATTAAGTCTTTCGATGACTAAACTCTTTTTTCTTCTTATATTATTACTCATATCTTAAATTATATTAATATATAAATTTTCTCTTATTGGCGCGATTAATTGACCCATAGAGTTCTCAACGTGAAATTCTCCAATAAATCTACCTTTTATATTTGTATCTCTTTTACGCCACTTATAATAAATATAATATTCGTAAGGGGCATCAGGGTTGGCTTGTATTTTTTCGGTTATATAGGCGTTTTCCATTAAAATTTTAGGAATACCATTAGCTTCGTTTTTCATTGAAAACCTAATTGTGGCAGTATCTAAATCCGCGTCAAATATTTTATATGCATCTGTTCGTCCGTCTCTAACGACCTGCATTTTTAATATTGGTAATTCACTATTTTGTCTTATAAAAAATTCCATACTATCAATAAATAGTTTATATGTTTAATTAAGCAGTCGGAGGACTGTTCTTATATGGGTGGTTTGACGGTAAATTACCAACTAATCCCCATCTCCATGCTAAATATCCCTCAGCCTTCTCTAATTGTGTTAAATCAGTTCCTCCTGTACCAGGAATTGTGGCATACGCGATAAATTCGGCTAAACGACCATCCAATTCTTGAGATGCTCTATTTCTCATCAGTCTTAATTGTTGGTTAGTCTGAATTGAATTATCATAGTCATTAACAGGAGTATATGCGTTATTACCATTAACCCGGTTACCTATTTGATTACCTGTTTTGTTAAACCAACATGAAACAATAACCCAGTTATCAATTGACACGCTTTGTAAAGTCCAATCCTGTAAATTACCAATCGTAGAACTTATTCTGTTAGTTACGTTGTTTGTATCTAAGTCAAGCTCACCTGGCCAAATATTTGAACCCTCACCGCCTGATGATATTGCATAATCTCTTTTAGTACTTGTGGAAGTATTTGTTTCATAAGACCAGAAAGAATCTTTATCCGCATCGACAAAGTCTGCTAAAAATACACCAACTGCCCAATGGTTACCAGACGATACTTGCGGTTCATATGTTCTACTTTGTAAAAACTCACCGTTTCCACTAAAATCAAATACATTTAGACTATTAAGTCCATTACTAACAACTGTAGGGGAGTTACCAATTTCCATTATGTAGGTTCCCGACTTGTCCGTTACCGATGACAACACAGACCCCGAAGTGTTGTAACTACTTGTGTCTCCAGCATCAATCCATGCTACTGGTGTCAATGTCGAATTTGGTGACCATAGACTTGGTGATGGTGTTGGAGTTAGTGTTGGGTCGGGTGTAGTTTCAGCGGTTTGTGTTGGAGTTAGTGTTGGAGTTAGTGTTGGGTCAGGAGTTGTTTCAGCAGTTTGTGTTGGTGTTACTGAAAGTGTCGGACTTAAAGTCATAGTAGGAGTTACTCTAGGGGTTTCTGTAGGTGTTGGTGTTGATGTTGTCGTATTAGTTGGAGTATTAGTTGGTGTTACTGTAGGGGTTGGTGTTGATGTTGGAGTATTTGTTTGAGTTACTGTAGGGGTTGTAGTAGGTGTATTAGTTTGTGTTACTGTAGGGGTTATAGTGGGCGCATTAGTTTGTGTTACTGTAGGAGTTGTAGTAGGCGTATTAGTTTGTGTTTGTGTTGGAGTCGTACTAACCCCTATTGTGCCGCTAGGAGTATTAGTCATAGTCACTGTTTGAGTTACAGTTGGTGTTTGTGTTACTTGAGCAGTAATGGATGGTGTAATTGTATTTGTTGGGGTATTTGTTGGTGTGTTGGTAGGTGTACTTGTATTTGTTGGTGTTACAGAAGGGGTGTCAGTTATTGTTGGTGTGGGTGTGGGTGTAACTTCCGGTACGTTACTACCGTAACATTCCATACTAACATCATTAGAAGTAACTTTATACTCATAACATTCACTACTACCTGATGGTAAGTCACTAACTAAAACGTATAATGGGAAATCGTTATATGTGAAGTTAGTACCATAAGTTTCCCATGGACCTCCAACGCAGTCTCTAAACTGTACGGTGAAGGTGAATGAAGGGGAAGTCATATTGGATTCAATAGATAATTCACAATATGGTTCTTCAGGTATATCTTGACAAATCAAATGTTGACCGTATGTCGATGCATAATTATAGGCATCTGTTATCCTTTCTTGTCTAAATTCAAGATTAATAAAACTGGTTCCTTGATTGGCACAATATGACATAATGGTATGACAATCAGAATTTGATGTTTGACACAAAGGTCCCGTATTGTTACCGTTTGCACAATCAGGAATGAATGTACCTGAGAAAGGACCTAAAGGAACTGTGTAATTACCAAAATTCCATGTATGGAATCCAAGAACGGCATGGCCTACTTCATGAGCATGTAAGAAATTATCAAATAAATTACCTGTAACTCCCGACATAACATAAGGTAAGTCTACGTTAACATTATATGCAACAGCAACATTATTAATTGTATTGTCAATATCAGGATAATAGATACCTAAGAAATTAGAAATACCCTGTAATCCTGTATTATTGAAGCTTCTTCGATTTATTTGATAAACAAAATTATAATCAACACCAGGCAATAGGGTATTGTGATTATTTTTATAATATGTCCCAACAGTATCTCGGTATTGAGAGTATCCCGGATTTCCGGCGATATTCCATGGCTCTGCAGTTGAACTGACCCATTCTACGATACCTTTTACTTTAAATGTAAAATCACCGCTAAAACTTGGTTCATAAAAAGCATTTAAAAATAAGTTCATTGACTCTATATAGAGTTGTGATGAACCTCCATTTTGTTGTATTCTATTATATGAATTAAACGGTAAATCATATACCATATCGACACAGCAATATTGTGAACCACTTAAGGACTGTGACATTACCGACTCTCTGAATTGATTAATTTCTCTTTCTTTAGGGTTTACGGTATTACCACAATTGAAATCAGGTCCGTCAATAAATGCTTTAAATGCGGTATACAGTCTATCTGAACTTTCAGTTAGTAACACGGAAGTACCATTCTTTTCATATAAACAATAAACCGTAGTTTCACTAATACCTAAACTACCGATACTATTATTACCGTCTTTAATTCTATAAGTTCTAAGTAATGGATTAACGGACTCTATTGTAGAAGTTTCACCCTGACTTGACAATGTTATTTCAGGATTAGAATAGTCAGTTTTTTCTAATCTCATTATCTCCATAGTTCCATCCCAATTAGGAATTGCCATTTCAAAAGACTCATAATTATTATCGTAGATATCTTTTAAAGTTTCTGAATTGTAAGTAAATTCTGATAAATTTTCTCCTGTAGAATTAAATGTAAATAAACCTACAGGGGTGTCTCCTGAATTTGTAAATTCACAAGTTAAGTCACAAGTTAATGAATAATTAGGTGTTTGAGATATTGTAGGGGTTGGTGTTGGAGTAACACTTGAAGGTGATGGTGTAGGAGGTATTGGTGTATTAGATGGGGTTGGCGGTATTCCTCCTCCTCCACCTGAGGATGAACTTCCACCATACGGCTTACAGCATAGTTCAGGTTTACTAATTGAATCTGTTATGTTTATAAATAATTTTTTTCTTCTCGGTAAAATTATCTCACCTTGACTATTTGATATTTTAAATTCACCTATGTAACCACCAATATGTCTTGTTTCATGTGCAGTTAATTGATAATAAACATAATACTCAGGAACTTCATTATCCTTAGTAGAAGGTTTTAACATAATAGAAGCGGGCTTATTAACAATGTAATAAACATTAGTATCCTCTTTCCACATACTAAAAGTTATAGTTGAGTCTTTAGTTAAGTTATCAAACTCTCTAAAATCCGCTCTACCGTCTTTTACTATTTGTACCTTTATAATTGGTAACGTACTATTTTTTCTTATAAAAAACTCCATTATGTTATTACGTTAAAGTTTGGGTCACAATCCACCTCAGAAATATTAAATCCAAAGTCACAGGTTATTTCATTCGTCACAAAATCAAAATCACAGGCGGACTCTTCAATATCAAAATTAAAGTAACACCCTAATAAACAAGGGAAACAGTTACTACACCAAAAATCATATAGATTATATCTACCTTTTGACTTTCTATAATTATGTTGAATTTGTGGAGTTGATAATGGTTCAGTATACATTCTAAATTGAGATATACCTCCCATAAAGGTTCCACCAAAATTCGGTTCTAATAAAATGTCAGTAGTTAATCCTGATAATGATGTCCCCGATAGTGTTTGATTTGGCATATCTTCAGGGTCTTGTATATAAGGTCCTTCAGTTGCAGTACAGGCGCTGAACATAAGACTCTCCCTTAATCCTTGTGTTCCACCACCCCAACTGATATTAAACGGTACCCCTAACTGTTTTTCTTTTTGAGTGTTTAATTCACGAGGTATTATTTCTTCAAAGTCCTCAATAACCATAAACAAGTAACCATTAACATACAATTTCAATAGTCCTTTCCTTTGGTCTTTATTTCTTAACCATTTTCTATTTAATTCTATTAAATTTTCTTTCTTTTCTTTTTTACCTCCTTTATGTGTTTGTGGTGGCATAATTAAATTATAAGCTGCACCATTTATTGCGGATGGATAGACAACTTCTCTAATATCACCTAAACCTCCCCAATTAATTAAATCACATTCTTCTAAAGTTTCATACCTTTCAAATACCGCAGAAAACATAACCCATCTTTCTTCAGTATTAGCAGTTAAACAAACTAATGAATCGTATCCACAATCGTCATATATGCCTCTAACTGAACATATTTCATTAATACAATACCCTGATGAGTATGTTAATCCAGTATTTCCACACGTACCTGTTGTTATACAATCACCTGTTAGTTTTATATATTTAACACATAGCCTTGGATTTTTAGGGTCTCCTGATAATCTAATTGACATTGCATTTGAAAGAGCATCCATACCTGGGTCAACAGGTGGGTTTACTATTTGAGTATTATAAGCTCCACAAGGACCAACATTGTGTTTAACAGTCGTACCTGTTGTCGGAAAAACATTAAAACAATTAGAATTAGTTACTCCTGTATCGGCACATGCACAAGTTTTAATGCAATTTTCAAGTCCCTCAGTCACTCTCGTATATGTCCAACCAGTTACATTAGTTCCAGATGTTATAATATCGAAATCACAATTATAACTGTAACAACCTAACCCATTAGAACCTTGATTACCACTTTTTCTCTGAACTTCACCTGATGCGGGATGATAGTACTTATTCTCCGCTCGAGTACCGAAGAAAAAAAACATACCTGAGTTCTCAGGATAAACATCATTCAAATAAACTTCTGATGGTTGAATTTGAAACTCCTCCCTTTGTCTTGGTTTTATAATGGTTTCCATTGTCCACCCTTTATTAACCCTTTCAGGAAATACTTCATAATCGTAACCAAAAAGCTTATAGAATCCTTGGTAAAATCCACCATATAGTTCGTTATAATAACCTATAGAGTCCCCGTCATCTTTAGATACAATATTATATACTGTTTTTGAATTACCTGAAAATCTATGATTTGGCCAATCCGCATATGTTGCAACTGGATGAAATTTCATTCTACGGTCATAGTAATGTGGGTTCCACTTCTCAAAATCATTAATGCCCATAGTAAATGTTAAGGTTTCACCTGTCATTTTATCGTATAAACCGTTATCTGTACCCACTAAACCTATATCACATAAAGTCGTTGCTGACTCACAAAACAAATCATCGTTCTTTGGATTATAGAAATTTTCTGAAACTAACGTGTTACCTGTATAATTAACATTCCATAACAATCTCATTTTTTGATTAGACAAATCTGAAGATAAATCAATATAGATAGGCAACCTATCACCATCGTCCTCAGCAATCAGTTTTTTAGAAAATACGACTTCCTCATCGTAATCCCTTTCGTCTGAGGCGATTGTAAGGTCAAAGTAACTACTCGTATCTAAACGAATATCATATCGATTAAAATTATAATTGTTAATATTCTGACTTGCCATGAATGGTTTTTATAGATAAATACTTTGTTCGTAGTATTTATATTAAAAAAGAACCAATGAAGTCATATCTTTATAAAACAGAAGAAGGTGCTGAGAAAGCCGCAAAGGAATTAGGTTGTGAAGGTACTCACAAGCATAAGAGGAAAACATTCATGCCCTGTAAAACCCACAAAGAGTTTTTATCAATAACTAAAGATTCAACACCCGAAGGTGAAATTGATGAGTTAATTGATTATGATGGGACAATGTTAAATTCAAAAATTCCAATACTTGACCCTAATGTTAGTGCTAAAGGTGATGAAACCATGGATAAAACTGTTGCAATGGCAAGAATCACTCAAGACCCATTAACAAGAGGATATAGAGTCTATTATGGTGAAAGTGTGGAAGGTAGAGAAATTAGTGAAGAGGACATGGAAGACGCGTTTGGTTATGATGAGACAAAGTATATGGATGCGGATGAAACCATAGATTTCTTTATGGATGAATTAGGTTTTGATGAAGACGACGCTAAAGGTAGAGCCGAAGAAATGGGTAAAGACCCAAAATTAGATGATTCTTCAGAGTTTAAAAATAAAAAGAACTTCGTAATGAAAGGACGTTTAACTGAAAAGGGTAAGTTTTTAAGTAAAGAAGAATTATTAAAAATGGCGGATGACGTATTAGTAAGTAAGTCAGAGGATAAAGACTTAAAGATTGATAAAAAAGTGTCACCTATACTTTTAAGAAATATTAAGGCATTAAAAAAATTAGCAAATCTTGAAGGTATATCAGTTGTAGAATTAATTAAGATTTTAAAAAATGAATAAGGATTTATACGATAAGAAAGTTAAATTGCCTGACTCACTTAAAAATCATCTATCTAAGTGTTTTGATTCTGTTGATGCAAATAGTAATACTGAGGGGTTCAATAGGAATAAAGAATTAAGAGAAACGGGTGTTTTAAATTACCAAAGACTGAAAAGAATTAAAAATTGGTTTGATTCATTTGAAGGGGATAGTAAAGACGCACCATTTATACTTAATGGAGGTGAAAGAATGAAAAAATGGTGTGACCATGTTTTAGACCACTGGAGAAATACTTTAGACCTCGGTAAAAAAGCCAAATCGGAAAGTGGTATGGAAAATGAATATATTAAATACCACACCAAAGATGGTGTAGTTGTTAGTCCTAATAAAAAACACGAAAAAGGAATTAACAAATACGATACTTCTGTTACTGAACAGATAAAACAAATAAACGATATAATGAAAACATTACTATAATGGCAACACAAAACGACAAATTAGACTTCGCACAACCTGAAAACGCATTATCTGCGGTGGCAACTGCGGAAAGAGGTAAGTTATTCCCTAAAAATGATTTTTCACCTAAGAGTGACCTTTATTCACCACAACATCCTGATGCTATGGCAGATGGTGATAATATTGGTAGAGGTACTGCACAATATTTAGATGTTTATAACCAAAACGCGGGTACATCAACAGATATACAAGCTAGAGTTGAAAATACTAAAATAGATAAATTTAGTCCAAATAACCCTTACCCTAACTTCGACTTATAATGAAACTTATTACAACTGTCAAAGGTCTTATAAATGAAATCGCATCTTTAAATGATATTGAAAAATCAATTAGGGACAGAAAAGTTGTAATAATTAATTATGATGGTAAGGAACCTGGAGGTAAAGGTTATAGGACAATTGAACCTGTATGTGTAGGAAGAAGTAAGGGGGGAAATAATATGGTACTTAGAGCTTGGGATATTGAAGGAGCATCACATACTGCATCTATAGGTGAAAAACCGTTACCTGGCTGGAGATTATTCAGAGTTGACAAAATATTTACTTATAAGATAACTAATGATACTTTTAATGAACCTAGACCTAACTACAACCCTAATGGTGATAATAGTATGTCTAGTGTTATTTTAAACGCAAAATTTTAATATAAAAGAATATGAGTGACTTAATGCAAAAATTAGCAATATCTAAAAAAATAATGGAAAAACATGACCAATCACCAAGAGGTGGTAACTCAGGGAGTCTACCTGTTTCAGAAAATGTTAATGCAACTTATAATATACCAAATGAAGTAATTCAACAAAATCAACCTATGACACAACCTAAAGTTCAACAACAAGTTAACTTAGGTCAACCCGTTAATGAAAGTGCAATTACTAATTCTAAATTACCTGACGAAATAAAAAAATTAATGTTAGAAAATCCAATAGTTCAACCACAAATGGGTGGTCCCGTATTATCTGACGAATTAATAGAAGGAGCCTCAAGATTAATGAATAATAATACTATACCTCAAACAGGTCCTGTACAAAACGAAGGTAACACAATTTCAACAAACCCTTCATCACTACCAACTAATAATGATTTGAAACAAATGATTAGAGATGTTGTTAGAGATACTGTTAGAGATGTGGTAAAAGAAGAACTACAAAGTGCAGGATTATTATCAGAATCATCTAAAAAAACTAACGAAACATTATCACTTAGAGTTGGTAACCACATATTCGAAGGGAAAGTTTTAAAGATTAAGAAAGTAAAAAAATAACCATACCTTTTCTTATTAAAAATCTTTTACTATATTTTGAATAAACTTAAAATATATGTCAAAGATTAGAATATTAGTATTACCCTCCGATAGAACAGGAGTTGGTAAATTTCGTTCAGTAGAACCACACATTTTCCTACAAAATCAAAATCCAAATGATTTTCATGTGGACATAGACTATGACCCAAAAATTAATGATGATAACTTTTGGAAAAGTTATGATATAGTTCATTTTCATAGGACAATAACAAAAGACTATGACTCCACTCCCGCACTTTTAGAGAAATTAAAAAAATGGGGTATCGTTACAATTGCCGACATAGACGACTATTGGTTACCAACAAAAGAACATCCCGCACATGCGATGGTTAATAATAATAAATTACACATAAAAATACGGGAAAATTTAAAAGCTGCTCAATACGTTACCACAACTACTGAGATATTTGCTCAAGAGATAAAAAAACTCAACAAAAACGTATTTGTTTTACCGAATGCAATTAATCCTAATGAACCACAATTTAAAGCTAAAACTGAACCTTCAGATAAACTTAGGTTTGGATGGTTAGGAGGTTCATCTCATTTACATGACTTAAAGATATTAGATAATTGTTTTAGTAGGTTAGGAGGTCTAAATGATAAATTTGACCTATATCTTTGTGGTTTTGACACTAGAGGTACTATAACAGAGATAGACCAAAGAACAGGAAACCAAAAACAAAGAGACATTAAACCCGAAGAAACTGTTTGGGCAGAATATGAAAAAATATTTACAAGAAACTATAAATCATTAGATGAGGATTATAAAAAGTTTTTATTAACTTACAAACAACAACCATATAATGATGAAAAATTCTATCATAGAGTATGGACTCAACCTGTAACCTCATACGCTAAAAATTATTCTAAATTTGACGTATCATTAGCACCAATTAAAAATCATATCTTTAATAGAATGAAATCACAACTAAAGGTTATTGAGGCTGGTTTTTATAAGAAAGCAATTATTGCATCTAATATTGGTCCATATACTATTGATTTAAAACACGCTTTAAGTTATGGTGAATTTGTAGATGGAAACGCGTTATTAGTTAATGAAGGTAGAAATCATTCCGATTGGGCTAAATACATTAAAAAATTAGTTAATAATCCATCATGGGCGGAAGAATTAGGTGAAAGGTTATACGAAACAGTAAAAGATAAATACGATTTGAATATCGTAACAAAAACAAGAGCAGAAATTTATAAATCACTATTATCATGATAAACTTACCATTAAACAAATTATTATTTTTCGATTTAGAAACTGTTGGTATTGAAAAAGACTTACCAACGCTGAAAAAAAATCGACCAGAATTAGCAAGATTATTTGAAAGTTACTTAGATTGGTTCATTAGAAAATATCCTGACCAAGAAGGGAATACTCCTGAAGAGATTTTTGTAAACAAAGCGGCATTAGTTGCTGAATTTTCAAAAATAATTGTAGCGTCTTTTTCTTTTATAACACCATCGGGTGATATTCACACACAAACAATTGCCGAAGATGATGAAAAAGACTTATTAATTAAAGTGAAAGAACTATTAAATAAAGTAGAAAAGTTAGATTTTTATTTGTGTGGACATAATATTAAATTTTTTGACATCCCTACGTTAGGTAAAAGATTCTTAACTAACGGTATAAAACCACCCAAATTACTACCTTCTTACGATACTAAACCGTGGGAAATTAAGGCTTTAGATACAAAGGAGATTTGGCAATTTGGAAATAATTTTGGTATTTCATCTTTGGACTTAATGTGTATTTCAATGGGAATTGAAAGTCCGAAAACAGGTGAAGTATCAGGTAACTTAGTTCATGATACATATTGGAACGCTAATGGGTTAACTCCAATATCTGAATATTGCGAAAAAGATGTTCATGTTTTGGTAGAATTAATTAAAAAAATATACAATCTTAAATAAATTATGTTAGGTAAATTAAATAAATTAAAAGAGGAAATGTCTAAACTTAGCGACATCAAAAAAAGTTTAGAGGACGTAGATATGACTGACCCCAAAGCAATGATGGAGTCATTTGGTATTGATTATGATGAATTGGAAAAATCATTTACACATAATGGATTTGAGCCAACCGAAATTCAATATTCACTTAAATCAGTAAATAAAGAACCTCAGTACCATTATGGTAGTGATTCAGGGTTTGATTTAAGGGCGAATGAAAAAGTTGTTTTAGGTCCCTTTGAAAGGTCATTAGTACCAACAGGATTACATATAGATGTACCAAAAAGATGTGAAGTCCAAGTTAGACCTAAAAGCGGGTTAGCACTTAAGAAAGGATTAACCGTTTTAAATACACCAGGTACTGTAGATGAGGGTTATACAGGAGAAATAAAAGTTATACTAATAAATTTAACTCCCGACACTCAAACAATAGAGTTTGGCGATAAAATAGCTCAAGCAGTTATTTGTCCTGTAGTTCAAGGTAGAGATGTAAAATTAAAACGAGTCAAAGAAATAAAAGAAAAAGATAGAAATGAAAATGGATTTGGTTCAACTGGAAACTAACACTAGTCCCGTACTAAGTGATGATAAAAAAAATTATTTAATAGATATAGATGGTACAATTACGGATGATGTTCCTAATGAAGAACCTGAGAGAATGTCAACATGTTTACCATATACCGATTCGGTTAAAATAATTAATGGATGGTACGATGAAGGACATGTAATAACTTTTTTTACCTCACGAACTGAAGAACATAGAGAGGTAACTGAAGAATGGTTTAAAACCCATGGATTTAAGTACCATAATTTATTAATGAATAAACCTCGTGGAGGTAATTATCATTGGATTGATAATCACATAGTCAGGGCCACCCGATATAATGGACTATGGACCCCCCTAACAACCAAAGAGGTAAAAATTGAAGTATTTAACGACTAATGATTACTATAGGATATTGTACAAAAAAAATAGACCCTGAATTTAGAGATTATATTGAAAAATCCTCAGGAGTTCATAAGGTTGAAGTTATACCTTTTGAAAACCCCGGTACTCACTCTTTAAGTGAAGCATATAATATAATATTAGAAAAAGCGTCTAATGACATTGTAGTGTTATGTCACGATGATTTATATTTTGAGAAAAAAAATTGGGGTAACAAACTTTTAAAACATTTTAAAAGAAATCCTGAGTATGGTATTTTAGGAGTTGCCGGAACTAAATTCTTTCCTAAATCTGCGAGATGGTGGGAAATTAATACAGAAATGTTAGGTATAGTAAACCATCAACAAGGAGATAAAAAATGGACAAGTAAATATAGTGAATCAAAAGGTAGTAAATTAGATGATAGTATTATTGTTGACGGACTTTTCATTGCAATAAATAAAAACAAAATAAAACATAATTTTGATGAAAGATTTGACGGTTTTCATTTCTACGATTTAGGGTTTTGTTTTAAAAACTATATTGAAAATGTAAAAATTGGTGTACTATATGATATTAGAATCACTCATTTATCAGTAGGTCAAACAAATCAAAAATGGGAAAATAATAGATTAAAGTTTCTTGCTTTTTATGAAGATAAATTACCTATATTAATACCTACTTTATTTGATAAAAAACCTATTAAGAATGGTGAACCTTTAGTTACTTTGGCCATGCCTATTTATAATTACGCTAAAAGATTAAATCCTACATTACAATCAGTTTTTAGTCAAGACTATACTAACTTTGAGATTACAATAGTTAATGACGGTTCTGATGATGAGTATTGTCTAATGAAATTAGACTCATTAGAAGAACAAGAAGGTATAAGAATAATACACAAGGAGAATACGGGAGTTTCTGACACAAGAAATGTTGCGGTAAGAGAAGGTAAAGGTGAATATATACTACCTTTAGACGCTGATGATATGATATTGCCAGGTTATCTTAAAACAGGTGTTAATTTAATAAAAAAGAACCCTAAAATAAGTCCTGTTTATTGTGATACTATCCATGTAGGGGAAATGCAAGGATTAGAAAAAAGACCTGAATGGTCACCTGAAAGACTTTTATCAGGACCATTTATTGTTAATAGTTCAATGTATTCTCGTGAGGCTTATGAATCTATTGAAGGATACAATACAGAAATGAAAGGATGGGTTGACTATGATTTGTGGGTTCAAATGATGGATGCGGGATTTATAGGTAAGAGAATCCCAAAAGGGTTATTTGTATATTATCATCATGAAAGTGAAGGTAAAGGTTCAGTATCTACTTCTGCAAGACAGAATATGCAACAACTACATAAAACAATTTTAGATAGACATAAACTTAGAAATATTACTAATAGTGATGAAGAATAATGTTATAATAATAGGTTCTTCAGATATTATGTTGGAGGATACTTTAGGTAAAAGAATTGACGAGTTCGATATAGTCGTTAGATTTAATCGAGCACCCATAGAAAATTTTGAAGAGTATGTGGGTTCTAAAACAGATGTTAGATTTGTAAATTCACATGCAGCGAAAAATCAACCCAAACAAAATGAAGACTTAAATTTTTTACCTTCGGTTAGAAATCAAATAATATGTAGTGATTTTAATATTAATGATAACGATTTTTATAGAGTTTTTGATAAAAGTTGTACCTACAAACAAATTAATAGATTTAGTAATTTCAAAAAATTTAAAAATAATATTTTAGATAAATTAGATATTAATTTAAATATGAAAGCCCCTGAACCTTCAGTAGGTTTAAATGCCATATGTTATTATATAAATGAAGGTTATATACCTACAATTTATGGATTTCATTTACATGATGAAAATCGAAATGTCTCTCCACATTATTGGAAGAAAAAACTTTCTGTTGGGGGTTGTCATGACTTTTCCTATGAAAGAAAATTAATAAAAGAATTAATAAATTTAAATTATTTAAAAGTATTAAAATGACAATATTTGTAGATATAGACGAAACTATTTGTTACTATGAAAATGAGAGAGATTATAATTTAGCTCTTCCATTAGTGGACAATATAAAAAAAATTAATAAATTATATGATGAAGGTCATCATATTAAGTATTGGACCGCTAGAGGTACAGTAATTAAGATAGATTGGTTTGATGTAACCAAAAAACAACTTGATGAGTGGGGGTGTAAGTACCACGAATTAAGTGTTGGTGAAAAACCAGCTTATGATTTATTAATATGTGATAAAACAAAAAGAATAGAAGAAATATGATAAAATTTAATAGCCCTGTATACCCTATACCCCCATCATTTGATGAAGAGGAAAAATTAGAACTAATGTCAACAATTAGTTACTTAAATTATATAAAAACAAACGGAGGTAAAATCGTAATGACAACTGCCGGAACTTCTCAGTATAACTTACTTAAGATTGAAGAAGTTAGGTCATTAAACTTGTGTGTGATTAATAACTTTGACGGTGAGAAAATATTAGGTCTTCCTCCTCTTAGTCTTAAACACATTAAAGAAGAGATAGAATTAATGAATACATTATGTGCTTCAGAAGACCCTACGAAAATATCTTTACTGATATTATTTCCTGAGAGGTATTATGATGATGAACAGATTGTTGAGTATTTTGAAGAAATATGTAGAGTAAGTAAATTCAATATTTTAGTACATGGAAATCTATTAAGAAAAGGTATGGGAGGAACATATGAATACAGTAAACCACTATTAGAAAAACTGAGTAACATTGAAGGATTTATAGGTATGAAGGAAGAGGCGTCAAACCTTATGCATTCAACTACTAATTTACCAAAAGATAATTTTGAGGTTATAGTTGCGGGTGGTAGTATGAAAAGATTTTGGGGATTATGTCCTCATGGGGCGACCTCATACCTGACAGGTGTAGGTTCGTTTTTCCCTAAATTAGAAGAATCATTTTTTTCAAATTACAAGAATCATAACATAAATGAATGTTTATCAATTATCAATAACATTGAAACCCCCCTATTTGAAACTTTTATGTCATCAGGGTGGCACCTATCTATGAGAACCGCATTAAAAGAGTTGGGTTTCATTAATAGTGATAGAAAACCCTTTAAACAACCTACTAAAGAAACTAAAGAAAAAATTATAAACACACTTAATAAAATTAAAAAATATGAAGAATAATAAAACATATATTATAGGACCATGTAGTCTTGAGACCTATGAGTTATCACATGAGGTCCTTTCCAAAGTGTATCCAGTTGTAAAAGATAAAGATTTTTACTTTAAAGGTTCATTCGATAAAGCCAATAGAAGTTCAATCACAGGTAAAAGAGGTCCTGGTTTAGAAGAAGGGATTGAAATATTTAAACAATTAAAAAAGGACTTTCCTAATGTCAGAGTCACAACTGATGTTCATGAAGTCGCACAAGTAGAAAAACTATCAGATGTCGTAGATGTAATTCAAATACCGGCCTTTCTATGTAGACAAACAGATTTGTTAGTAGAATGTGCTAGATTCTTTGATATTGTAAACATAAAAAAGGGTCAATGGATGAATCCTCAAAATATGGTTAAAGGTATTGATAAGATAAAAGAAACTAATCCTAAGGCTCAAGCTTGGATGACTGAAAGAGGAAGTGCGTTTGGTTACTCTCAATTTATTGTAGACTTTTCAAGTGTGGATTATCTTAAAGAACATTTCGATAAAGTTATTTTTGATGTTACTCACTCAGCTCAATTACCTAAACCAAATGGTAGAATGGGAGGAAACCCTACGTTAGCCGCGAGATACTTCAAAACGGTAGATATATTTAACTACGATGGGGTTTTTGCCGAAGCACATCCTAACCCACCATTATCATATTCGGATGCGGATTCAGTATTACCAATAAATGAAATGGTAGACTTATTAAAACAAGAATAAACTATGTTTAAAGTTTTAACAGAAAAAACAGACATTAAAAAAATGTCAAATACCCTAAATGAGGAAGGAGTCTTTATTGTGGAAAATTTTGTAACGGGTGATGATTTGCAAAACTTACACGATGAGGTACTTAACCTATGTAAGAAAAATGGGGGTAACTATGAATTTGGCAAAAATTATCGTGGACCATCTTTAAAACAATTCAAAGACAATAGTTACGTTAAAAAAGTCTTTAATAGTAAATGGTTAAAACAATTAGATAAAGAATATCGTAAAACGGATAAGGGTTATTCGAGTGCAATTTACGCGACGTGGGATTATAAAAATGATAAAGGATTGGCAAGAAACGGATGGTTACATTTCGATAGAGAAAATTGCCTAAAATATTTTATATATTTAACTGATATAGATAAAACTAATGGAGCGTTAAATTTATCCCCGAAATCAAGAAAAAAGGGGGAAGAACTTAGAAAGTCTGCATGGAATAAAAATAAAAATTACGGGTCTGTTCTTAATAGAATAGAACTAGATTATTCTCAATTATTAGAAGAATATCCCCACTATCCTGTTGAATATCCTGCAGGGACATTAATAGTTTTTGATACTGATACATTTCACAAGGGAGGATTATGTGAAACTGATAAAAGTAGATTAATTGTAAGAGCACATTGTAAGTAATATGAAAAAGATTGTAATATTTGGAGAGTCTCATACAAGGTCTTTTTCTCACAGAAAAAATATACTTCCATTTTTTATGGGTACAGGAAAAATCATAAACCTTGAAAAATCTAATATAGGGAAAATTAACAGCAGTATTAAAGAAATAAAAAATAAAATAAAACTTAAAAATAGTATAACATTTTTATATCTTGGAGAGCCTAATTGTAGAATAAAGGTGAGGGGTCACTGGACACCTCATTGGGATGAGATTAGAAAAGGAATAAAGGTAACTTCTAATGTTGATGAAAACTACTTAAAACAGTGTATAGAGAATATGGATATGATAGAAATGAGTTATATTGATTATATCATCACCCCGACAGGTGCTTACGACCCTATTATACCATCCTTAAAATATTTTAATAATTTATTAATACAAAAATATGGTAATAAAGTTATTGATATTTTTACTAATACGATTAATGATGATATGAAAGTATTGGACGAGTATAAAGCTAAAAATTGGTTAACGGACCCTATACATCTTAACTCAAAAGTTTCTGAAGATTTACTAAAAAATTTAAAACAAAGAGGGATAATTGATAATATTAATGACTACGAATCAGATATTGACGGTTATTTTGGTACTCACCTAGTATTAGATAAAATAAAGAGAAGTGACTTTGGAAGTTATATAATCACTTAATAATTTAGTATGAGTAATAAAAAATGGGATAAACAAAATTATGATTGGAAAAAACTACAAGTTTTTTTTAAGGATTACTTATTTATACACATCCATAAAACCGGAGGGTCCTCTGTCAAGAACTTTCTTAGTCCAGGTCATGGGAATTTGATATCTCATATGACAGTTGAATCAATAATTAATGAGATTGGTATAGAAAAATTTAATGAGTTTAAATCATTTTGCGTCGTAAGAAATCCCTACGATTTAATGGTTTCACAATACTCTTATAGAGTTGAAACTAAAAGGATTAAAAAAATGAGTTTTAATAAATATATTTTAAATAAACATTTTTCACATATACCACCTCAGGTAGAATACCTTAAATACAATAATGAAATTTATTGTAATGATATATTAAGATACGAGAATTTAGTGGACGATGTAGATAAATTCATTACCAAAAATAATATAAATTTAAATATTTCTAATTTTCCTCATTCAAGAAAAAGTAAAAGAAAAGAATATAAGGAATATTTTACAAATAAAGAAGTCTTAGATATTGTAAACGAATATTATAAGGAGGACTTTGAAACCTTTAACTATAAAAAAATAGAACTATGAAAAGATTATGTATAATTCCTGCTCGTGGAGGAAGTAAAAGATTACCAGGTAAAAATATTAAACCCTTAAACGGTAAGCCGTTGGTTTTTTATACTATAGATGCAGTACTCAAGTCCGATATGTTTGATAAAGTAATATTTACATCTGATGATGACACAATACTTGATACCGTATCTAATAATTACTCATCAACAGTTTTAGAGGTCGTTAAAAGACCTTTAGAATTGGCTACTGACACATCTAAAGTAATCGATACTGTTATGTATTTTTTAAACGATGAGTATGACCAAACATGGTTAACTTTACCAACATCACCTATGAAAATATCTGAAGACTTTGTTAAGTCTTCAGAACTACTAAAAGAAGACGATGATTCGGTACTTTCATACACGGAAATGGAGTTTCCCCCAACATTAGGTTTGGTAGTTAAAAACAATAACATATTAGAAGATTACGACCAAACAAATCCATGGCAAAATGGTAATAGTCGTAGTCAAGACCATCCAACCGTATATAGACCTAACGGTGCAATATATGGTTCTTGGACAAGAAAATTAAAAGAAAATAAAAATTATTATATAGGACAGACTAAAGGATATTTTATGCCTAGAAAAAGGTCTGTTGATATTGATACTCAGTTTGAATTTGATTTAGCTGAATTTATGTTAAAAAACAATTATTAATTATGAAAAATAAAGTAGGAATTATAGGTAATGGTTTTGTTGGTGAATCCCAAGTATTTGCATTTTCACCAACAAATGAAATAAGGGTTTACG
>Ga0255758_10001863_pt1 | contig 20492 bp, 31 predicted proteins | sample 011ome_24_FD_179958 | JGI IMG/M metagenome (GOLD analysis project Ga0255758, IMG submission 179958) | Coastal salt marsh microbial communities from the Groves Creek Marsh, Skidaway Island, Georgia - 011513CT metaG (version 2) | ecosystem: Environmental > Aquatic > Marine > Intertidal zone >...
AGAAGTTACGACATTTTCAGTAGGCTTCTGAAGGACAGGATAATCATGTTGGAAGGACCGATAGAGGAACACACCGCATCAGTGCTGTGTGCTCAACTGTTATTCTTGGAATCACAAGATGCCTCGAAGGATATAACCCTTTATATCAATTCGCCGGGCGGACTGGTAACGGCAGGCATGGCGATATACGACACCATGCAGTATGTGAGATCGGACATACAAACAATAGTGGTGGGCCAGGCATGTAGCATGGGCTCACTCCTAGCAAGTGCGGGGACAAAAGGCAAGCGAATGATGTTGCCACACGCACGACACATGATACACCAACCTCTGGGCGGAGCGAGTGGACAGGCCACTGATGTGGAGATCAGGGCAAACGAACTCTTGCGTTGGAAACGAGAACTCACAGAGATCTATGAGAAGACCACAGGACAACCGCTAGACCGGTTGAAAGCGGACATGGAAAGAGACAAGTTCATGAACGCCGAAGAGGCCGTCGCATACGGGCTTGTGGACCGGATAGTTTCCAGCAGAGCCGAAGACGATCAAACTAATTAACAGTATATGTTTTACATCTGGCACACACTAATAATCGCCACGTTCATAGCAGTGGCCTACTACATGGGATATCAGCATGGCGGCAAAAAAGCCAAAGTCAAAGAAACCATACGTAAAAGTTAGACTGGTACCCGAGGACTCCAACATGAAGGATCACGGGTTCTACTACTATGCCATGAAACCCGGCAAGGGCGAGAAGCAGAACCAGAAACTGCGACTTCGCAAGTTTGACCCCATCACACAGAAGCACATATGGTGGGTGGAGAAGAAACTTCCTCCGCACAGCAAATGATCAAAACCTACGGTTGTAGTTTTACGAAATATGACTGGCCATGCTGGCCTCATTTTTTGATAAAGGAAGGACCGCTGGAAAATCACGGTGTCCCCGGGGCATCCAACGAATTCATAGCCAACCGGATAAAGGAAACCGCAAAGAGACACGACAAGGTAATTGTGATGTGGTCCGGGTTCGATAGGGTATACAATCAAGCGTATTATGATCAGCATGGTCACTCTTTCGAAGGACGGTACCGTGGCAGTGACTACAGCATCAAGGAAATGTGGGACAAAACCATATATGAAATTTCTTCAACACATGACCATTGCAAACAAAATGATATCGAAATTTACAACCTCAGTGCATTCTTGTTCAACATGGGTGAAACAAGGGAACTCCGTGATTTCCCGGAGCAAGTGGATATAGGATGGAGAGATTGGCCCATCAGCATGATCGAGTACTGCATCGACAATCCTGTCTTGGGCAAAGCGACCAAAGACACACACCCGTCACCGAGCCAAGCATATCGCTATTGCAGAGATGTCGTAGGACCATATGTCGGTACAGAAATTAGAAAAATCAACGATGCCAATTTGATCCGGCTCGACAACAATCGCCTCGATAGATAAATGTTCGTCATACACAACAGCCAACAAGGTTTCGTACACATACCCAGGACGGCAGGCAGGTTCATAGAATCACAGTGCATGAACGTCAAAGGTTTCTCCACCATACAGCCCTACCACAGTCCCATACCCTCAGAGCTGGCACACTACCAATGGCACACCCGTGTCAGGGATCCGATCGAAAGGGTCATGAGCCTCTGGCGACACAATCAAGACGGACACGGCATGAGCAGGCACAAGGGCACGTTCGATCAATTCCTGTCCGGGGTAAAGGCCGGTTTCGAATGGCACACCAGACCTCAGGCAGATTTCATCACTGACAATGTAAGGTGTTGGTTGGGCATTGAAGACTGCATCCGGGCCATGGGTGGATCCATCACCGGACAACCCATTAACAAAAGCATCACTCCCAGGATAGATCTCAACCAACGACAGGTAGATCTCATAAAACACATATACTACAAAGATGTAGACCTTTTCCAAAAACTGCTCGACTCACAATAACAACCACAGCAGGCCAACAGCATTAAGTAATTGCGAATAATAACTATTCGCAACTAGGAGAAACATATGAGTTTTATACTACACGAACTAATGGAATTGGGATTACTGATCAGTGCCGTAGCGGTCACTTGGGCAGTTCCGAGACCAGAGTGGGTATCCAAGTTATACACAAGGATCGCTAGATTCTTTGGATCACAGAAGACATTCAACTAATCGATGATGGTCAGCGGTGTTGAGCCGCTGGCTACCTACCAGACACCCAATCCTGTTCTTCGTCGGTCACGGGCCACATTACAGTTGCTTGGTCCAGTGTTGAGGCCACTCTGTCTGTTCTGATTGTTCATTTACAGTCACGACTTCCATTGTTTCCGGTGTTTCATCCCAACAACAGTCGTCACGAGAAACACATTTGCTCTCTACATAAACCTTCTGGCTTTTCTTTTTATCTGCGTACATTGTTTGTTCCTTTTGTAAATTAATGTTTGTAAATTTACTTATAGTAAACATATACACAAAATCGCCAAAAACCTAGTCGTACGTTGTAAACGGAGTAAATCTTTTGTAAATTTAAATTTACAAAATTTACAAATAGCAAACTATAATTTATAGGCTTCCGTTGTAAATATTTTTATGTACACTCTTGAGAAACGCAAGATGATATACATCATCAGCAGGAAGCCGACCTGGTTCCACACGCACTGCCTGACACCAACTCCCGGCACACCATTATGGTATGATCCCACATGGGTGGTTGGTGACTGTGAACTGTGTAGGATGGACATAGACAACCAGGACTGGTGGAACAACTGTTCCTACAATCAGTCACAGCGTAAGTTCTACAACCAGATAGATCAAGAACTTCGACTCTGGAAGTAAATATTATCACATTATGCCATACAGCAAGAAGGCCGGCAAGGCCAACATAGTAGAATGGGTACATCAACTCAAAGCAGAGAACAAACTCGTACACAACTCCGCACTGGACATAGGTCCCGGCGAAGGTGCCTATAAGAAATGGCTCACACACACATACCTACCCACCACGGAATGGCAGGCAAATTCAGGCCCGCTGGCAGGAAGCAAATGGACTTGTGTTGAGATATGGGAACCCTACATAAAAGAATTTGACCTAGGGTCAAAGTACGACACGGTCATCAACCAAGATGTGCGTGAGTTGGATTACAACAATATCGGTCCTTTTGATGTTGCAGTTGCAGGAGACGTGTTGGAACACATGAGCAAGGAGGACGCAGTGTCGGTCGTTAACAAGGTGCTTGACATCGCCACATACCTTTTTATAAGCATTCCTATCATACACTATCCACAAGAAGAGTCACATGGCAATCCATATGAAGCACACGTCAAGGACGACTGGGATCATGATGAAATGATGGAGACCTTCCCACAGATAGTAAAACACTCCGCCGGTAGGCGTGTTGGTGTGTACATGCTGACAAAATAAAAGTAAGCATGACCAAGAAACTTCTGATATCGGGCTGTAGTTTTGGAGCAGTGTACAATGACATCCAGTCAGAACTCAAGGAACTGTTTGACGTTGACCAGGTGGTCAATATTTCCAAGTTGGGCGGATCACCCGATCGCCAGATGCGTGGGGTAATTGAATGGTCAGCACAGAACGGAAAGCCGGACATGGTTATTGTGCCTGTGAGTTTCGCACACCGATTTGATCTACCCATCGCCGAACAGACCGATCCTATTCATAACAAACACTTTAGATCTATGTGGCACATGAATCTAGGCAAGAACTACGGCTCGGCCAAACCCATAGATCCAAAATACGACATATCCTTGCTAGAAACATTCATGAAAGCGGGAACGGTGATACACAGCAATGACCATCCCGGACATGATAATCTTTGGTATAAACTCATCATGTTCCAGGCATTTCTCGAACTTAACAAGATAAGGCATTTAATATTTGACACAGGGAATCACTATCAGAACGTGCCCGATCTAGATCAGCCCGGCATGGAGAAAAAGAAACTGATCGAAAACTGCAAAGGTATCTACAAGTTCTTTACGTTCTGTTCTAATGTTTGGATGTACGATCAACTTACAGATGAGGAAAAGATCAACTATGTGCCATGGTACAAGCCTCAAAGAAACACACCTGTTGGAAGGATTCTATCAAACAATGAAGTAACAATACTGCACCATAACAAACACCAAGTTCTAAAACTTATGAATTATCTCGCCGAGCAAGGTGCTGTGCGTACACCTTAAACTATTCGTCGGTGAATCCACCGCTACCCGTGAACCTCTCGTCCATCTCGTCCTCGTCGAACCATTCCCTGTACAGGCTCCACTCCGGAGCATCCGAGGCGTCCCAGTCGTACCAGTTATCCATGTTACTTGATATAAGGACCTTTTGCTTTCGAGTCAGTCCTCAGACGTTTTACTTTGACGTATTTCTTGTTGCCAAGTTTGTAGACAGTGGGCTTAGGTGGATCATAGGCGTCGACCAGATGTTTGATGTAACGATCGATCCATCTTCTGATGTTTCTGAACATGCCAAGCCCTCCATCATTGTGATATTAATCTTCCTGCTTCCAGATAGTCCATGCACCATAGGCAATTGCTAAACCTGCCGCAATCTTTGCCAGTGGAGCCATGAATAAAATCATAAGACCTAACGCGATACATACCGCACCGTCCCATGATGTTCTCTCTTTTGATCTTGATTTGAACCAATCCATGATCTATCTCCTTATTTTGCTTCTACAACTGGTGTAGGGTCATTAGTGATCATGAACCAAACGCCTATCACTATAACGATAGCAACACCAATCATGATCTTCTTGTGTTTCTTCATTTCTTCCATTACTTTTTTCATTATACGTCCTCCTTAAAGGTTATCCATATTTATCGGATCTAGCGATCCATTTTCTGCTCTTCTTTTCTTTTCTTCAATGGACAATCATCTGGTGCGAACATGCAACCCAATGCATCCACGATGCCCGTGAAGTTGGTAGGTCCGTCATTGTCCTTTGTGGCCTGCTCTCGGTCCATGGCCTCCATGTCCTTGGTTATGGAGTCGTTCATCTCCTGTTCTGTCTCGTGTGGTGGTTGCTTGTCCGGGTGTGGGTTTGGACTACACGCAGAAAGGCCTATCAGCATGACTGTCAGGAATATGATTATGCACCATTCTAATTTTTTATTCATACCGATTATTTACACCAACACGAAGAACTACAATGTGGTGTTAGATGTTACTGAAACTTGTTGGCGTCAGTGGCAACCTTGCCGGAGTTCACGCCGTTCTTGATCACATACTTCTGTGTGCCGTTGGCACCAGCGTTCACTTCCCTACGTAGGTCCTTGAACAGCAATTTCTGTTTGGCCTCACGCATGAGCTTCTGTGCATATGATGTTAATAGTTTTGTGTCTCTCATAACTTTATTATATAGATTATTTATGTGTTGTCAACATACCAGATATGCGTATAGAACATAGTGCTTCTACAGTGCATTTAAATGCGTGTAATGGGATAAATGTACAACTTATCCTGACTACCCTTTACCATGCGTGTGTGTGCGTCTGTGTGCGTTTAACAGGTAGACTTAAGGCGGTTTATAGTGTAGTATAATAACTGTGATGCCGCTTTAGCTCAGTTGGTAGAGCAACTGATTTGTAATCAGTAGGTCCGCGGTTCGAATCCGTGAAGCGGCACCAGATAAACCAAACATGCCAATATTACCATTAACACCAAAAAATTCAATGGCCTTGCATGTGAAGGTGAATTTGGGGGGATTGGTGAAGTGGGATCACGCATCCATGGCATGGATGAGTCAGGAGTTCGACTCTCCTATCCTCCACCATGTGCCCGTAGTTCAGTTGGATAGAATACGAGTTTCCTAAACTTGGGGTCGGAGGTTCGAATCCTTCCGGGCACACCAAAAACACAATAATTAATTGTGTGAAGAAGTTCTATTCCATAAAGTTGAAACAGTTCAAGGAGAACATACCACCGGCACTGGCAGAGACCATGTTGCTGGATGAATCCAAACTGGTCAAGTATCTCTGGAAGCACAAGGCACTAGAGTTCAGGTATCCCAAGCACAAGGACAGACTGGATCTGTACGCGGACGAGAAGTACCTCATGATGGGCAAACTGAAATATCCCACAATGTTTGGCAACCGGAAAAGGATGGGTTTCATGGAACTGTACATAGTACACAGGATAAACCAGAGAATGATGAACGCGAAAGGAAGCACGTGATGAAGTTTGGATTCTTTACTGACAGAGGATTAGACAAACAGAACCTGGATAAGGATCCATGGAACAAGGTCAAGACCAATTCCTATGGATACAGATGTCCGGAATGGCACCCGATGCCGGATGGGAAGAACAATGTGGTGGTGCTTGGATGCAGTCACACGTTCGGCCAAGGCCTAGAGGATGACCAACACTGGGTTCATTTCCTGAGCCAGCACAACCCTAAAAGATTGAGATTTTGGAATCTGGGTGTACCAGGCACGTCGGGTGACGCCATGGTACGTAGGCTTTGGGGCACACAAAAGCTCATCGACCCTAGGATCATAATTGTTTGTTGGCCTCCCATAACCAGGAGAGAATGGTATGACAGAGAAATTTCCGCGTTGCATGGCCACGACGAGAAGTTGCTGATACAGAATCAACACACGGACATAAGCAACTTCCTACACAACATATTTTGGATCGAGAAGTACGCGGAGATATACCAGGCCAAAACCCTCTATTGCTATTCAACGGAAGTGATCAAGCATCCGGATCTGGCCGGCCTAAATGTTTTAGACACCCACACACTTTCCAACTGCTGGCCTTACTATGATCACCATGAACAAACCAAGTTATACACGGAACCCAGCCTCGCCTCGGACGGAGTTCACTACGGTGTCGAGCACCAGAAAAGATTTGCGAGACTGATCATTGATTACTTCGGCGGCAAACTGCGATGATCTCAGGATAGGTTCCAGGTCCTCACTATGGGATTTTGTTTTACCCTTGCTAGTTCGTTCTGGAAGCCTTCCGAGGCGGTGAAATTTTGCAGTGAATGATCTAGGCCTGAATTCCAATCCTCTATCTTGTTCAGGTACACCCTGTCCACGGAATACTTGCCAGCCATGTCGGCCATCGCGGTCATCTCGTGCCAGTTGTCTTTCTGTACTACGAAGTGTAGGACAAAATTGAATTTGTATTTCAGTTTGATTTCAGACATGCACTCCAGGCCCTCGACGACCTTGTCCCACTTGCCACCTAGCCTAAGTTGCTCGTAGGTCTCACGACTGGCACCGTCGATGCTGACCCCCAGTTCGTTAAGGTTTCGTATCACATAAGGAATCCTGTCATGAAATTCCTTGAACATCAGTCCATTGGTCAGTATGCTGTACTTGATGTTGTCTCTTCTGGGTGTCTGTTCCATGAAATGTCTATACACCAGAGAGGCAAAGGGGTCACCATCCGAGCCTATGTGCACCTGTACAGGATGTTCATAGTTGTGCAACCACTCGTTGATCTTGTCCGCAAGTCGTATGCCCAAGTTATATGCCGAACCCTCCTTGTGGAAGATCATGCCGCTCCTACAACTTGGACACCGCAGATTGCAACTGTCATCTATGGCGAGCCGCACGTGACCTATGTGGTTTGCTTTGCCATCCAACATGTTGCCCCCTATGATGTACGGGCACTGGTGCTCGTTGCAGAACCTATAAGAGCCATCGGTCATGCTGTCTTGAATCTTGTTGTGTACGGGACTGCCAATGATCTCATCGATGGTTTTGATCTGCAGGTTGCCAATGCTCTGTGGCAACCAAGAGGTGCATTCGCAGGCGTAACAACTGCCCTGCTTGTCAATCAGTATCGTGTCAAACGGCCGTGAACACACAGTGGGTATCCGGAGATCCTTGGTGGTGTCTATGCCGTATTGGTCGAACAGTCTCGGATTAATCATTTGTCGGGATCGGTGATCATGTCCAGCGTGAGTGGTCGTGTCTCGTCTGGCTTCTGCTCCGGCACCTGCTGTGCCTTCTTGCTCCGCCTCCGCTGTTCCCGTTCGTGCTGTTTCTGTAATTTCTTGGCGCCCCTGGTGTTCTTGTAGTCGTAGTGTATGCCCATCGTGAACCTCCTTTGCTATCCGTAATTATACACTCGGACGGGCCAGGTGTAAACTATTTTGGTAAAAAAAGTTGCACTTAATGGTTGCAATCCTGATAAATATGCCTTACAATCCAGAGCGGTCACGAGGCCTGTGATCGCATTACAATCATAATAGATACAGGAGAAAAACAATCTATGAAAATGACAAAGAAAAAGGCGGCTATTGGTGTGGCGATTATCATCGCACTAGTGGCTATTTGGTCGGTTATGAAACCGGCACCGGCTGAAGCGGCCGAGATGAAGGTGTATGGTTCTTTGAACTACATGCTGTCAAACAACGAGAATGCTTCAGGCGTGGCGACATCTAAAGCGGAGAACAACGGTTCTGCCATAGGTGTTGACTTCAATAGCAACATCGCAGAGGGAATCGACGGCTTCGCCAAGTTAGAAGTGGACATCGATGCGGATGACTCTGGTTCATCACCATTTGACTCTAAACTGGCTTACGCTGGTATTGACATGGGTGACGCGGGTGTGCTATCAGCAGGAAGACAGAACTCTGTGTTCAAGGGTGCTGTTACATCTAAGACAGATGTGTTCCCAGAATTCGGCGGAAGTGCCGCACAGAAATTGTTCAGCAGAGACTCACACACAGTTGTGTACTCGAACAATTTGGGTGCAATCCAGATCGACAACTTGGTAAAAGTTGACGGTTCAACTGGTAAATCAGGCGTTGACGTGTACGAGACTGCGGCTTCTATGGACATCTCTGACTCACTGAACATCGGTGTTGCATACACAGATGACAAAGTGAACTCAGTTGAGTACATGGGTGCGGGTATCACATTCGACCTTTCTGATGCTACAACAATCGGTTACAACCACACAATCAAGGAAGTGGAATCTACTGCTGTAGAGACCTCTGCCAATGAAGTAGTTGCTTCACACCTGATCGGTGCGACAACTTTCTCAGTTGGTTATGGTGAGATCGAGGATGGTAACAAATACACTACAGTTGGTGCGGAGAAGAAATTCGGCGACAACTTTAGCATGTACGGTGCTTTCCAACAAACGGACGTTGTTTCGGGTGTGGACACCCAAGACATGGCGGCTGGAATCAAGTTTACATTCTAGTTCCTAAACACTGTGGAGTCGGTCAGCTCAAAGAAGGGCAGGCCGGCTTTACGCTTTAAAACGCTTCGCGTTATTTCTAAAAAACGCATTTCCTAAAATTTAACGCTTTCGCTTCGCTCCTTAAATATCCCTATGCGAGTCGCAGTCATAGAAGATACAGCAAACCACCAACAACACCAAGAGGTCCTACATGCATTTGCAAAAGGTTGCGGTGGTGATATTACCAATAGTGGTAATACCAAAGGATATGACTGTGCAGTGATATTTGGCAGTTACAAGAAGGAAAGGGGAAGGTCGGCACACCAAGGCAAAGGTAAAATAATCGAGAGCGGTATTCCATATGTGCAACTTGAAACTCAATTGATTGGTAGGCCCATAGACACAGCGTTACACACAGAGTTCAGGGTTGGTGTCAATGGGTTCCTTTGGGATGATGCCAAGTGGGGTTTTGAACACATACACACTGACAGATCCAAAAAGGTATTTGAACGTAACGGTTACGATCCCGAGTTACCATGGAAGACAGACGGCGATTACATCTTAGTTTGTATGCAGAAGGTGGGCGATGCCAGTCTGCGTGGTGCAGATATTTTCTCTTGGACTGAGCACACAGTTAAAGAAATAAGGCAACACACGGAAAGACAGATAATCGTAAGGCCTCATCCGTTGTATAGGAAAAAAACACAACACGCAAAGTGCAAACAAACGGTTTGTGATTATTTCAACGTGCAATGGCAAGAAGCGGATGTTACGGAAAAAGGATTCGTGCCAATACAAAAGCAATTACAAAATGCATGGTGTACGGTCACTTACAGTTCAGGCACAGGCATAGATGCTGTGATCAACGGAGTACCTAACGTGGCATGTGACTCTGGTAGCATGGTGTATGATGTAAGCAGTACGGACATAGCGGAAATTGAGAATCCCTTTAGAGGAGACAAGACAGAATGGACTAACAAAATTGCACATTGTCAATGGAACATCGAGGAGTTCGAGTCTGGTGAATGTTGGGAACACGTAAGTAAGAGTATATGAAGTATCATCTAAGCAACGGGTGTAGTTTCAGCACAAGGAAGAAGTTTGACAGTTGCCATCAACGACTTGGCAAGTTGTTAAATATTGACGAACCCACCATCAGCATGGCAAAGGGTGGTAGGGGAAACGACAGGATAGTGAATACAACTATGCATTGGTTCTTCAAGAACCCTGACAAGATGAAAGACACATTCGTCAGCATAGGGTGGACCACGGGATACAGATGGGACTACGTGAGCAACTACGTTACGCCAAAACAAAAGGAAGGCGGAATAAAAGGTGAACTGTTAAAGTTTGATTACCAATGGAGCACTTGGCAACTTTGGCAACACGATTTCTTCATGCGTGACAAGGACATGGATCTCGAACTATCAAGTGCGGTGAAACTGTACACCAACATACTGTCCCTACAATACTTCCTTAAGTACCACAACATACCGTATGTGTTCTATCATGCACTCACGAACGATCTACCCGAAACAGAAGTGAACGGAAAACAAAGACCTGATTTGAAATTACTCAAAGATCAAATTGACAGGAAGCACTTTTATAATTTCGAGACCAGCGAGTTTGTGAAAGAAAATGTACAAATGCAAAAGGATAACAGATCATCTGCACAACACAAAGTAATTGTGCCTAACAAAGATTATGTTCAGAGTCATTTTGAATTCTGTGCAAAGAACGGTTGGACAAAGTCTGCAAACGATGGACACCCTAGTGAACGGGGACATCATGCATGGGCAGATGAATTACATAAATTTATACAACAACACAACTTGCTTGATAGGCCCAATTCCTATTCAACGGCCTAACTTTTCTTTCACATTCGTCTAGCCACTCGATCAATGCCAGGAACTCGTGATCCTGCCATTTGCTCATCTTGCCGGACAGTCGAAAGTTACAGAACTCGTCGAACGTGATCACCGTTCCTGCAACGATCTGATCATTCAATGCTGTCAACACTTCTTTAGTGGATGAATAGATATCTGCATCCATGTGCAAGAAAGCGATTGGTCCTTTGTTGTGTTGTTTCCAGATGGGTAGTGTATCTTTGAACCAGCCCTTGTGTAGTTGGATGTGATCAGGTACCGCGGGGGGATCGCAACTCATATCGTTTACTTTACCTGTGCCGTGATCCCACTCTTCTGGCAGTCCTTGCCAAGAATCAAATGCATGTATCACCTGTGAGGGATATTGGTCGATAAGCCACTTGAGGCTCCTGCCTTCTCGTACACCGAACTCACACCAATGACCATCTATGCTGACTTGGTCTGTCGACTCTATTAAGTGTCTGTGTATGCTTTGTTCATAGTCAGCGGAGGCCTTTTTCCCTACATATATAGGATCTAGATCTATCCATTGTTGTAGTAAAGACTTGCCTTTGTTTATCTTAGACAAAAGGGATCGTAGACGTGATTTTTCTTTTACAGTTTTTATTGCTTTTGCCATGCAACAATATTTACAGGTATTTTTCTAATCGAAAACCTTTTGAGTCATAACATTCTACATAGTCAGAATTATTACTGTGTCTTATTGTGCCTTGGCCCCTGACCACATCGTAGTCGCTGTATGCGAATGCTTTCTTTATGGTGACATCAATGTACTGTCCATTGCCCACTCCCAGTGTTAAGAAGGTAACGTATCTTCCTTTATCACCTCGGAACACTCTCCCGTTTGCTATCATACCTGCAAATTCAACTTTGTCTAGATAAAGTTCTTTCACATACATGCCCGGCATGAAGTCTTCTTGGCTCCACCAACCATACTTCCTGTATTGGTACTCCGGGGTGTCCCACTTGTCAGACCTGCTTGGCGTGACAACTTCTATGCCAACACGTTTTGCTTCTGTCCTGTATACCCAACGTTTGTATGATCCTTGGCAGTGTTTCAAACAAGACTTCCAGAACTTCTTAGGGTTGTGTGCCTTCTGGTAGGCCAGTGCCCAAATAAGTCTGCCCAAGTTGACAGCGTGTGCCCTGCACAGTCCGAAGCCCGACAGTGATTGTAGCATTGTGATTATCTCGTCCTTGCGTGGGTGATCACCTAGTTTGGTGATGAACTGCATTATCTTCTCTTCGTTCTTTTTGGCGAACGCTCTACGATACATGTCTGCTTCATACTTGTCTATGCCTAACACCTCTGATATCCTGTCTATGGCGTCATCCTCGTACACTATAGTGTCACTCATACGCTCTCGGCTCCAGTCATGGAACATGGTTGCTTTCTTTCGTCCTGACACCGCTACTGGTCTTATTAGTGCCGTGCCAAACACACAGTCCTTGCTACTTTTTGGTTGTATCGCCCTGAACAGTCTCCGCATCGCAGGACTCTCTGCCTGAGTCACTCCCAACACGTCTCCCCGACATAAAAGGTCCGAGGTAGCGGCATCTTCCTGTGGGTAGTCCGTTAATTTCATTGTGGGATCTATTTCTATGAGTTGCGACAAACCACGATTGGCTAAAATGTCCACCTTGAGGTGTTCCAGGTCCTCCACTTCGTTCTTGTCCAGTAGTATTTGATTTTCCGCCGTGAACAGGCTTTTTGGTAATTGTCTTTGAAACATCAGTATTCCTCCGCAGTGTTTTGATATGCATCTTTTCTTGCCTTTCAATTTGTTCTCGATACGTTTGGCTTCTTTGACATCGATGCCTAGTGAATCGTATGTGAACCTGCGGGGTAGGTTACCCTTGACACCCAATCGTTTGGCCGCCTCACGCCTTGCTGATTTATCCTTATAGAGCACGTAGTTAGATATCCTAGCACTGCGTCCGGGCCACTTCTTGAATATCCTCTGCATGACTTCGTTCTGCTTGTGATGGGGGAAGTCTATGTCCACATCAGGGAGGTCGTCCCTGTTGGGATTGAGGAATCTTGCCACGGGTATGTCCCACTCCACTGGGTCCACATCTGTTATGCCCAGCAGGTAACACACCAATGACGATCCAGCACTACCACGTGTCATGTGCGGTATGTCCCTTGTCATTGCAATGATGTCACATATTTGGATGAAGTAGTCTACGAAACGTAGTTGAAGGATGATGCGAGTTTCCTCGGCTAGCCTATGCGTGTATTCTTCTGTGCCTGGACATTGCCTAATGAATCTATCGTACAGCCTTGTTATGTCGTTCAGTTCTTTGTCTTTCATTTGCCTATGCTTTTATATTTGCCTGTGTTGCCTTGAGCAAATATATTTATCTGCGTATATTATAGGAAATGTTTTTTTTGGTTATTGTTCTTCGTCTGAGTGTAATTCGTTCAGCAGTTGTCTCAGTTTGCCGCCTTCAACTGTGGCTTTCACTTTGCCCACAGTATCACCCTTGCGAGGATCCGGCACTTCAGGTCTAGCGTCTTTTGGTGTACTGTCACCTGCAGACACTTTGGATGTTTGTTTCAAGGAATCATATATTGTACTTCTTTGTTTGTCAAACTGTTTGTATTCTGGATCATCTGCCAAGTCTCTGATACGTAGACTGTCCACGTCAAACTCAAGATCAACTTTCTGTCCAACACCAGAACTTGATCTAGTCTTCATGAACTGTATCTGATATCTACCACGTTCCTTCATGGCTCTGCTTGTGAATATACCTATCACATTATCTGCTGTCTGTATCTTGGACAGTCCACCTGATATGTGACTGTGATCAAACTCTATCTCTTCAACGCTGGCCCTGTTTAACTGTGATGCTGTTGCCAACACACACTGTTTCTCAACGACCAAGTTTCTCAGTTCCTCACTCACATACTTGTCCTTGATGAACAAGTCTGCTGGACTTATCTTCTTACTCTTGGGCATCATGAGATCCAAGTAGTCGATCAATATACAATCCACTTTCTTCTTGTTCTTCAATTCCAATTCTTTGAGATATGTTCTAACATCTAGCACATTGCTACCACTGGGCAAGTATTTGATCTGTAGGTTACCTGATTTCTTCTTCAGCATCTTGACTTTCATCTCGACGTTATCTATCTCTGGAAACACTTTTTTTGTTGGGATATTCGTCATCATTGCGTCTAGCCTCATGGCTGTCAGTTGTTCACTCAATTCAAAAGATATGTAGCACACATTCAATCCTGCCTGTGCCCAGTTCACTGCGAGATTCTGCAAGAACAAACTCTTACCTGCACCCGAACCACCTGCAAAGATATTCAGTTCGCCTCTGTTGAATCCGCCAAACAGTTTCTTGTCCAAGTTCTGCCAGCCTGTGCTGATCTGTCCGTTGTTGTCCTTCAAGGCTTCAAGTCTTCCTCGAGGATCTTCAAAGTAGTCTGTTCCAAGATCACGTGTCAGTCCCACGTTGACTGCATCCTTGACCATGTCTTCTACCGGACCGTAGTCGCCCTTCTCTAGAAGATCTGCAGATGAAAGTATTGCTTGTTCAAGTGCCTTGTGCCTTGAGAATGTTTCAAACTCATCCAGCAACCAATTGAAGTGTGCCGGATCCAGATCTTTTGCTGATTTTAATTTTATGTCATGCTTGGCATTGACCTGATCAACATCAGGCATCACCTTGTACTCGTCCATGTAGTCTTTAACGAACTTAGCGATAGGCTGTAGTTTACGATCAAAAGACTCTGGTTTGAATATGTTCTGTGCCCGTGCGAACGACTCCGCATCCGCTAAGAGCATCTCTATGTATAGTTTCTGTACGTCAAAAGTATATTCAGCCATTTTTTATTCCACATTGTAGTTTACAACATTCATGGGCAGATGTAAATTGTTTTGTTGATTCAAAGAATTTTTTCACTTCCTTAAACTCCAGTATATCAGATAGTTTAGTATTTTTGATGTTAAACTGTTTCAGCCTTGGAGAAAAAATAGTTTTGTATTTGTATCTATAACTGCCCATCCAACAACAAGGATAAAAATCACCTTCTGCATCTATATAAAGTGCGTTGGTTGGTAAATTATTTTCCATGCATTTTGGCTTTAAAATAAATTTATCGTTTTGATCCTTTGATAAACTTTTTTGAATTTCATCAAATAATGTGTTAACAAATTTTTTTTCAGGCATAAAGTTTACGCTGTCATTCCATCTATCACTCCTGATAAGTTTAAAGTTATCAAATCCTAATTCCTTACTCAAAACCTCGGCCTCGTCTATTTGATGTTGATTGTGTTTGAACACAATAAATTTCCAAGTCATTTTGATCTTAGATTTACGCATATTACTAATACCATCTAGTATTTGTTGCCAATTACTGTTTTTTCTATAGATATGATTTGTGTCTTTTAAACCATCAATAGAATACTCAATTTCGTCATTCTCTGACACTATATTTGACAATTTTTTCCACCAATCTGATTTCTTTGCTGAACCATTTGTAGTGATACGTAAATTACAATTATTATTTTTCAAACGTACACAAAGGTCTAAAAAATTTGTGTGATATATTGGGTCGCCGTTGTTACCACACATGTGAACATGTTTGTTATGACCAATAAATTTTATCACACTGTCTACATCAATTTCATGTAAAAGCCGTTTTTTAAATTTGCTATAAAACCAAGTCCTGTCACATAAAGGACATTCTAGTGTGCATTTACTTGTTGGTTCTATGTGGAAACTAACCATACATTTTCCTTTTGAGATCTATCTTTAGTTTATTGGATTCTGCTGTCTTCAGTATAGATTGTAGGACAAATAATCTTCCGTATTTCGCTACAGCATCGGCCACGTCATTAACACCTTGTTCCCATTCTGGGAAGGCCACGCTCCATCCAAATTCCTTTGCTTGTCCTATCAGTTTTTCTCCGGGGGCATCTCTGTCTGGAACTACAATCACTTGTCTACCAAGACTGTCTATTAATTCTCTTTGTGTATCATTTATCTCCGATCCCAATATGCTCACGCCAGAAACGGCGATGGCATCAAACGGCCCTTCCGTGACTATAACAAATTTCCTTGTCCAGTCCTGTGCGTCCATGTTGAATACGTATCCCGGCCACACGTCTGTGTAGTACTTCACACCTTTGGATTCCTCAAACATCCTTCCTGTGAACCCAACAACGTCACCACGCCAGTAGAAAGGTATCAGCAATCTTTGATAGATGTCCCACGTTTTGTCAGGAGAATACATGAAGTCATACCAGTCAGCACCTATGCCCCTGCCCTCGAGATATTTCAACAATCCGTCGATCTTCTTCCATTGTGGTTCCGTGAGATCGTTGCCCATATATTTCTCCAACCACACATCCAGTTTGTGTGTGTTCTTGGGCAGTGTCTTGTTCTTGAATGACACGAATTTCTTCTTCTCGTACTTTACATCTCCTTCTTCCTCACGCATGGCCTCTATGGCCAACTTACGTATGGTGTCCTCCGGTATACCTATGTAGCCCATGAACTGTCTCATCTTGTAGGTCAGTTTACGTCCTATCACGTAACTGGCCTTGAAGCCACAGTTGAAGCAATGGTAACTCACAGTGCCGTCCGCACTGGTCATCAGTCCACCACGCTTCTTCTTGTCAGCGGTCTCTCCATTGTACACACAACAGGGTGCGTTGAAACTGATCCAACCGCTTGGAGTTTTCTTTCTGTTCGCAGGAAGACTAGTCAGAATTGTATTCTGTATAAGATTCATATTCTATACTATTTTACTGTCTATATAGGATTTTGTCAATCACACCAGTGTTGCCACTGTCGTTGCCCCAACTGAATCTCACACTGTGGTAAACACCCGTAAAGTTGAAGTTGGTTACTGTTGTGGAACTTGAGAAAGTATTCGCAGTAGATCCTGCACCTTCCATGGTAATATCAAAGTAATCGGTGTTGCTTGGTGAAGCACTCATTGTGCCTTGCACTCTCAGAGCACCCGAGAAGTTCTTTGTGTACACAGCAATCGTGTGTAAAGCCTTGTTGTTATTGATTCCAGGTCTGGAATCTATGGATCCTGATGTGTATGCCAGTGGTCCTCCTGACGCTGTGAAACTAGAAATACTTGTACTCGCTACGAATTCCGGATAAGCACCATCCAACAACTCTACAGTGCCTGCGGCCGCATACCCTGTGTCTGCGTATGTGATCTCTCTGCTACCATCTGATTTGACTTCTCGGACTGCGAAGTTATAGAACTTAGCATCTAGTGGTAATAGGTCTCCTTCTGTGATCGTACAACTGGCATCACCTTTTGTACTCACTGTAGATCCGTCGTCTAGTATGGTCAGTGTCTTTGTCAGCACGGCCTTCTTGCTCTCAGAATCGATCATATTAAACTCGTAGGTTTTAGAAGTTATGTCCTGTGCCTTTTGATCCTCGTTTTTAAACGTGAATGACACGGGGTTTGATACACCTCTGTGCAATGTTAGACGTCTATCGTACACTTTTGAGTTCCTCCCGTGATAACCATTTATGTAGGCTATTACCAATTGATTTATTAAATACCTTTGTACTGTTTGCATAATACATATTTAACAGTATTTATAGATATAGAATGAACGAAATTTTTAACACCTTAAGAGACAAATTCCCATTTTTAAGCCTGATCAGAAAGGGCGATCTGGAGTATGTTGGAATAGTGCAGAACGAGGATGCCAATGTGATCAGTTTCTATGATTATGGTAGGCTGATGATGCCCCAGGACAAGATGAAGTTCCTAAAATGTGGTGAGACATGGTGGCACGAATCCAATCGTAAATTACCAATAAACATATTTCTCAAGGGTGAATTCAGATATTTCCGTTCAACCCTGGTCACTCTGAACTCAAAGGACATTGAGATCGTGCATGGTCCAACAGTGAAACTTTCTGAAATTTCAAAGAAACGGGTCAAGAGAAGAACTATCCAGTTAGTTCGACGACCTACTTAATTGCAGTCAAAAAAAAAGATCGCTGTCTGCGATCCCATCTAATTTTGATACCACGCTCTCTCCATATCTCTTGCCAGTAAGGTAATTCCTGTTTGATCCAACGGGCATCCAGTTGGTCCTCTTTGTTCAGTATCTTCCACGTGTTCTTGGATTTGATCTTCCAGTAGTCGGTGAGGAACTTGGACAACGACACGACCGAGAACGGTCCATCATTGGATAGGTCTACTACGGTGGGTTTGGATTTTTTAGTGAGTTTTTTATTTGTCTTGTTGTACACTAAAGTTATATTTATCTTTTGTTATCAAATTCATCTGCACCACTATGGCCTGTGCATATGCCACAGCGTGTGACTTCTTGAAGAAGTAACTGCCATCTGTGGGTTTGATCCAAACTTCTTTCATTATGTCTACCCAGTCCTTGTACATTAGGTTCCTCTTGGCAGGACGTATTATGGCCAACACGGCCGCAAGTTGTTCTATGGTCTTTGGTTCCAGTTTGGACACTATGTTATAATGGCCATTTAGGTGAAAAAGGTTTTCTACTATCTTTGGATCCTTCAGCATGTCCCAATCAGGTTCCTGTATCATCAGTTCAACCAGTTCCTGTTCTGATTTAACATCCTTGTAGATGTTCACATTAAGGCAGTCTATCTTGAAGTAACCCCTGTCCTCTGCCTGTTTGTAATCTAAACTTGCATGTCCAGTCACAGGGTGTTCAGGCACAGCATGGAAGTACACTCCCGTCTTGTGTTTCTCACTCTTGCCATCTTTGATCATTGATGCTGGGGTGTGTTTGAACAACTTCAATGTGTTGTCCCTATCAAAAAAATCTATGTCTACATCAGGCATTAGTGTACACTCCCTTTGTCTTTCTCTGCATGTTGTATCATTTTATCACGCGATCCAGGTTGTAACACCTCTAACACGTCAAGCAATTTTCGGTATCCTTCTGTTTTCAATATGTCCTTGTTGACTTTTGGCATTATCACTCTTCCTATCGATCCATCTTCTTTTATTATCACAGCACAGTCGCCTTCATCAAATTCCAAGTTGTCAGACACTTCTAAATCTATCTTAGACAATCTTGGCCTCCCTTGCTGTGTCCTGTACCAACATGTGATCCGCAGGATAGCTCTTCAACTTGCTTGGCCAGAAACTTGGGTTTATGAATCTTTCTATCATTTGTAATTGTTCGTCGTTGAATGATTTTAACATCCTTTTGCCAGCGTTGCAACCAAGCAACAGCCATGGACTTATCTTGCCTTGCTGTATGTGTTGTACCGCTCTGTTCTTGTTCACAAGTCTGAAATAGTCAGACCACTGTGCGTTCTGTTCCGTGGCCCAGTCCATCATTGTGGCTATGCTCCTCTGTAGTGCGGCCTCCACGGGTTCCGATTTCAGTGCCTCGATCAAGTACAATTCGTAGAGGTCATCCCTGGACCAGTGATCCAGTTTGACTTTTGACTGTAGAACATAGTCTATGTACTTGTCAGGATACAAAGGGTTGATGTGCATTATGAATCTGCCAAACTTGACGAATGCGTTGTAGTATGAACTCTTGACGAAATCATCGTATGTCTTTGTTTTGGAATTGTGTTGGTGTATCTGATAGAATCTCTGGAACACCATGAACGCATTCACTACCCATTTTTCATCACGTTGAAGATATCTTCTCTTAGGTTCACACAAGTGAACTTGCAGTGTACGTTCTTTGGCAAACTCCTTGCCACAGTATGTGCATTTATTTGTCGATGCCATGTGCCTCTATCAGTTCCTCTAGTTCTCTGTCTGTAATCACTTTGTCTAATGTCTCTAGGTCCGCTTCCTTCCATGTGGGATATATTGCCTGCAGTTTTTTCAGACTCTTGTTTGGCACACGCTTCATGGGTTTCAGCCATGGATGGAATTGCTGTGTCTCTGCTCCGCACATGGCGGTCAGTATCCATAACAGTTTCTTGTGTTTGCCCAGTGTGAAGCAGTGCTTGTTCACACACTCGTTAACCATCTCCACGTAGTGTTCCACATAGAAAGGATCCTTGGATGAAACATTGGAAACGTATCTCATCAACATGTATGGCGAGTACAACGATTTTTCTTTCTCATCGATCCTGTCAAAGTAGTCCTTGTTCCTGAAGTCTACTGCTTTCAGTCCGTTTCTTAGATCAAAAAATTTTCTATTTTTTTCTGCTGGCATATTTTAGTGCGAACATCGTACAATCTTTCGCTGTTGCAAATGTTAATTTTAGTTTCTTGTTTTTGTGTTGTAAACCTGAAAATTGGAATTTGTTTTTCTTAATAAAATCAAAAAAGTTATGCATCCAGTCTTCGTCCATCCACACCGCAATCTTGTTGCTAGTAATCAGTATTGGTGCATCTATCGTTATTGATTTCCTACCAGACTGAACCATAGTCCACCTGTTCACACTGTCTAGATATATCCTTGACGAAGTAGGCACACA
>Ga0255758_10001864_pt1 | contig 20490 bp, 20 predicted proteins | sample 011ome_24_FD_179958 | JGI IMG/M metagenome (GOLD analysis project Ga0255758, IMG submission 179958) | Coastal salt marsh microbial communities from the Groves Creek Marsh, Skidaway Island, Georgia - 011513CT metaG (version 2) | ecosystem: Environmental > Aquatic > Marine > Intertidal zone >...
CAGAAGTTCAACGCTATCTACGGCGCAGCCGCTGGTGGTGGTTTCACTCCTGCTTCGGATCAAATCGTTGTTGGTATCGACCGTAGCCGTGAGGCTCTTATCCGCCCTGTAGCTGTTGATAGCGAAAACGGTGGAGAGTTCAACCTCATCGCTGATGATCAGTACAGCATCCGCCAAAACAAGATCGGTTACTTCGGTGGTCTTGAAGAAGGTCGTGTTGTTCTTGATAACCGCGCACTTGTTGGTGTGACTGTTTAATTCAGATTAAATACTTAAAACTAAGCCGTCCCATTTGGGGCGGCTTTTTTGTGTAAATAGCTTCTTTTGAATTTAGTATATATCGTATGGAAAATTTAATAAATCAAATTAATAAAGAGGGACAAGCGTACGAGGAATTACTGGATGCTATCCCCGTAGACGAGCAAAAAACAAAAGAATACATGGAAAAAGTTAAAAAGCATATTGCTACCGCAGTTGAAAACGACGAACCTAGTAACGAACAAATGCAAAAAGAGAGCGTTTTGGAGAGCTTGAAATATGCAGATGGCAAACAAAGAGATGAGATTGACCAAATCGAAGAAAAGGAAAAGCTTATGGGGGTTGATGTTATTTCTCCATTTGGGACTGGTAACCCTAAAGTTTTTAAAAGAAAACTAAAGTCAATGAGCCACGTAAAAAAAGCTGCCCTTGCAGAAAAAACAGCGACAAGGGTTTTTGCGGATCAGCAAACCCAGGATGAAGCCTTAATTAAAGCATTTAATGAATGGAGAGGTGGTAATTGGGGATCTACTGGTACGCATACAGATGTTAAGGCTAAGGTTCTAGCCTCTGACTCTATTGAAGATTTTGAAGAAAAAGTAAAAAGGAAAACCCTTTCAGAGCTTCAGGAAATGGCGATGAAATTGGGTTTTACTCCTAGTTTCGATAGAACAAGGTTAATTTCCGCATTAAGGCAGGAGTATTTAAAGCGCGGTTAATTTTTAGTGTAATATACTATATGAAAAACAAAAAAGAAGATATATTGGGTAATTTATTGTTCACTGACGGGAAAGAAAAAACCCCAAAGAGTGATGTTGTTACTAAAAAACCAACCACCAAAAAATCAACTAGCCAAAAACCCAAAAAAACACCTATTAACAAAAAAACTTATTCTTCAAAAGACTTGGAAGGCAAAAGCTCCGACGAACTAACAAAAATATGTTTGGAATTAAAAATTCCAGTTGTGCGACGTAAGGTGGAGATGATAAAAAATATTCTGAATAATAAATAAATGAGCAACATAGGAGATTTAGCTAATTCTATTTATATAAACGAATTTGATTCTACTGGAGTTTCGGTAGAATCTATTTCTGGTTGGCTGGATAGTAATGTGGGGCAACTCAACAACGTTCTTTATACAAGCTTCTGCAGTGTGAGCGGGGATATCTCTGGTCTTCTTTTGGAAGAGCAAGCCGTGTACAAGCAGATGTATCTTTACCATTACTACACGAAACAAACCCGCAACACTGTTCGCGGGATAGCTAACGACACGAATGGTAACATTCTAAGCGTCAGAGATGGTGATAACGCCATTACGTTTGTGAACAAGAACGAAGTGTCCAAGGTATACAAAAGCCTCTCTCAGGACGCTTACAATGAGATGCAGGCTTTAGTTGGTAATTATAATAACTATCAGTCTAGCCCGAGGCAGGTTGGTGGTATTGAAGCTCAATAATTTATATACATCCTAGGACGTGTATCTGATAGCGTGACCTCGAAAGGGGTTGCGCTTTTTTTGTACAGGCATAAAAAAACCCCCTCAAAATAGAGGGGGTTTAGTTTAAATATTAGAGGCTTCTTAGCGTTAGTCCACCCCAAAGTTATCTTTAGTTTCCTAAAACAGGAGTACTGTTTGACCCAGAAAAGAAAACATTATTATTTTGATCGTTTGGCCCCCCAATAGAGAGAGAGAACGATAGATCGACTGTTTTATTCGGACCAATACTTGAGCTGTAAGACTCACTGTCTAACTTAACATTCTTCAGTAAGTAAGAGGCTCTTGGCGTTTTTGCTGTGTCCGAATCCTTAAACGTGAATTGCATACTACTAATGAAACCGTCATCATTAATGATATCCGTTAAAGCACGGGTTTGGGTATCAGAAACGATTGCTGAAACAGCAAGTGTTGGGGTGATTGGGAAATCAACAACACGAGCAAATGAGAAGCGAGACCCGAGTCTATCAATCGGTGTTCTAGCAAGAGGGATTGACATTGAGACGCTTTGAACGTGTGCTGCACCATCGCCGCTAAGATCAACAATCGCGTCGCCATCCGCATTTGAAAAAGATAGTTCGATATCTCCTGGGCGAAGAGCCGAAGGAACATTTGAGCCAGTCCCTTCTTCACCTCGTGGAAGAAAAACTCCTGAACCCGCATTCGAAACAGGAATTCCGAGAGATGGGTCAATACCTACCCCACTGAGACCAGAGTAACCAGTGATTCCTAAGCCAGTCACAGCTGCAACACCAGCGGAGGCATTCATGTTTGTACCTTCAAAGGAGGCGCTTACTGTTGGGATTCCACCTACCGACGCTTCGATACTGTAGTCAGTAAGGAAGGCGTTTCCGATTCCTATTGTACTAAAACCACTTCCTTCCACAAAGGAATTTACATCGATACCTTCTGGTGAAGTTAAAATATAAAAATTGTTACCACTTGTTGAGGAAATCTGACCAGAAATAAATCCTTGGTCCAGGCTTGTACTATTTTTAAAGTTGAGAGCTTGCTCATTGTAGCCGTCCCCAAGGTAGTAAGACATATCGAAAGAAACAGTAGGCGATTCAAGAATAACCGCTTCGAGCCTAGCTAGCTGGCCGAATTGATTAATGTCTTGACGCGTAATGTTGAATGAATAATTGGCAGATTGGATTCTGCGAAGTTGGGCGTGGTCACTAAGTCCAGTCGAATCGACTTCTTTACTTGTGAACAGCGCATCGGATTGGTAAATAACTCTATTTTTGGCCATAATATTTTACTGTATTTACAGTTAATTTGTTTAAATGTGAAATTAGGAACGCGGAAATCTAGTTGTTGAAACTTCAAAATCTATGAAGCCAATTTTTGCATCTCCTGGTACTTTTTTTTGTGAATTTTCAGAAAACTTAGATGTAACCACATCTTCAATATGGTATGGGTTGCTAGAAGAATATAAATTAGATAAACTAATATAATTATATGAATCGTTTTTAATGTCTCCGTATTCTGTGATTGGGTGTTCTGAAAATGGTATTTTTGAAAAAGACTTTCGCGCAGAATCGGCAAATATAGATAAAACGCCATCGAGTTGATATGAATTTTCCGCCAAAACAACCGCTTTAATAATGTTTGTTGTTTTGTCTTCCCCACCAAAAGCAAACCCTTCATTTTTCATTTGTTCTAAATTTATAAAAATAGCTGGAAGCATTTGGTCGTATGGTTCAACAGCATCCGCTAATTGGCTGTACCTGCTATTCATCTCAAATTTATTCTCTAAGATAAGATCGTCTTCACTTTCATTTGTAACGTAAACATTAAAATCTTTAACCGCAAAAGTCCCAGTTAATGTCTCATTGGTATTAAATAACCCGCCAGTTTCAATAACTCTCCCGTTTTCAAAATCAAACACTAGCCCGTCTGCTCTGCTATAACCATTAAAAGATGTTGGTATTACAGGGTTAGTTTCTCCTGTTACAGAGGAGTCATTAACCCACTGTTTATACGAACTCGCGTATACTTTATAGGGTTCGGGCAGCCTAGAATCATCAAAATGATACAAAGTTCCAGTTTGGTTTGAGTATGCCTCACCTTTTTGTAGCAAGTGATTATCGAACCAAAGCATAAAGCTTGTAATTAATTCGTGTTGATATTGGGGTTTAATATGACATCCTTTCTAAAATACTAATTACACTATTATAGTTGTAAGTTTTTGAATTCTTTTTCATATTTTTTTATTAATGCGGAAATGTATTGGGTATTTTTAAATTTAGATTTTTTTCTAACCCTTCTTGGGGATTGTATGCCTAAGCCAGACCTACTTGAATCAGACTCTTTTAATAGATAATAACCAAGGCCAGATATTCCAGTCTCTATGCCCCTCGCCCAGCTTCTTCCTGATGCCCAAGGCATTGGAGTCACGCTAAAAATTTCTTTAGCAGATGGAAGGTAAATTGTAAAATCTACAGATTTATTTCCTAGTTTTAAAAAGCGAAAACTAGTACTGAGTAGTAGTTTTTCTATTTCGTTTGTTGGGTCTGAGTTACTCTCAAAACCTATAAAAGAAAAAAGATTGCCACTACCCCCACCGAGAGTTCCGCTTATATTTGAAGAATTTGGGCCAGCTTTTATCTCTTGTGTAATGGGGTGATTTAAAAAATCAAGTACCATTCTGTTTTTTATGGATTCAAAGGCTTGTTTAAACTGTTTTTCAACTTCTGGTTTAATTGTTTTTGGTATTTGTGTAACTATACCAGCTTTAATTGATGGGTCTAGGGGCATTATTCTTCAATTGGAGATAGGTAAAAATGATAATATTGGGGTCCAAAAATACCAGTTGGGTTCCCTTTACTGTTTATTATATATTTTCTACCCTCAAATTCACAGCGTTTTGCTTCTTTTAAAATTTGAAAACCATCAAGATCTACGGTAATCCTTACCAACCCATCTATAAATTCAATGCCTAGTTGTGAGGAATCGTTTATTACATCTTTATCTGCGTTGATATATTTTATTCTAGCATTTATTGTGTGGGAAACAATCGTCCTTTGTGTTGTTCTTTGTCCGCCAGATGTTCTACCGTAAATTCCGTTAAATTCAGAGCTAGAAGCTATTAAAACTTTTTCCCCCTCTTCGTAGACAGTTATATTTCTAGCAAAAGTTTCATGGATATCGTCAATGATATTTTTGATGGTATTTTTTTGGGATTCCGAAATTAAAGAGGTTGGCATATATATAATTACACTAGAAAATAAACAACATCTTTTAAAAAAGTGTAATCTATATAGGGTATAAGGATTATTATGATTGCAAGGGAATTTTTAAATGATCGATCAGATCATCATATTAGGTTTTTGTTTAAGTATTTTTTACAAACTTTGGAAGAAATGCAGTCAATTCATGAAATTAATTTTGCCAAACTTTATGATAACCTACCTGAAGAAATTCAGCCGATAATAGAAATGGCAGATTATTTCGACGAAGAACACTATGAATTATATAGAAAAAAAATTCTTGACATTGGAAATTCTGTTTTACGAGATTATAATAGTGAGTTAGAGAATCTAACCGTAGAATTCAGATTTAAACAATAATTATGGCAAAAGAATATATTTATAAATTCACCCTGGAAACAAAGGAAAAGAAAAAGGTAGAGGTAGAGCGTAAAAACGAAAAAACTGGTGAAATGGAAACTGTACTAAGTACAAAGACATTTAAAACTCCAGTTGATTTCGTAATAAAAAAGCCTACCCGTAGAATTATTAATGAAGCCGAAGCTCAATACGCTATTGAATTAAGTAATAATATAAAAAAGGGTATTGTTACAAAAAACATGATGGTAAAAAAGTATGCAGATACTGGTGGGGCACTTACTGAAGACGAAACCAAAGATATGGTTAGAAAACTTCAAAGAAGTAACGAACTTGCCAATAAAATACAAATGCTTTCGGTAACAGAAAAAGATAATAAAGAGATTTTAGAGCTTGAATCAGAACTTCTTGTTTTAAGAAAGGAGCTTGTTGATATTGAAGTGTCTCTTCAGGGTGTTTACGAACACACCGCAGACGCAAGAGCTGAAAGATCAATGTTACTTTGGTACGTTGTCCAGTTATGTAAAAAACTAAAAGAGGATGAGGAAATTGATTTTTTCAAAGGTGTTCTTTTAGAGGATCAAATTGAAGACCTTTATGAAAAGGATGAGAGTGGCAGCAAGCAGGAGCAAGAAGCTTTGGCTATATTTATGGCGGCTACATCTTATTGGTTTTATAATTCAGATGCAAATCAAGAGGATATTGAAGTTTTTCTTGAAAAGCATAATGGATAACGAAATTTTAGCTGATATAGTGGTTGAAACATTTGATGGTTTCACAATGTTTGATTCAAGCTTTGGTGAGATTTACGTCAAACACTTTCACCAACTAGAAACTAGAAAATTACTATGTAAGAAAAGCTCACTAATTTCCAAAGCCAGAAAAAGGGGACTTTTATCTGAGGAAGAATCTTTGGCTAACTTGATTGAATCAAATATGTGGTATCCAGAAGACGAGATAAAGATACAAAGATTAAGTGATTTAATTAAGGGTTTAGAATCTTCGTTGTCTAGTATTAAAATACCCTCCGTAAGAGACAAACAAAAACAAAAGATAGATGAGGAGAGGGCTAGCTTAAATGAACTACGTTTTGAGAGAACTTCTTTAATAGGCTTAACTGCCGAAAGGTATGTGGATAAAAAATTAAATGAAGAGTTTTTTGAAAATCTGCTGTATTCTGATAAAAATTTTACACAATCAGTGTTTGATGATGTGGATTTTAACGAAGCGGCTAAAATTTTAGAAATTTCAAATTTACAAATGAGTTTTTTTGAAAAAATGACTGATGAAAATATTTCTAAAGCTGTTCTGTCTCCGTTTTTTTCTGCTTATTTGCCTTTTGCAGAAGATGTGTTGGGTTTGTTTGGGTCGCCAATGAAAGATCTTACTGCTTTTCAAGTAAAGATGATAACGTATGCTAGGAGTTTTTTAAATATTTTTAAAAATTCCAGAAAAGAGATTCCTGAAAACGTAGCACGGGACCCAGAATTATTGGTTAGTTTTTTCGAGTCTCAAAAAGATGGATCAAAGAATAAAAAAGCAGGCTCGGAGGGTTCTGGGGGATCTACTTATTTTGGAGCAAATAAAAATGACATTGAATTAATGAAGAATGATGATGAAACTACTGTAGAATTATCTGAAGAAATAAAAAAGGCGGGCGGGTCTTTAAATATGAAAGAAATGATGAAGTTGCATGGATTGTAGGTATTTGTTTAAAAAGTAAAAATATTTATCCATATATGTGTAATACTATTATATGGCAAAGGTAACAATACCAGTAGAACTAACTCCAGTAAATGCTAGAAAGGTAGAGGCTTCGTTAGCTCAATTAAAAGCGAAGGCTAAAGGTGTTAACCTTGGAGGGGGCGCGGAATCTATAAGTAAGCTTTCTCGGCCTCTTGGCAAGATAACTGGTCAGGCTTCAGAATTTCAAAAATCACTTGAGGCGTCTAACGCTCGTGTTTTAGCTTTCGGAGCATCTGTTGCTGTTATAAATAAATTGTCTCAAGCATTTGGGGCTCTTATATCAAATACCATCAAGGTTGAGGCTACTTTTGCAAAAATTAACACAATCCTTGGTGGTAGCCAAAAGCAATTAGAGCAGTTTGGAAATGGAATATTTAAAGTAGCCCAGCAAACAGGGACATCTTTTGATCAGGTTGCAGAGGGGGCTTTGGAATTAGCTCGTCAAGGTCTTAGCGTCGAAGAGTCTTTGGGTAGGGTTGAGGTGGCGTTAAAGTTAGTTCGTGTCGCTGGCATTGATTCAGAAAAGGCGGTCGCTGGTCTAACCGCAGCTATAAAAGGTTTTGAGGGAGCGGGGTTGTCGGTTGCTCAAGTCGCTGATAAGTTATCAGAAGTGGATACAAAATTTGCCGTATCTACCGAAGATTTGATTAATGGCTTGGAAAGAGCTTCTGCGTCAGCTAGAGTTGCTGGGGTATCCTTTGATGAATTATTAGGTGTTATAACCACAGTTCAAGAAAGAACCCAGCGTGGTGGTGCTGTTATAGGTAACGCCTTTAAAACTATTTTCGCTAGACTTGGGAGAACTGACACGTTGTTAGAATTGCAACAATTGGGTATAAGTGTCGTTGATACAGAAGGAAATGTAAGAGATGCTATACCTATATTTAAAGATTTAGCAAAAGAATTGAATTCTTTAGGACTTCGAAGTGAAGAGGCTGGAGATATTATTCAAAAAGTAGCTGGTGTTAGGCAGAGAGATATTTTAATTAATTTGGTTGAGGATTTAAATTCAAGTCAAAGCCAGTTCGCTAAAACCCTTGAGGTTTCTGCTGGGGCTGCTGGAGCGCTTGATGCAAAAAATACCAAACTCAATGATACTTTAGAAGCTTTAATTAATAACCTAACAGTTGGTGGGCAAAAGTTAGCCTCTGTTTTAGGTGAGCTTGGTTTCACGGACGCAGCGAAAGATATTATAAAAACTTTTTCTACCGTGGTTAATGTAATAACAGATACCTTACAGGGAGATTCTATTGGTGCGAAGTTTGCTCAAGGATTAGTAAAGGGTGTCGGAAGTGTTTTAACTGGTCCTGGGTTGGGTTTGGTTGGAGCTATATTTATTAAATTATTTGTCGATTTAGCAAAATTTGGATCTAGGTCTTTAAAGGATCTACTTGGGATCAACAAAGCGGCACAGCAGCAAAGTGTTTTACAGCAATCAATTTTTCAAACTCTTTTACAGAATGAGTCGGTTCAACTTCAGCTTTTAAAGCATGAGGGGAATCGTGTTGTTCAAGAACAAATACTTTTAAAGCTATATAATGAGCAGGCAGCTGCGCTTGCAAGGGTTCAAAAGGTTGCCGCAACAGTGACTCCAGCTCTTTTTAATGCTGGGCTTAGGGGTGGAGAATCTGGGGTAAGACCAACAGGCGGGCGATCAGGTCGGGGCGCTAATGGATATATAAGCGACGAATCTCGTGATGTTTCTCGTGGAGTAGGTGGCGCGCCATCTAGCGCCAAGGTTGTTTCGATTCCTAATTTTGCTTTTGGTGGCGGTAAACGTGGAACGATGGTCGCTAATACTAGCGAATACGTTGTACCAAATTACGCTGGAGGCGGAGATGCTATATTTAATCAGGATATGGTTAAGACTATGGGTCTTCCTGCTGGGGCTAAGAAGTTGAATGCCGCTGGTGGGTTTATTCCAAATTTCGCAAATAAAAACGTATCTAAATTTGGTTTTCTAGTTCCACAAGTGGGCCTAAAAAGACCAATCAAACCACTTGAAAACGTCTCAATTGCAGGAAAAAAGACAACCCTAACTGGAATAACGGCTAGGGGGATTGTTCCAGGTCAAGCTGAATCTATATCTGACCCAATAGAAAATAGAATTAGAAAAAGCGTAATTAATGAATCGGCCGCTTACGCCAAAGAATTGAAACCATTGGGAAGAACCGTATCTAAAGCGGAAATTGAGAGCGGTTTTGGAACAATAGCTGGGGCTAAGGGAGCTTTACAAGCTGCTATAGGATCGGCTTTTGAAGTTGCAATTACTAAAGCGCTAGATTATAAATCAGCAATAAGAGAAAAGGGTGGAGATTTTGATATTAGAGGCGGGGTAAATTTATCTAGAATACAAAAATTATTTGGGCTGCCCAAAACAACAAATATCGCTGATTTAAAAGTTTCCGACTCTCCAGGAAATGTTGAAAGTTTTTATTCTAAAATTTTGAAGGAGATTAACGCTTCAAGGTTTGGCGAAACCGAAAAAAGGAAAAATGCAAGAAAAATAGCAACACAACAAGCAATATCTAAATACCCTGAATCTTTTACAAACAAGGGGGATCTCAGGAGAGATATTAACCCATCTGAAAGAGATCGTCTCAATAAACTTATAAACAGAACTTCAAAAACGGTTTTTCGTGGTAGGTTTGGTAATGCTAGTGCTGCTGACGGTTATATCCCAAATTTTGCTGGTGGAGCTTTAGAGGAAGCTATCTCAAGAGAGAAGGCTGCTGGGCTTCCAATTAATCAAATTAGAATTAATCAAAGCGGAAAATTGCGCAACGCCAAAAACCCAATGGGTCTCGCTGTAACAAATACTAGAGACGAGCCGACTGGAGCTATTCCAAATTTTGCCAAACCTCCTGGTGGTGACGGGCCTAATTCAGCTTTTGATTCAACTATAACCAAACTTTTTGCTCTTCAGTTAGTTGTTGGTGGTTTAACTAATTCATTGGTTGAGCAAGAGGGTGCGATGTCTAAACTTTCAGATGCGGTATCATCCGCCGTAAATACTTTGATAACACTATCTGTTATTGGGGCTAAACCTCTTGGTGGTATTAGTCTTAAGGGCGGAGTGGGCAAAGGATTTGGAGCTTTTTTTAAGAGCGTTAAGGGTGCTGGTGGAGCTTTAGCGAAATTAAGGTTATTGGCTGGGCCTGTGGCCTTGGGATTTACTGCTATAGATGCTGCTTTGAAGATTTTTCTAGGAAAGGGGGTTATCTCTTTGGTCGGAGATGGGTTGGTTAAGCTTGGTTTTGTTTTATCAGAAGAAACAAAAAGAGCCCAAAAGGGTTTGAGAGAATTTACAGAGTCTATTGCTGGAAAAGATTTAAAAGACGCAAGTTCTACATTAAGAGAGCAAGCGAGAAGACAACAGAGAGAAAAAAAAGTAGAAGCCCAAGTTAAAGCATCAGCTCCGTTTATAGCGAGTGAATCAGAGATTGGGATACAAGGTGCTGGTCTTAAGGGTACTTCTATATTCAGTAGATCACGAGGAGATAAGCCTAAATTTGACGTCGGCGAAGATATAATATCTTCTATTTCTGAGATATACGGTAGAGATTTTAGCGTAGAAGCTATAAAAAAACAATTCGAAGTTGTGGATGAAAAAGCTATCGAAGCGTTTCTTAAGGTATTTAATAAAAATAGAGAGGGGTTTGAAGCCGCCTTAAATAAAGCGGGTTTAGCTGGGGACAAGGACGCCGCAACTGTTGCTGCACAAAGTTTAAAAATATATTTCGAAGATTTTTTAAATAATCTGGCCGAAGCAGAACAAAAAGTGTTAGAACAAAAACGAAAGAAATTTGAAGCACAAATTAAATCTGGAACTCTTCTTTCAAGCGAAAGAAGTTCTGGTATATTGGAAAGGGCGGGAAGCGCAAAAAAAGCCTCTATTGAAAGTTCATTTACGAATGAAACCTCTAGGGCAAGATCAGATTTGGCTCTTGGGAATTTTTCTACACAAACAGAAAAGACAGCAATTGAAGATAGTTTGAGAGTAGCTGAAAAACAAAAAACTATAGATTTAGCAAGATTAGAGGTAAGTAAGCAAATCAAAAACGAAGTTTTAGAACAGATTACATCTAACAATCAACTCACAGGAATAACAAAGGAACAATTTCAACAGAGTGTGGCGTCACTAAGCCTTGTGGACCTAGAAGGTAAAACCAGAGAAGAATTACTGCAGAAGGCAAAAGATTTAGGTATAGAATCCACAGCGGAACAAGAAAATTTTGCTCAAGCCGCACTACTTGGTTCTGAAAAATTAAAAGCTCAAGAAAGTCTGTTGAATTCAATTTATACTACAGATAAATTGATAGCCGAAACCGAGGCTGGTAGGGTTGATAAGTTAACTGAAATAAACAGAGCTGCGGAACTCAGAATTTCTTTAGCTAAAAAAGAAAGTGAAATATCTAAAATATCAACAGATAAAGACATATCTCTTAAAAACATACAATTATCTGATCCTACGGCATTTTTAGGAGCCCAAGAAACAAGAGATATTGAATATGAAATAAAGAGTTTAGAAATACAACAAAGAAAAAGAGAAATCGCCGATCAAATTAGGCAGAGTTCTGAAGCTCTAGCAGATTTAGAACAACAAATATTAGAATCGTCGGATGAGCAAAAGGTAACACTAGAGGAACAGAAAGTTCTTTTACAAGATGCTCACGACATATTGTTGATGAACAAAGAAGCAACTGATGAAATAGCAGCGGCCCAAGACAAAGTGAATAAAAAAATACAAAAGCAGCCTAGTTTTGTGGATGGCCTCAGGGAAGGAAAACAAACCTTAGATAATACAGCGGACACTTTTTTAAATGATATAGGTAAGGAGGCTCCACAGAGGTTAGCTGACGGATTGGGCACAGCGATGTCAGAAGCTCTTAGTGGAGCGAAAGATATTGGAGATGCTTTGGCTGACGCTGGTAAATCATTCTTACAATATATGGTGGATGCTTTTTTGCAGCAAGCAGCGATGCAGGCGGTGTCGGGAGTCATGGGGGCTTTTGGCCCCTCTGTGGCGGTGGCGAAGGGTGGATTTATCACGGAACCAAGACCAATTGGTTTTGAAAGTGGCGGATCTGTTGGTCATACACCGAGATTAGCTCCCATGTCATCAACCGATACAGTTCCAGCAATGTTAACTCCAGGGGAATTTGTTATTAAAAAATCTTCAGTAGAACAATACGGGACATCTTTTTTATCTAGTTTAAATGAAGGGTTGTTACCTATGAGTAAATTTCAAAATGGTGGGTCTGTATCTGCAATTTCAACAAGCCCTCAGGCTGGCCCAGCAAACCAAATTACAAACTCATCCGACTTCACATTCAACATTGAAGGGGGTAAAGGGGAGAAAGGGGACAGCTCAGTAGAAAGTGAAAATGGTGGAGACTTCGCAAGAAGAATAAGGTCGGCTGTAACAAATATTGTACAGGAGGAGTCCAGAAGGGGTGGGTCTTTGGGTTATTTATATAAATAATGGGTTCTAGCTTTGCAGTTTACGATAGAGACCAAAACATAAGCGGAAGTGTTTTGCCCAATTCTTTTGTGCCAGAATATGGGTCTTCTGTTACTTTTGCATACAAAAATCCTTATTATGTATCTGCGGATAACCATCCAATTAAATGTTCAAAAAATTTAAACAATACAGATTTGTCTTTTGAATTAAAATTTACAAATAAAACAGAAGATGAAGCTAAATCTTTTTTACACTTACTAGAGGGTATTGAGGTTAGTGAGTCTGGTGTTTTGAATTTTAACACCCCAAATCAATCTAATGTTGAAATAGCCTTTCCTACTGGAAAAATTTACAAAAATATGTCTGATTTTTTGGTGATGGATTATAACTTTACATACAAAAAAAATCTTTTTGATATAGATGTTAATTTATCAAAAAATGGTTTTTCTTACTTTTTTAATTGGAGTGGGTCCTCTTACTTAAATACAGAGAATTTTACTAACAACATTAATAATGATTGGATCACTGGAGTGCCATTCGAAAAATTTGATATAGTATATAACGAGGAGTATGATCTACAAAATCAAGATTATCATTATTTACAAGTAAATAGAATAGAAAAGTTTTTTTATTGTAAATCTGGACATATATCTAATGATAATAATGGTCCGCATGGACCAGATAAAAAAGAAACCTGGGATCAAACATTCTTCTTTGATATAGATGATGGAGTTGGTATTTCAACCACAAGGGATGGTTCTATATATAATGATGATTATTCGTTTAAATCCTTTCAAAAGAAAAACGGAAACGATGGTTTGATAAAAGATCTAAAAATTTCATTAAATAATAGGTCAGATAAAGAAACGAGAGCCATAATACATTTTATAGAAAAACACGAGAACGCAAGACCATTTGAATTAAGTTTACCACAATTATATACAAGAAAAAAATTCTTTATAGCTAAAAAAATGAAGCATACTTTTGTATATAAAAACTGCAATAATATCGAAATAGAGTTAGATGAAATTGTTAAATTTAAAAATGATCAACTTTTAGACTCTTATTATGTCTATTAATCAAAACAGACCAGTAATCAGGTATGAAAATATTGCTTTAATTCAAAGTGATGTTTCTGGGTATAATCTCACATCAAATAGCGGTGAAAATTTATCCTTTTTGCCCCTTGTCCAGTCTATAGATTTTTCTATAGATACTTCAAGAACAAATATTGGCTCTTTGGGTACAAAAGGCTTTATTGATCAATCAACAAAAGATGCTCCAAATGTGAGGTTATCTATAAATACAATAGAAGATTTTGGCCATTTATTTTCTAATTTGGTTAGTAAAAATAAAATAAAAAGTGATCTAAATACTGATAGCAATTTTTATGCTTATATCGCTCCGAATATTGGATTAGACTCAAAAGAAGATAATCAGGGTGGTCAATTTTTATCTTTTGGTAATTGTTTTTTGACTGCCGCAACAATATCCCAGTCTCTTAAAGGCTTCGTTAGTTCAAGTTACTCTTTTGTTGCTAGTAATTTTCAAGCAGAGGAGGTAAAACCTTTTTATGTGGACCCGTCTAATATAGTGTATACTGGCGTGAGTGTGCCAGCTTTAGACTTAATGGGCGACCAATCCCAAAGCTTAACCACAGAAATATCTGGAATAAGTAAGTACTATACTGAAGAGATCGGGACAATCATTCCTAGTTATTCCACGGATGTTATTATTAGCGGAGAAGGGTCTGTTGGTAATTTTTTAATAAAGTCGGAGTCGGTTCAAAGTTTTAATATTAATTTAAATGTCAATAGAAAACCTATTTATACTATTGGGAAAAAGTACCCACTAACTAGAAAAGCTTTATTTCCAAACGAGTGTTCTTTTTCTTTTTCTAGTCTTGTTTCAAACTTTGAGACAAGTGGTGATAGAGCTAACTTGAAAGACTTTTTAAATTCTGACGAATCTTATACTTTAATTATAAGTGGTAAAAACTTGAATGGAAATGAATTTTCTTTTAGAGCTAGTGAAGCAAAAATATCTTCCCAGAGTAGTGACTCTTCAATTCAGGCGAATATTTCAACCTCATTAAGTTTTTCTTTTGAATTAAATAAATTTACAACTTTAGAACCGTCGCCTAAATATACCATAGACTTTCACGGTGATGTAAGGGAGATACGTAACATTACTACTCCATTGACTTATACTGAATATTATGGCGATGACAGTTCGTTAACTAAAATATATATTGGCGCGAATGTTCCTAGTATTGGTAGTCAGGCGTTTATTCGTTGCACTTCCTTAGAGGATATAACGATTCCTGACAGCATCACTAGCATTGGGAATGAAGCATTCCGTGACTGCAGTAGCCTGACGAGCGTCATCATCCCCAACAGTGTTTCCACCGTCGGGATTAGTGCATTCTACCAATGTGCTGACCTCGCGAGTGCCGCCCTCCCAAATAACGACAATTTCACCGACATTAAAAACTACTTATTCTATAAATGCACTAGCCTAGCGAATATTACCATTCCCGACAGTGTCACCAGCATCGGGACTGGCGCATTTCAGGATTGCGATTTGACGAGCATTATCATCCCTGACAGTGTTTCCACAATCGGAAAAAGAGCATTCCAAGGCTGCGAAAGTGCGGAAAGTCTCACTCTCCCGAATAACCTTAATTTCACAAATATTCCCGACTTCGCGTTTGCCGAATGCAGAGTTTTGTCGAGTGTTATTATTCCTGACACTGTCGAAACCATAGGTGAAAAAACATTTCGTAATCTTGATGCTTTGGCTAGTATTACCATTCCCAGTGGCATAACCAGCATAGGCGAAGAAGCTTTTAGAGGATGTGACGAACTATTCACAGTAAACTGCAATATAAATAAATATTATATAGATAATCCTGGTGGCGTCCCCGCAAATAATGTTTTTCTCGACACACCGTCGGGGCTTACTATAAACGCCCCATTGGGGTTTGGTTGGACAGCTGGAAATAACTTGTCAGTTGGTGGCAATGACCATGTAACTGTTAATATAATAAGTTAATCTCTAAATACTATAGTAAGTAAAATCACTGGGGTTAATTTTTATAAATCAATTTTAATACCAGCCTTATCTGCTTTTTCTAAGGATTTTTTAAATTTTTCTTTTTGTTCTGTTGGGTGTATTTTCCCATTTGTCTTCTGCTTGTAGTCGTTATAATACTTTTCTTTGATTGGATCTTTACCGCCGTTTTTTTCTGCTCTAATTGCTGAGGCTTCTGCCGCTCTATTTTGTAAGTCTCCATATGTATCGTTTTTATTTACTGTTGAAGCTATAAACGATTTAGAATCAAAGGCGTCCATCTTAGTATCAGATGATAGCCCAGGATTGACGTATACGCGTCTCCAGAGGTCTTTCTGTGTACCGCACTCCCCTTGGTATTCGTGGACTTCGCTCATCCCTTGAAGGACCTCTACGACCTCTTCTGTTTCTTTATTTTCGTATAAGTATAATGGCATAATAAATTATAAAAAAACCCCCGATCTTTTCAATCGGGGGCTTTGTTTTATCCTACAGAAATATTTACTGCTTTTGAATTTTCGGATTTAGGGATTTTAATTTCTAAGATTCCATTTTTTAATTTAGATGAAATTTTTGAAACGTCGATATAATCAGGATCAACTCTTAATGAAACGACATTAACTGGTTCCCCCTTTTCATTATTAACAGAAACTTTCAAAATACTCTTGCGGACATGAGCCGCAATTTCTTTTGATTCAAACCCGACGATCACTTTTTTTACGAGATAAAAATCTGGTTCGTCTTTTATTTCCATTGGTCCAACATAACCTTTTCCTTCTTTTCGGAAAGAGTCATCGCTCTGGCTTTCATAAAAAGCATTTTCAATTTGATTTAGTAAGTTTGTATACATAGGTTTATATTATTTGCAATTAGCATGCCAAACCTAACGCATCTCCTCAACCCCTTTAAGTAAGCGGTCTACAGAGTGACTGTACGAAAATTGCTCTTTTAATTTCTCTCCTTCTGTGTTAATTTGTCCCTTTTTCTGAGACGCTGTGTCCATCGCTTGTGCCACAATGTCGCTATCCCATGTATAGATATTTCCTTGATTAAAGGAGGAGCCTTCTTGAAAAAACTTACCATCATAACAAGATTGTTTGCCATTTGACTCTACAATAATAGAATTATCATTCGAAGCCCAATCTTTATGTGATGTTTCATTTAAAACAATAGACCACTTTCCCAAGCAAGAAGCATTAAAACTTGGAAGGTTCCAGCCCTCGGCGCCACTAAGCCCAGTCAAATCGATATCAATAGCATTAAGAAAGTCATTAACCTCTGAATTGGTTTTTAAATACGGTAGAAAATTAATATTTGTATAGCGTTTTCCACCCAAGCAATTAGATAGGGCGGCCTGCATTTCTTCTGGTTTAAAAAATGGGTTTGTTACACAAACACTAAGTTGATATTTATTGTTATTTCCATATTTAGATAACCACAATTTAATAATCTTTTCTGTGTGTTTCCTTTTTTCAAACTTACCCATTAAACCAAAATGGATAATATCGGGATCTAGATATTGTTTATTGGTTTTGAAAAAATCCTCATCGAAACCAACAGGAATAACATCGGTTTTTACTCCATGCTTTTTAAAAGATTCAGCTGCATAGTTGCTACTAAAATAAATCTTATCTTGAAAATTAGCCAAATTAATTTCTGCTTCGGTTGGTTCATCAAGTTCATAAAAAGTATACAGGGCTTGTTTTTGCCCTATTCTACTTTGAGATCCATTTAGGTGCCAAAGTTTGAAGCAAGGAATATCTGGCTTAATTTTCTGGTTTGCATTTTGCGCAGAGTCTTGTAGCCAAGACCCGAACTCCTTATCAATTTTATTAAAAGATTGAAAATCTGCGTTCCCACCTATTGGGAACCACATCACATCAATACCCTTCCGCCATAGTTGGCGGAGGATATTATATGATACGTTTCCAAATGAAAGAGAGTTCATTGGAGTTTCTACAATTAATTGCATTTTTTAGAATGGAATTTCTTCTTCTGTGCCAGCGTTCGAGTTGGATGGGGTTGGTGTCGATGTTTCTTGTTGTTTGTCCCCTTTGCTACCAAGAAACTGGACATTATCGGCTTTTACATAAAGCTTTGACTGCTTCTTGCCGTCCTTTTCCCAGGTATCTTGGAAGAGACGACCCTCAACTAGAGCTTGACGACCCTTTGTTAGGTACTTTTGGCAAATTTCACCAAGCTTACCCCAGGCTTCTACATCTACATAAGATACCTTATCCTTGGAATAAGCATCGTTAACTGCTACAACAAGTCGGGTAACACTTGATTCCCCTGCTTGGCGTGATTCTGGATCTCTTGCGAGATTTCCTACTAGTATTGTTTTGCTATACATATTTTTCTTATTTCTGTTAAATGTTTATTGTGAATGTTTATACAGCCTTGAATTGATAAGTCAAGCTTTTTCGCTATTTTTTTCCAAGGTGTTACTTTTGAGCCATTATTGTATCTCATTTTAAATATTTTTTTAGCTCTTTTGTCTTTAATTTTTTCAATTATTAAATTGATATTTTTGATGGTTTCATTTCTTTCTATATCATTTAAGTCGGATTTTTCTAAGGTTTTTTCATTAATTATTTCTCTAATATCGCATTGTGGAAATTTTACATTTTTATTAAAAATATTTAAACACCTCCATCTAGCTAAGTTACCAATATAAGTGCTAAATTTGGCATTTTTGTTTTTATCAAAATTCATAGCTGCGTCATATATACAAAAATCTTTGTCCTGTAAAACGTCATACTTATTAATTCCCTCCATATCATCTGGAAGGTATTTGTTAACCATTTCTATATATATCCCAGAATGCCTATTTATTAACTCCTTCACTGAGTCGTCATCCCCGACCTCTTTAACCATATTTATTAAGTATATATCTTCTTCCATTTTTCTTGGTAACCCTCCTTTATCATTTGCCAAAGAATATCAGCGTGTGACCTACATTCATGCATTAAATCTGGAGAGTAAAGCGGCCACGTATGAGTTAAATTAGCGCAAGATTCGACTAGCGGATCATTCAGAGCTTCTATTTCGTTTGGTGGTTCATTTCCTTGTTTTGTTATATGAATAACTTGACCGACATTATTTTGGATAAGTTTGACTTCAAAATCAAATCTCACATCAGAAATAATAGGGAATACCCTATTGTCATGTAGGGCTTGTTCAATATTATTAGATAATTCAGAATACCAAATATCCTGCCCATATTTTGTTTTCATAGATTCTCCATAAGCGACAAGCATGGGTCTTATTATTTTTTTATCTTCCGTATCTTCAGAGAAAGCAGAAATTCCAAATTCTTTGACTATAAAAGGGTTTATTTTTTCTTTTAGAGCATCGGCAAGCGAAAAGATTTGGACATCGATTTGCCAATCCTCTTTAATTATTTCCGCCAAATTACTGGCAAGGGTATCCTTACCAGATCGAGCTAGTCCGCCTATTCCAATCATGTATTTAAATTTTTAATTATTTCTGATAATGAACGAGACTCCTTGTGCATACCAATGTCCGCGAACACTTTATCTATTCTAATCAAAATATCTGAATCTTCAAATTTTTCTTCAATCTTTTTTACCCTAATGCATGGAGAAACCTCCGCTTGATCTTCAAGAACATTAATTCCTTCTCTGATCGCTTCACTAGCCGCTTTATTTTCGTCTTTAGCTTGAACGATGGTTGACCAACCAGCCGTTGTGCAAAAATAAAAATCCTTCTTAGAACTGTCTAATTTAATCATTAGACTAACAACTTAACTGATATAAAAGAAAAGTCAAGCCAATTTTTTGGCTTATTCTTATATATATTTATTAAATATCTTATAAATATTTTAAATATTTAATATATACTTATATAATTACTCATTCGCGTCCTTCGTCCGCTCATTCGTAATCATACTTAATATTAATTCCTGTACACAAAAAGTCAAGTACAAAAATCTATTTTTGCAAATTTGTTAAAAATAATTGACATAACGCTTCAATCGTGTAAATTGATTCATATGTTATTTGAAGAACAAATCTCTAGAAAACCGAACCTCTATCCGTGGACAGAGGAATTTGTAAACGCCATGCACAATGGATTTTGGACTGATAAGGAGTTTAACTTTCAGTCAGATGTCCAAGACTTTAAGATCAATATGAATGATCAAGAAAGGGATGTGGTTAAAAAAACACTTTCTGCCATTGGTCAAGTCGAAGTATCTGTAAAAAAGTTCTGGGCAAACCTTGGCGAACATCTTCCACACCCAGGAATTACTGATCTTGGTTATGTTATGGCTAACATTGAGGTTATTCATAATAACGCCTATGAAAGACTTTTGAGCGTCCTTGGATTAGAAGATGCCTTTGAAGAAAACCTTAAACTCGATATCATTAAAGGAAGAGTTGATTACTTGAGAAAGTATCTCGATAAATGCTATAAAGACGAAAAGAAACAGTATGTATATTCTTTGATTTTGTTTACTCTTTTTGTTGAAAATGTATCACTGTTTAGTCAGTTTTATGTGATTAATTGGTTTAATCGATACGAAAATCTACTAAAAGACACAGCTCAGCAAGTTGCATATACAAGTAAAGAAGAAGATATCCATGCAAAGGTAGGCACAAAAATAGTTAATGTTTTAAGGGAAGAATATCCAGAAATTTTTGATGAAGATTTAATCTCTCGATTAAGAGAAGAAGCTGTTTGTGCTTTTGAAGCCGAGTCAAAAATTATTGATTGGATTATCGGAGATTATTCAAAAGAAAACATCAGCGCAGATATCTTAAAAGAGTTTATTAAAAATAGACTCAACGAATCATTGAAACAAATTGGTGTGGATGAGGTTTTTGACGTTGACAAAGAAAAAATAAAACTTACAATGTGGTTTG
>Ga0255758_10001875_pt1 | contig 20383 bp, 14 predicted proteins | sample 011ome_24_FD_179958 | JGI IMG/M metagenome (GOLD analysis project Ga0255758, IMG submission 179958) | Coastal salt marsh microbial communities from the Groves Creek Marsh, Skidaway Island, Georgia - 011513CT metaG (version 2) | ecosystem: Environmental > Aquatic > Marine > Intertidal zone >...
TTATGTATTAAACCTTGAATTATTAGGTCATTTAAGACAATTCCAGGATTTATTGAATTAAGTTCAAAATCTCTACTTGAGTTATAAAGATAACAGCCATTGTTGTTTTCATAACAGAACGCAGTTGAGACCACTCCTCTGTCGGTATTTAAATAATAAATTTTCCAACCATCTAGATTAAGAAGCTCCTCAAAATAAGATTCCACACTCTTAGTCATAAATTTGCCTTTTTCACCTATAGATTTTTTATGCTGTGAAACAAAAATTTCAAATATCTCTTTTTCACTAGATTCGAGAAGTTCAAAAGAGGCTATTTGCTCTGAAAACTTTCTTTTTTTTCTATTTAGTTCATGGCGATTCTTTTTTGTTAAGTTTTGAAGGTAGTCGTCGTAGTGTTCTGGTAATAGTAAATTTACAGCTATGTCTGATTTTTTTACCCTTATTGATTTATAAACTTTTGATTGTAATATTTTTTGAATTTGAAAATAATGTAATGAGTCAAAGATAATATTTGAAATAGAATTATCCTCTAAAATTTTCTTATTTATTTTGCTGGTAGGCCTGTAGTCAACAAAATCTCTGTTGCCAATGTTTACTACTGTTGTATTAGATATTGCAAAATTTTCAAAGACTGTATCTTGATCATCGTTAAATTGTTTTACTAGGTTTAAAAATTCTTTTTTTGTAAATGGTGAGTTTAAGACTTGTTTTTCCACAAAACTTAGAATAAACCATTTACAACATTTAGTGAGTCAACAATATACAACGACGCTATAAAGGCAAGCATAAAATCAAATATGTATATTTGGCTGGTGAGTTTTGTTGTTAATTCGTACTCTAAGCGAATTTTTACAAACATAAAAGTTATTAATGTTGTAAACAGTGCCGTAGTTAGTCCTGCTAAAAATATGTATAGGGTGTTAAATGAATAAAAACTACTTACTCCGATAAACACAATAGAGACAATAAAAAAATTAAAAAAGAACTGGAAGTTGCTGAACTGTACTGCAAAATAAGTTGCAAGAGTCTTCAAAAAAAGTAGTAAAAGATACAGATAAGAAACGTAGTAGATGTTCTCTTGAAAGCTCTCAATCATGATGAATCTATTTACTAAAAAGGATAAGAGTAAAGTTATTAATACATTACCGACTTTATATATATTTATATCCTTTTGAAATAAGAAGTAAGTTATAGAAATTAACAAACAAGATAGCAATAAGCTGACTGTATCGATATTTTCGTAGATACTTTGAACTGCAACAGAAGAAAAAGATAGCAGCAAAACTGTCAGAATTACCAGGTATTGTTGAGACTTTATATCAAATTGTCCTGTGAGCATCTCTGTTAACCAGACTAATGTCAGACCTACAAAACAGGAGGTGATCAACGCTTTGCTTGAAATGAGAACACCAACAAAAATTGCAAAAGATAGAACATATTGAAAATAACGTAATTGAATTTGAAACATCCTCGCGAAAATTTTACTTGGTAAAGCTTGAAAATAAAAGACATTTATAATATAGTTATATCACACTATATTTAGTGTTATTTTGTATCCCCTATACAATATTTAGTTATAAAAGGAGAAAAAGTGGCAAAACAATCAGGGCTAAAAATAGATAGAAAATATACGACAACAGGCAACCCATACAACAACATCACATGGGAAAAGCGAAGTTCAAAAATTACTAACCCGGATGGGTCCGTTGTATTTGAGATGAATGACGTTGAGATTCCTTCTACATGGTCCCAAGTGGCGACTGACATCATGGTTTCAAAATATTTTAGAAAAGCTGGCGTACCTCAACTAGATGCCGATGGTAATGAATTAAAAGATGAGAATGGTAAGACAATTCTTGGTCCAGAATCCTCATCAAAACAAGTATTTAATAGGTTAGCTGAGACCTGGAGACACTGGGGTGAAAAAACTGGTTACTTTGCATCATCAGATGACGCACAAGCTTTTGAAGATGAACTTAAATATATGCTTGCAACACAAATGGCTGCTCCTAATAGCCCACAATGGTTTAACACCGGATTAAATTATAAATATGACCTTACAGGACCAGCACAAGGTTTTTGGTATGTTGATCCAAAATCAGGAAAACTAACTGAAAGTGAAGACTCATATTCAAGACCACAACCACATGCTTGTTTTATACAATCTATTGATGACGACTTAGTCAATGAAGGTGGAATCATGGACCTCTGGGTCAAAGAAGCACGTCTATTTAAATTTGGGTCAGGTACTGGAACAAACTTTTCAAACCTAAGAGGAAATGGTGAAAAATTATCAGGAGGCGGTGTCTCATCAGGTGTAATGTCATTCTTAAAGATTGGAGACAGAGCAGCTGGAGCTATTAAATCTGGTGGTACAACAAGAAGAGCTGCAAAAATGGTAATCCTAGACCTTGATCATCCAGACATTGAAGATTTTATTGAGTGGAAAGCAATTGAGGAAGACAAAGCGAGAGCTTTGATAGCAGCTGGCTACCCTGCTGACTTTAATGGAGAGGCCTATGAGACAGTATCAGGTCAAAACTCCAATAACTCTGTCAGAGTTCCTACAGATTTTATTAAAGCAGTAGAAGAAGATGGAGAATGGGACTTAGTCGCAAGAACAGATGGTTCTGTCATTAGAAGCGTTAAAGCGAGAGATCTTTGGAATAAAATAGCAGATGCTGCTTGGAAATGTGCAGATCCTGGTGTTCAGTACGACACCACTATAAACGAATGGCACACTTCCCCAGAAGGTGGACGTATTCGTGCATCAAATCCTTGTTCTGAGTACTTATTCTTAGACAACACTGCTTGTAACTTGGCCAGTCTTAACCTTGTGAAATTTTACAATGACGAAACACAGGTTTTTGATATTGCATCATACAAGCATGCACTTAGAATTTGGACAATTGTTCTTGAAATTTCAGTTGAAATGGCTCAGTTCCCTTCAAAAGAAATTGCACAAGGATCATATGACTACAGAACACTTGGACTAGGTTATGCAAACCTTGGATCATTATTAATGAGAAAAGGTATTGCTTATGACTCTGATCTTGGAAGAGCAATTGCAGGTGCTTTAACAGCAATGCTCACAGGAGAAGCCTACAAAGCTTCCGCTGAAATGGCAGGAATTGTCGGTCCATTCCCTAAATATGAAGAAAATAGTGAAAATATGCTCAGAGTTATGAATAATCACAGAAAAGCAGCATATGATACAAACGATTATGAGGGTTTGAGTCATGACCTAATTGCAATAAATCAGGAATTATGTCCTACTGACTTGTTGGAAGCAGCTCAGCTATCTTGGGATGAAGCTGTTGAGCTTGGAACCAAAAATGGTTACAGAAATGCTCAAGCAACGGTATTAGCTCCAACAGGCACTATCGGTCTCTTAATGGACTGTGATACCACAGGAGTTGAGCCAGACTTTGCTTTAATGAAGTTTAAGAAACTTGCTGGTGGTGGTTACATGAAGATTGCAAACCAGTCTATAGGTCCTGCACTGCAAGCACTTGGTTACGAAGACAGTCAAGTAAATGAAATTATTCAATATGTCATTGGTTCAATGTCTCTTGAAAACTCTCCATATGTTAATAAACAGTCACTTATGGACAAAGGGCTTTCTGAAAATGATATTGAAAAAATCGAGAATGCTTTACCAGGAGCTTTTGAAATCCAACATGCTTTCAATGTGTTTGTACTTGGTGAAGATACTTTGAAAAATCTAGGAATTGAAGAAGAGGAATATACATCTTTTGACTTCAATCTCTTGGAGAAACTAGGATTTTCGAGAAATGAGATAGCACAAGCAAATCTTGATATTTGTGGAACACAAAAAATTGAAGGAGCTCCACACCTTAAAGAAGAACATCTCGAAGTGTTTGATTGCGCTAACAAGTGTGGTAAAGATGGTGAGAGATTTATTCACTACATGGGCCATGTAAGAATGATGGCTGCAGCTCAACCGTTTATTTCTGGAGCAATTTCTAAAACAGTAAACATGCCAAACGAGGCCTCTGTCCAAGACATAGAAGACTGTTATTTTGAATCTGCAAAAATCGGTGTGAAAGCTATTGCCATTTATAGAGATGGATCTAAAGCTTCGCAACCACTTTCAGCGTCTTCAGATGAAGGAGATTCTGACGAAAGTGATCCTGAAGTTAATAAGATTCTTGAAGAAGAAGCAATGCTTGTTCAAGGTAATTTTGCACCTGGTACAAGCCCTACAAGAGCTTACGCTGGAGTTAATAGACCTAGATTTTTACTACCAGAGAGAAGAGAGGGTTGGACACAAGAAGCCAGAGTTGCTGGACATAAGGTGTATTTGAGAACCGGTGAATATCCTGATGGCACTTTAGGAGAAGTCTTTATTGATATTGCCAAAGAAGGAGCCACTCTTAAAGGTGTGCTTGGATGTTTCGCAATAGCTGTTTCAAAAGGTCTTCAATATGGAGTTCCACTAGAAGAATTTGTAGATACATTTACTTTCCAGACATTTGAACCAAGAGGTATGGTTGAAGGACATGAAAACATTAAAATGAGTAATTCAATCATAGACTATGTTTTTAGGGCACTTGGTCTTGAATATTTGGATAGAACGGATATAGTTCAGGTTCCACCAAAAGATAAACAACCAGCAGAACCTGTAGCTGTTGAAGAGAAACCACAGCCAACAGCACCTGTACAACCAGCAGAACCTGTAGCTGTTGAAGAGAAACCACAGCCAACAGCACCTGTACAACCAGCAGAACCTGTAGCTGTTGAACAAGCTGAAAATTCAGTTGCTACTGTACAAGAGGTGCTTGGAGATATGATGGGAGATGCACCTGCTTGTCCCGACTGTGGTCATATAACTATAAGAAATGGTTCTTGTTACAAGTGTTTAAATTGTGGAAATTCCTTAGGTTGTAGCTAGATTTAAGATTTACTTAAGTATCTGAGCTTAAACATCTTGGTGATATAACGAATTCCATCTATAGATTTAATTTTTTTGCCCTCTTCATATGTGCGACCTGAATAATTAATGCTTACTTCTGTGTAGCTTTTGTGAAAATTTAAATATTTTGCTACTAACTCAACCTCTATTTCAAAACCTTTACTCTCAATTTCAATTGAATTAAAAAACCAAGTCGGCATCATTTTATAACAAGTTGCTACATCTGAAACAGAAACACCATATAAAATACTAAATACCTTTGACATTATATAATTGGCTGCATAGGTTCGTTTATAAATATTGTTTCGTTCTTTTGTTCCTTTAAACCTTGAACCTAAAACAAAATCGAAATTTTCTAAATTGTTAAACATATCTACCAAATCTGAGGGGTAGTACTCTAAATCAGCATCATGAATTACAATATGAGAAGTTCTAATCAAATTCTGTGCCAGCGACAAAGCTTTTCCTTTTCCGCAATTTTTATCAGAAGAAATAAGTTGAATGCTTGAGTGTTTTTTTAAAAAATCATTAGCAATATCTATAGAAGAATCTGTCGAAGCATCATCTATAATAATGATTTTTTGAATACAATTTATTTCTACTAATCTACTTAGGGATTCGAACAAAGTATTTTCTTCGTTAAAAACAGGCACCAATGCAGTCAATGATTTCATATTATGATTATAAACTTTTCATATTTGAAAATAAAAATGATACGCTTAAATTAGTGAAAAAAAATAAAAATATTTTGATACTAGCCTCTACTTTTCCATTAAGTGAAAATGATCCTGTACCTAGTTTTGTAAGAGATCAAATAGAATTAATTAAATATTTTTATCCTAATTTAAATTTTTTTGTAGTTTCTCCGTCAAATAAAAATAAGCCATTTAGCGAACATGATGACTTTAAACAGTATAGGCATAGATATTTTTTAAAAAAATTTGAAAAATTTGGAGAGAATGGTATTTTGCCAACACTTAAAAAAAATTTTTTATACTTCTTTTTAGTTCCATTTCTTATTTTTTCGCAAATAATTTATACTTTGAGATTTGTAAGAAAAAACGAAATTGATTTAATTTATGCTCATTGGGTAACGCCTCAAGCAATCACTGCGTTATTTGTAAATGTATTTCTTAATACTCCATTTGTTTTTAGTTCTCACACTCAAGATGCTCAGCTTCTTACAAAAATACCCGTTCTTGGCAAAGTATTACTTAACTTATTAGTAAAGAGAGCTAAAAGTATTCATTTTGGCTCAGAAGCTACAAAGAACTATTTACTTAATTCAACAAAGTTAAAAGATGAGCTAGAAAGTAAAACTTTTATTTTTCCCATGGGTATAAGGGATATAAAATTTAAAGCAATAAACTCTATAAAACCAAAAAATGTAAAAGAAAATGGGAAGATTAGGTTTACTTTTATTGGCAGATTTACTGAAAAAAAAGGTGTTGAAAATCTATTATTTGACTTCAAAAAATTAATTAAATATTTTAACAATTTGGAACTTGTATTGTGTGGTTCAGGAATGCTGCTTAACAAATATAAATTATTGATTAAAGAATTGAATATGGAAAATAATGTAACAATTACTGATAAATTTTTATCAACTGGAGAGTTAAAATATATGTACGAAAATTCTAATTTTATTGTCATTCCCTCCATTAAAGTAAGCAATGGAGATGTTGAAGGCTTACCTGTAGTTTTGATCGAATCATTATATTTTGGAAAAATATCAATAAGTAGTATTGACACTAACGCAGAAGAAGTTGTAGCAGATAAGATTAACGGTTTTATTTATGACTCAAAATTAAAAGATGGATTTTTTGAAATTGCTAATCAAATTTTGAATAACAAATTTGATTTAAAAAAAGTAGAACAAAACGCAATTCAAGAAGGTCTAAAATACGAATCAAAAAATGTCGCTAAAGTTTACTATGACCACTTACTTTCTTAAAGTAAAATATGGAAATTGCAATACAAAAAATCAAAACTGTAACAAACTTGTTTATTTCAATTAGGACCAACTTGTCAATTAATGATATGAAGTCTTCATTGTTTGAAGATAATCCAAAATTACTTAACAGAGTAAATAAATAATCTTTATCAAAAATAACTATGAATATCTTGAAAGTGAATGCGCCTAACATGCTCGTAGCAAATATTTTTAAATAACTTTCTTTTACGCCTATTGCCTCAATATAGCCAATTAAATAATTTGGTTGGCTGAACCTTTTTAACTCTCCAAAACTGTTTACAACTTCTTCTAATGACAATTGAGTCCCAATAGTAGTTTCAAAAAATAATATTGAAAAAGTTGAGAATATAGAAAAATATAGTAGATAATTTTTGAATACTTTGTATTTTTCAAAACTTAAAGATTTAGAAATTATGTAAAAACAAAGTGGAATTAAAGAGTACAAATACCTAAAACCATAAGAAGCACCTGTAGAATTCCATATACTAATTACAGCAAAGCATTGAGCGAATGCAATTAAAATTACAAAATAAACAAGTTTAAGGTTTGTTTTTGAATTAAAAAAGTCAAAAATTGTTAGTAAAAACCCTAGAAAGATAATTGGAGAAAACCAAAACAAACCAAACTCAAATGTAAATAATGTATTCAGAGTATCCATAAAGAAATCAACTAAAAAGTTGTACAAATTTTGAATTATGTTGTTTTGAACACCTTCTCGAATTTTCTCTGCTCCGTAAATGTAAGTTGGGTCAAAAGTTACAACACCGTAGATTAACTTAGACATCAAGGCAAAAATTCCTAATGAAATTAATGACGTTACGAAAAACAACTTATCTTTTAGTAATCTTTGTTTTACGTTTTTATTATGAAAAGATAATTTAAATATTATAAACGGTATTAAAACAACGTAATAATTAGTCCATCTAACCAAAAAGCTAGAAAGAATTGACAGCGGGATTAAAATCGAAAAAATATTTAATCGTTTTTTTTGAGAGTAATATTTTTCTGAAAAAAATATGACAAGAGCAATTGTAAAAACTTCGTATACGTGTGTCATACTATATCGCTCAAATGCAAAATAAGAAAGTCCCGAACCAAAATAAGAAAAAAGTAACAACTTCTCAGATAGCTTACCTTTTAAAGTTAAAGCAATTAAAAAATAAGAAAAAAATAGGTAAAAAATACTCGAAAAAGAATAAAATAATTTTTTATAATCTAAGATATTTTGATTATTTTCAATAAATCTATCTGCTAAATTTCCAATAAAAAGAAAGGGTGTAGAAAATAACCCAGATCCAACAAAACCTCTAGGAGCTATTTTACCATTATCATAAAACCTTTTTTTTGAATCAAATTGGTTCGAATAATCAAAATCAAAATCTTGAACTATTGTTAATGCATGTGAATAATAGTCAAAATCATCCTGGCAGCATTGAAGTTGGTTAATTATTCTAAAATCAACTTTAATAAATAATAAAAGTAAAAATAAAAATAAAAAATACAGTATTTTTTTATTAATTTTCATGATTTAATTTTAATAGTAACTTCTATAATAGAAATATGTCTGAAGCCAATAATATAATTGTTATTCTTGCATATAACGAGGAAGGCTTCATTGAAAACACAATTTCGGAAATTTCAGATTTGTTTGAAACTATTTTTGTAGTAAATGATAATAGTACTGATTCAACATTAAAAATTTTAAATGAAATTAGAAATAAAAATAAAAAAGTAAAAATAATTAATAATAAATCTAATTTTGGACCAGGAAAAAGTATGCAAATAGGTATTAATGAAGCACTAAAGAATGATTTTAAATACCTTGTAAAGATTGATGGAGATAATCAGTTTGATAAGAATGACATAAAAAATTTATTAGTGGAAGCAGAAAAATTTAATGCTGATTATATAAAGTGTGACAGATTTTGGCTAGACGGGGTTAGGGGGAAAATTCCAAAAATTAGATATTTTGGAAATGCATTTGCCTCGATGTTAATAAAATTGTTAACAGGAAATAAAAAAATAAACGATCCTTTAAACGGTCTTTTCTTGTTTTCTAAGGATATATTAAAAAATCTAAATATTCCAAAGTTTTTTAACAGATATGGATATCCTTTTTTTATAAATGCAAAAGTTGTTTACCTAAGTATTGGCAGAGATTTAAATCTATACCAGTATAAAAATATAATTACTTACGGAGATGAAAAGTCAAAGCTTAATCCTATCTCTGTGTTTTTAAAATTAATAGCATTCACTTTTGCGTTTTTTACACTACTTTTAAGAAAAAAAATTAAATATTCAACACACCAAATTTCCGGGATAATTGACTTTTTTGCGATTATTTGTCTACTTTCAACTTTCTTTTCTTTTTTTATGTTTATAAATTCAAGATATTTTGGATATAGCGGGAACCAAGGAGCTTGGATACTGCTTTTTGTAATTTTTTTAATAACTTTCTTTGTTTTGCTTTTTCAGTCACAGAAAACGCTGTCAGAACTTAATACTTCTGATTTTGAATATTTAAACTAGTTAAAAATTTAACAAATAAAAAAACTACTAAATCATTAATTAGATATACCAACCTGACAATTACCATGAAATTAAATATTTCAGATGGAATCGTTTCAAAGTTTAAAATTTGTATATATAGAAATTCACGTACACCTATTCCAACTGGAGCTCCAATGAGAACTACCGCAAGAACAGAAGACAAGTAATAAGCAAGAACATTTTCAATTTTTATTTCACCAAGAATTTGAGAATACAAGAGAGAAAAGAATATTAAAGTAAACAGCTGTCCTGTCATTAAGGCAATATTTGTATTTATAAAATATTTTTTATAAGTAAGTTTTGACTTTGATAAAAAGATAATTGTAATTGCGCTGATATATACAATCCCCAAATATATATATGGATTTATGTACTCAGTTAAAAAGAAAGCTAAGCCGAATATTACACCCCAGAAAATAATTATTAATTGTTCAATTATTATTGTAGAAATATTTTTTTTTACATTGAATTCATTAAAATCTTCTTTGAAATTAGTCATGCGCATTAAGGGGATTCCAACTTTTAAAGGCAAATATTTACCTAGAACAGATAAGAACCATATTTTGATTATCAAAATATCAAACTTTGGTTTTATTAATTGTGACCAACCATAAGCATAAAGAAAATAAGTAATCCAAATAATTGGAATATAAAGTAAATATTGTATTTTAATCTCAATACTTACATTGTTTTTAATTCCAATATCAATAAGATATAAAACAGCCAGACAGCTTATCAACAAATTAACATATTTAAGCACTTTGTTATTGTCTAAAAATTTTGTTGTAAGTTTTTCTAATTTTGAAAATATCATATTATGTTATATATTAATTATCAAAATAAATTATCATTACCTTTCAGGGCGCTTAGCTCAGTCCGGCAGAGCGCTTCCCTTACAAGGAAGAAGTCACAGGTTCAAATCCTGTAGCGCCCACAAAAAAATTAATGAATTATTTGTTTTCATAAGCCTGTAAACATTCCTCACTTACAATTTTGTCTCTACAGTCTTCAATTATGTAGTCCAGATTTCCAAAACTATTTTTTTCGAAATAAGGTATAGATATATCAATAGTTAATGTAACTATTAGGATCATATAACTTAGAAAAATTTTATTAAATTGTTTTTTTGAAACAAAACAAACTATTAACAGAATTGCCAGAAAATAAATTAGATACTTATTGTTATCAAGAAATAAACCTAGTGATCCAACTGTTAGAAATAAATAATAATTAGAATTTATTAGTCGAAATGACAGAACGTAAGTTAAATAAATTAAAATCATAATTGTAAAATGTTGAGAATACCTCATCCATTTAGTTGGACTAATTAACCAAAACCATAAATAAATTGAGCTAATTGATAAAAACAATGGTATAGAAATTGAACTAAAGTGTGAGTCTATTTGTTTTCTGTTTAAAATTATCAAAAAGCCAACTATGATTGGTATAATTCCAATTCTAAATAATTCAAAGTAATTCCATGAAAAAGCTTCAGAGGAAACAATATTTCCAAACCCACCACCTACATCTAAACCAGAACTTTGGTGACCAATTACTAATTCAAATAAATCAAATAAATACTGTACTACTGTGTAGTCCACAGCTTTGAAATATACTAGCGATAGCCAAAATATTAAAGGCAAAGAAAGAAATAACGAATCTTTTAAAATACGTTTATATGCTTTGTTAATTATTATCCATGACAAATAAAACACTGTTACTGGTAGTAAGGTGAGAAACTTACCAAAAAAAACTGAGGTACTTATTAAAATTAAGCTTAAATTTCTATATTTATTTAGTAAAAATATAGAATTTGTAAATAATATAACTGATGCAAATTCACCAATCATATATAGGGATCCTTGCCACCAGGGAACTAAAACTAGAATCAGGTTACTTAGAAAAAGAGTAGGTAAATAATCTCTTTCAATATGCTTAGCAACTAAATAGCTCAACAATAATTGCATAAATAATAACCAATAAAAATTAGATATTCTTGCTATATAAATATTCGATGTAAAGTTCCATGCTAATACACCTCCTATTGCGGAAATCGGTCCTGATGTTAAAAAGATGCTATAACTACCTCCTATAAATTCGCCAGCATTAAAGTCAGCTGTTCTAAAAAAGTTATAATTTGATGCTAAAGAAACGTACTCATCAATAAACCTAGGGATCCTAACAGCTTTAGTCCGTACATAATCAAACAGAAAATAATTTAAAATTACAAAATACATAATTGGTATTGACTTTAAGTATTTTTTTTTCATTAGATTATTAAAGTTATATTTTTTTAACTTTAATAATGTGTTTTTGACTTTGTCCAAGACTCTATTTTTTTTTATTAAATAGATTCCAAAAATAGAAATTGCTGAAAGAATTAAATAAATTGAGATATCAAATATATTTAATTTATCTGGTTCAAATCCTAACTCAACATAATAAAAACATTCTTCATAGGAATTAACCGTTGCAGCTCTTCCAAAAAAATCATATAAGTTTAATGGAATGAAGCTTGGATCGTTGGTAAATATATAACTGGAATCAGAGGGCGCGGCTTTAACAAAATCATTCGGCTGAAGCCCGCATATACTTTCAATCATTATATTAATTAGTACTTTAGTAGGTATTATCTTATTAAAGTTAACTAAATAGTATTAATATTCATACCTTCGTTGAGGTCATAGTATAAAAGTGGTTCATTAAAAAAATAACAATCACTGTGCGTAAGTAAGCCTAACCAACAATCATAGTCCGCATAAAGCTTTTTAGTTTTTATATCTCTAAAATTTCCAATTTTATTCAATAATTCTCTCTCAACAATCACACTTGAAGTGATAATACAGTTGTGAACTTTTAAAAAATTGATATCCCATACTTCAGGGAATTGAAATTGAAATTGTAGCTTGTTTTTAAAGTTATTTTTTATCCTAGATTTTTTATAAATATGTGAAATTTCTTTATAACAGTGATTATTTAAATAAAGTTTATAATCTTCTTTGGGATTATAAACTCCGCTACCTGTGTAAGCTTCTGTACAAGTTATCTTAAAATCAGAATTTTCTAATTTATTAATTTGACTTTCTAGTTTATTTGGTAACCAATAATCATCATCATCTAGAAACGCAACATATTTTGACTCTGAGTTTAGGATGCCAATGTTTCTTATACTGTCTGAAAAATAACCCTTTGACGAAACAGAGTTTTCATTCATTCTAATAACTTTTACATTTTCCTCAAAAGTAGCATTCTTATAGCTATCTTCATAAGATGCATCATCAATAACTATTATATTGAAATCTTTAAATGACTGATTTTGAACGCTTTCTATTGCCTTTAACAAATATTTAAACCTATTGAATGATGGTATTACTACAGAAACCAAGTTTTTACTCAAAATACCATTCCTTTTACTAAAGTTATTTATTAATCAATTTAAGAATAATTGATTTAAAATCTTTTAAATATAAAATAAATCCTAAACTTGAAAATAATGAAAAATAAATTACTTATATATTTTCAATTAAACATTATCACTTTTTTTGTTGCTATTGCTCTTATAAAAATTTTATTCAATTCAAGCCTCATAGAACCTGACTATTATGCTTGTACACAAATTAAATTAATGGAATTTTCTATATTTGAGAATTCTTTTTTTTTAAATTATCCAATAAGTTGTGATCATAATGAATATCTTCTAGGTTTCAATAATTTTAATTATATAATTAATAACGAACACTCTTATCAACAAAGGCCTGTGTATATTTTTTCTGTTTTTTTTATAAATAATATGCTGACACCCCTTTATTCACTTTTTAACTTTAACGAATTCTTTTCAATAATTTTTTCAGTAATCATAGTCCATGTATTTATTTTAAATGCTGGTTTAATGATGATTTTAGAATTAACTGATGTGAAAAAAATATCTTTAAAAGACAAAATATTTATCGTAGTAATAAATATTTTACACCCAATGGCAAAATGGGGTTTATTTGAACCATCAAACCAAATGCTTACACTTTTACAATTAGTATTTCCAATTTACATGATAAAAAAGAATAGGAATATAAGTTTTTTTTGGTGGGGTTTATTGTTTCTTTACAATAGAACATTTTTAGTGAGCTTTTTAATTTACTTTATTTTTAAAACACTCAAAGACAAAAAATTTACACCAAGATATTTTTTTGAAATACTTTTATTCTTCATGCCTTTCTCTATGTACAAAATCTATTTTTTCATTAACGATATAAACTCTTTTGATACAAATACTGAAACTTACCAGCAATTTACTTGGATTATTGACTATTTCACAGGTGGAAATCGAAAGTATGGTGAATATTTTTGCCATAGGGTTCCAGGGTTTATAAATTGTTATTTAGATAGGACGATTGATCTTCTTATTTACTTATCAATTCCATTTATTATTTCAATATTTGTTTTATATATTAATTACAGAAATGAAAGTAAATTAATCAAACAACTTTTGATATCATTTTCGTTTTTTTATATATTTTGGTCATTGATAGGTTGGTACCCTTTAAGATTTATTTATTACAGTCTTGGAAATTTAATCAATTTTCTTGTAATTTATGGTTATTTTAAAGTCAATAGAAATGTTTTAGAAAAAACTTTTTATTCAATTCCTTTAATATTTTATTTTCTTTTTTTAACGATGTGGAACAATCCTGAAAGTAATGCATTTATTTCTACACAAGTTATATATTTATCGGGTGCTCTATTTGTGTTATATATTTATATAAGAAAAAAAAATAATTCAAATTTCATTGTTTGATTTTTTTACAACTTTAAAAAAACCCTGATTAGAAATTTTAGGTTTTAATTCTTCATTTGTACATGATAAGTCAACCCAACATCTGTCTCCTTCGTAAGGTTTGTGCCAGTTTAAATTCATAACATTAAATTGGTCTTGATTAAGTTCAACTGGATAAAACAGGGAATATTCAGCATTGGAAATAAAATTTTTATAAGAATTTAATCGCGGTAACAAAGAGATTGAGATAACAAACATACCAGCTAGTAAAAATGTAGGAATTTTGGCTTTTGACTCTAAATTGAAAAATCCAAATAGAAATATAATTGTTGTGAGAATTCCAGTCGAATATCTTGGTATTGGCCCAAAGAATAAAAGATATAAGATGCTGAAAATTCCGAACGACATTACAACGAAATATAACCATACTTCAACATTATTTTTCTTAAACAAAAGTTTTTTTAAAATATAAATTAATAAAAATGAAATTAAAAAATTAGAGTAAAAATTTGAATAATACTCCGAAAAAACAGCATACTGCTCTGATTTAAAAAAATCATTAAACCAATCAATGAAATTTAAACTTTTGTCCACAAAATACTCCATATATGCAAAGCTAGTACTGGTAGTATATGTTTCTACTTTTTCTGTACTACCACTTACATACCATTCAAAGCTATTTACACATGTAAATGAGAGTGGATAAATAATACATCCAGATGTCAAGATACTTTTTATAAACCAAAATAATGCGAATATAAACAATGGTATTTGCGTATAAATTATTTCTCTGATTTTAAGTGAATTATTTAAAATGATATACAAAAGTAACGAAAAATATATATAAAAAACAAAAACACCACTCACTTTTAATTGGAAAATAAAAAATGATATTAACGATAAATAAATCAAACTCGCTTTATTAATATTTTTCTCAAATAAAGAATTTACTACAACTGCAGAAGTGAATACAAAAAGAATTGCTACCGCCATATCTTGTTTACCTACTTCCTGTATATAAAAGAATCCATTTCTACCACCACCAAAGCCAAAATTATCAAGTATTGAAAACATTAGTAATAAAATTGCACCGTTTTTTAAATATTTTTGTTTTGATCTAAACAAATGGAAATATAAAAAAGAGTAAAAAAAATGAAAATAAATTAATGAATGATAGTGTAGATTTATTAATGAATTCTTTGTCCAAAGTACTGAGGAAATGTACTCATAAATTGAAGACATTCCAAACGGCCAAAAAATATTGGTCATTCCAATTATTAAATTTGACTCTCTCAACCAGTTTTGATGGTTTAAATGATAATAAGCAGCATCATAATGAAAATTAATATCAGAAGAACTTATTAATAATACGCCAGGTATAAAAACTAAATAGATTAAATTATCTATATTTAAAAAAGAACTGATATTAAAACTTTTATTAAAAGAGAACAGATTAAAAGAAAGTAAAATTATACCGACTGCATAAACAATAATATTATTTAAAGGAAGAAAATAATTAATAATAATTAAATAATTTCCCAGTACAATTAAACCTATTATCGGTATAACAATTGATGATTTTGTAAAAAGAATTAAGTCATCTACTTTGCTAAATTTAAAATAAAATTTATTAACTGAAATAACAAATGATCTTCCAAGTAAAAAACAATAAATATATAAAAACAAATAGTTTAAATAAATTTCCAAAGAAAAAGTTATAAAATCTAACATTCAGTAGTATCTAGCTCTTCGCCTTGATTAATCATAACAGCGCTAATGTGAATTTTTTCATTTTCTAATTTATCAATATATAATTTCAAGTCTTCTTCCTTCCCCCATCTGCTCGGAGAAACAAGACAAATCTTATAATTTTTTAAAAAGTCTATAGTTTCATTATTTAATTCAAATTCATCATAAGTATCTACCCAAACCCAATCAACAAAATTATTAAAAATATAAGAAGAGGAAACACTTTCAAATTTTGAATATCTTAAGCTTAAATTTTTACCTACACTTTTATAGTTTTCTAGAAGATATGGAAACTCAACATCTAATAAGAAAAAATTATTTATTTTGTTTTTCTCAAAACTTTTTATCACTGAAGTCTCGATACTAGTTTCTTTAATATTTGCAACAACCAACTTATGATCAACTTCCTTAATAAAATCTTCAAAATCTGTTAAATTTTCACTTAAGTCATGGGCTAAAACTAATTTATTTTGAAAACTTCTTATATCAATTTCAATACCATAATTTTTTGGAACTGATTCAAGCTTTTCTAAATTATTTACTTTATGAATTATTGGTATCATTGTAAAAGAGTATGAAGAGTTACATTAATCACCTTATAAATAGTACCAACAAAATTTCAAAATTTTTATTTATTTTTACTGTAATTATCTTTGTTATTAATTCATTTCAATTAAATAATTATGAAATCTTATTTATAGACGAAAGACTCTTAATTGACGATATTTATAATGTATGGTTGATCGATGATGTTTATGCAAACTTCGACAACATTAAAAACAATGTTTTAAAAAGCTTTCTAGTAATTTTATATGAAATTGTTTACGGTGGTGATTTAAGGTACGGAAGGCTTTGGTCAAATTTTTATATCATATTTTCTGGTCCAGTAACTTTGTTTGGTGATATTGCAGTAATTACCTTTACTAGGCTATTGAATATTTTTTTATACACTTCATCAATTTTTATTTTGACCAAAACTTTTATTAAAAATAAATTTTCCTGGTTGGCACTAGCTGCATTTTTTTCAATACCAGGAATCGAAATGTTAATGAGAATACCTAAACCAGAAGTTTTATCAATTTTTTTATTTTCGATTGGTTTGTTCTACCTTCAAAGTAAAAAAAATTATAGAGCTTTGTTATTTTTAGGATTATGCACTTTTGTTAAATTAAATTTTGTATTTATATATTTTGTTGTTTCTATATTTTTGTTTAAGAATGCTTCAAATAAAATTAGTGAAGGATTTAAAATTTTATCAATTTCCCTTTGTTCATTATTCATTGTGAATCCAATCCTAATAATTCCACCAATAAGATTTTTAGATTACGAAATTCCAAATTTTTACAAGACTTACCTTGAATGGATCGTATCTCAAGGATCGTATGGACAAACTGAATTTTTTAGTATAAATTATTTTTTTAAATGGTCTATTTTGATTTCAAACTTTTATAAATTACCTGTTAGATATTCGATAGTTTTTTCAATTATCATTCTGTTATTATTATCTTATCTACTGAAAATATCATTCAAAAACAATGAAAGAATTGCAATAATTCTTTTAATTACTACTTTTATTTATTTCTTGTTTTACTTTTTATTTATAGAAAGGCAGTTTTCTTGGTATCTAACTTTTCCTTTTTTGTTGCTTTACTTATCTTTATTTATAAATTTTGAAAATGTTTTTAATGGAAAAAGGCTTTACTTTATGTTCATCCCTTTTTACCTTTTTATCTGTTTAGGTATTTATTCAAACTTGCAATCTAATATGAATGCAAGGTTGTTTGCTCCCCCACAAAGTCTTGGCTATGAAGATATAGAAAATAAAGAAGATGCAATAAAACTTGTGGAAGATACTATCTCTGTAATTGAAAAAGATTTGGAAAAGAAAGATAATGACAAAATATATATTGTATTGTGGGATCCAAATTTATATCTACCAAGAAATGGTGTAACTTATAGAGGTAATTTTTTTGTAAGAGAGAACTGGGTCAACGAAGAAATAGACGAGTTGTTGAATACTGCTGAATATGTAGTTACTTATGAAAACTTAAATGTTCCTGGCTTAAAAAAGGTAAAAGTAAAAAATTATTATCTTTATTCAAGTAATTAATTACTTAAAGACTTCACTAACTGCAATATCGAAATTACAGCAGAACACATCTTTCACAATTTTGATATCACTTTTAGTATTGTCTATCAAGTAGTTTTTAGAATTATATTTTTCTTTCCAATAATGTATATCGTTTTGATAATCGTCTCCTATTGAATAAAGCTCATAATTGTCCTTCATGAGTTCACTTACAAATACATCTACATATTCAAAAAATTGTGGTTGTGGTTTTTCATACCCTACCTCTTCAGACGTCATAACTAAATCAAAAATATCTAAATTCCACCTACTTATCTTCTTTAATTGAATATTTGTATTTTGGTTAGTAAACAAAAAATACTTGTTATTGTTTTTAAATTTCTTTAGTGTATTTATACCCTGAAAGTTTATTTTGGTATTCACAATAAAACTTGACCAATATACCTCTTCCAAATCTAATATTTCACTAAATGATAATTTATCCGAAAATAAATCTTTAAAATAAAGTAGTTTTGAATGTTTTGATGGATTGTTTTTGAGTGTAGAATGAATTCTTTCTTTTGATTCATCATATTTTAATAAGAATGAATCAAAACTGTTAAAAACTTCTTGGTTTTTGTATACAGTTTTTAATGCTGAAGCATGACTTGATTGATATTCATAGAAAGTATTATCTAAATCAAATATAATTAGTTTCTTCTTCATATTCTAATTTGCAATTTTTTTTGTAAAACAAATAAAATCAGTGTTAACTTAGTTATTATTTCTATATTTTGTTTGTCTATATTAAATTCTTGGACTATTAAATTTTGAATGTCTTTTGTGACTAACGAATACATGCTCTTTGAAGTTTTTTTTGTTGTGTTGATATTAAAATTAATAAAGTTAGTATTTGAATTATCTTTATTGATATTTATTTTTAATACATGTTTGACTAATGATTCAAATTCGTAAAAATAAGATTTCTTCATTTGTATATTTAAAAACACATTATCTTGACTTCTAGTAATTGTAACAATTCCAATATCTGCAAATTCTCTTTGTGGCAAAATGTATTCTATAAAATCTTTTTTTCTTAAATTTATTTCGTCAAGAATTTTGTTTAGTTCTTTTTTTCTTTCTAGGTCTCTTGAAATTTTAGTTTCTTTTTTTAACTCATCATCTAAATCCAAAAAGAGTTTTAAATCAAAAATTTCATTCAGATCATCAAAAAATAACGAATGTAAACCCTCTACTATTAGAAAGTCCCTTATTCTTTTCTTGCTGGCAGAGTCGAATTTTCCACTAAAGTGATTATATTTTTTTATTATTTCAGTTTTTCCTGAAATAATATTAAAAAAAGAATTTTTAAATTCTAGTAGGTTGTTCATATCCGGATTTAAATGAGTATTTAATTTCCATTGTGGATCATCTCTTTCAAATTTATGAAAACTGTCTAGTTCAATCTTATTAGACTTTTTAACACCAAAACAATTAATTAAGACATTTGTGATTGTAGTTTTTCCCACAGCAGAATCACCAGCTATGGACAAAATAATTGGTTTTGATTTGATTTTAAAGTAAATATTTTTAAATAAAATTTGAATAGAGTAAAAAATAAATAGAAGACCTAAAATATAAATAAAATAATTTAATACATCTATCGTTAGAGAACTCAAAGTAAATAATTCATTATTTTGATTAATAAAAACTAAAAGAGAAAAAAATAAATAAACTAAAAATTTTATTTTTAATCCGTAAGAATGAAATACTAATATAAACATAGGGAATGACCAAAGCAACCATCCAATATTTGAAATATTTAAAATAAAAATAGGGAGAGTTAAGAAACCTATAAATAGGCAAACCCCTACAAAATCTAATCTATATAAGTTCTTCCAATAAATTAAAAGCAAAAAAGTTATGAAAATTAATAAATAAAGAGTATTGTTTAATCTAAGAAAGGAACCTTGGTTTATAAAATCTACACTTCTGTCAATTCCATATAAAATTGAGTTTCTGTAATTTTCATCAAAGAAAAGTTGAAAATTGATAAAGAATAGAAATAATGTACTTCCTAATATGGTTCTCAAATAACGTGAAAAAGATAAATCATGACTTACAAAATACAGAACAAATATTGGAACTAATATTGAAAAAGAAATCTTAGTGCTTACTGCGACTAATAACCAAAATAATGACAAAGCTTTATTTCTTTCTTTTAAATAGTACAACGCAATTATTGAATAGGTAAGTGGTATAAAGTCTAACTGTCCCAAATTTGAAACAGAAAAAATTATTAAAGGGTTTAGAACCAATAAAAATGAGATACTT
>Ga0255758_10001880_pt1 | contig 20355 bp, 5 predicted proteins | sample 011ome_24_FD_179958 | JGI IMG/M metagenome (GOLD analysis project Ga0255758, IMG submission 179958) | Coastal salt marsh microbial communities from the Groves Creek Marsh, Skidaway Island, Georgia - 011513CT metaG (version 2) | ecosystem: Environmental > Aquatic > Marine > Intertidal zone > Salt...
AAATAGATTTGTAAATCAAGGATTAGTAGGTCATAGAGTAGAATACTTAAACGATGACGGAAGTAAAATAACTAATTTTTATAGAATTATAACATCTTCTTTTTATTGTGAACCCGTTGTTACCAACCTAACAAACTCATCCCAAAAATCGATTAGATATAGGTATGTTGAAAACGGTAGTGATTTATTATTTTGTACCGTATCACCGGCTAGTGCCCCTTCTAATAAACCAAACGCAACACCATTCATTGGTCAACCAAATCAAAATATTATCATAACAAATACATTTTTTAATCCGATAAGTGTAGAGATAGAAATGGCTGAACATGATATTGATACATTAGCAATTGCTCTTTACGGTAATCAGACTAAGTCTATTGAAGACGGTGTATACACATTATATGATAGTAACCTTAACATTTACAAGCAATACAACTTATATGAAATTCGTGATGAGTTTAATAATCTACTATACGAGGTACGACAAGACCGAGGTGGTAATATAGACTTTAGTAAAAACTTTACAAACATCACAGGATAATGGCCGACAATAAATATAGATACCCACCTGCTCCCCCTAACGCTAGGGGGACTTTTTCAGATGAACTCGTAGGATTTCAGCTGGTTGATGGTGGTGGTCTTACGCAAGGAAATTTTGAGTTTACCACTAACGTTGTTGAAAAAGTTAATAGAACTTTTGATACGGGAGTGTTTTCGGCACCAATATCTCTTAACGATTTAGATTTTAATAGTTTAGAAGAGTCTAAACTTATTATGGCTAAAAACTTTAGGGTATACCCTAACTTCGATATATCTAAGGTAACAAATTTTACACTGTATGGCTCGATAAGAAAAAGATTTTCATCGTCAATAACTAAGATAATAAATTATTTTCCTGCTTCTATTCAGATAGATAAATTTTATTATGGATTAACTACAGGGTATACCGCATATAATATATCTTATGATGATGTTGAAGGTTTAACTACTTTTGACTTAGATGTTACTAGATTTAAAAATAATTTTGATATTGATTATTCTGAAAATGCTGACCGTAACATATCAGTTAGACCATTGGAGGTTAGTCCATTAAGAAACTTAACCAGAAACTTCTTAAAATATGCTATGTTTTTCCAAGATTTGGAAACTGAATATAAATTTGTTGATTTTGATGCCTCACCTAGACTTTCTGCCGGTACAGTGACTGTAGTTGTTGAAGGTAATCCATTTAGCGGGGAAGTTAACTCAACAAAAAGTATATTGTTAAAACCTAATAAATTTGAAACTGAAAAGGCATTTAAAGACCCATTTGATGAAGTTGAAGATTTTTTATTAAATAGACTAGTTTCACCTAAATATAGTGCGGATTTTGAGTTTATGAGGGAAAGTGATGATGGTACTTTTTATAAAACTAGGCAGAAAGTTACTTGGCCATTAGACGGGTTTTGGAACTTAGATATCCGAACAGGAAAATTTGAGGCATATATTGAAAGTTTAAATAGAATAGCCGATGAGATTGACGAATTCAGAGCAAACTTAATCTCAAGATTTTTAACAACAGGTGCTTTTAAAGACTTTGATACTCAGGACAAAAAAGTAGAAAAAGTATTACAACTATATGGTAGAAGTTTTGATGAAACTAAAAAGTTTATCGATGCTTTGGCATATATGAATTCTGTTAATTATACAGTTAAAAATGATATACCATCACAACTTCTACAAAATTTAGCACAAACATTAGGTTGGGATACTAATATATCTCTAATTACAAACGATAATTTTTTACAGAGTATATTTGGAACTAAAAACCAATCCATTTATCCTGGTCAAACAAGGGATAAGACACCTACAGAATTAGACTACCAATACTATAGAAATTTAATTTTAAATTCTGCATACCTATTTAAATCTAAAGGTACAAGAAGGTCTATAGAGGCTTTAATGAGAATGATTGGAGCCCCTGAGGCGTTAATTGAGTTTAATGAGACAATATATCTTGCTGATGGACCTATTAATATTGATAGATTTAATGAAGAATACGCTTCAATAACAGGGGGAACTAAAACTACTGAAACACCGGTATTAGACCCCAATGTTACGTTTAGTTTTGAGGGTGTACAATATACAGGATTTACCACTGAGCTATCAATAACTCCTGTAGATACTACAAGAGGAGATTATCCAGTTGACAATAGTGGATACCCAACATCTATGACACCAACAGAAGATATATTCTTTGAAAAAGGTGCGGGTTGGTATGAACAAACACCTGAACACAGAGCACCCGTAAGAATAGATACAACTAATTCAGTATTTACAGGACAAAACCCTGATGTTCAGACTACATTAGAGCCTTTCACTTATGGAGAAAAATACTTTAATAGATTTAGACATTTCCCATATATGGATTTGGGATTTGGTATTACATCTATAAAAGATAATAACAAATCATGGACTGATAATGAGACAGGACTTAGAAGAAATACACAAGCAGGGTACAACGCATATTATATTGTTGAAGACGAAAGATTAGTATTAAATAGAAAAAATATTGACTTGGGATTAAACATGGGTCAGGGAATAATATATGACATATGGGATATGTCAAAAAAATATAATTACCCTTTCCCGTCTACAGGTCTAACTTCACCATACCCTTACCCTGAAGGTACAGATTGGACAGTTATTAATCCAAAACCAAAAGAAAAAACCTTCTTTGAGTTTGCGCAAACCTTCTATCGTAATATGATTAATGTTAGAAATCGACAAACTATTACTGACGGAAAGGGAGGTGGTTACCCCACACTACAATCTGTGTATTGGAAATATATGCAGTCAGAAGAGAATGTAGGAATACCATCTAACAAGTACACTTACCAAAAAATGATTGATTTCACAAATGGTATTGGTGACTATTGGATGAAACTTATTGAACAAATGATTCCCGCATCTACCATTTGGATGGGAGGACAAAAAATGGAAAATAATGTACTCCAAAGACAGAAAGTAGTTTGGAGAAGACAGAGAGGGTGTGAGTTAGTTCCAATACCTTGTATACCATGCACATTTACAGGACAGTTATTAGGTGCCGACTGTGTTACTCAAACACTTAGTTGTGATATCGGGTTAACAAATCCACAGAGTACCTTAATAAATAGTATTAATACTGCGGTTGCGGGTGAAGGTTATAATGTTAGTGATTGTACGTTGAACACTCTTACTAGTATGTGGTACGTTGATATTAGATTAAGTGGTACTTTATTAAGAAAGGACTTATTTTATACAGGTTATGGTGGAGGAGATTACCCATCAAGTCAACAATGGTTAACTGCAGTTGAAAGTTCACTAAGTACTTTATCTCAGGACGGATTGGACTATAGTATAAACGGAAGTACAATCACAGTATCAAATATTGGATGTAATAATGATTTTACTAATAAAAATTTGCAAATAAATGCAGGTGTCAACATAAATATTAATTGTACGGCATGAGTATTACAAAATTCATATTACAAAATTGCAATAAAAACCTAAGATATCGGGTTAACTTTACAGGTGCAACCACTTTAAATGTTGGTGAAGTTTGGTTCATAGAATGTGGAGGTATTGAAAGTGGATGTTATTATATAGAACAAAACACGGATGAAGTTTTAGAAGAGTATAACTCAGACGAATGTACTTTTGTTGAGTTTGATGATTGTGAAGGATGTGAAACAAGTTTTGGTAATACAGTAGTTGCACCACAAATTAATGAATATAGAGAGTGTGTAGATGATACTAGGCCACCTTTAACTGACGGTAGTGGAAATATAATTGTTATTAAGTACCCACTAGCTAGTCCTTATTCGGGTTCAGATAGTATTTTATTTGAAGATGATTATGGTAATTTTCACTGTTTTTACTATTTTGACACATATACATCTACCGCAACATCAGGTGTTATCGGTGTTAGTGGATTTACTGATTGTGATTCATGTATAGATACTTGTGATGCTCAAGATATTGTAATACTTTTAGATGAATCAGGTAGTGTGACTTCACCTAATTTCACATTAATGAAAAATGGTGTTGTGGAGATTGCTAATCAGTTAGAATCTCAAATGGACGTAGGATTAATACAGTTAAGTGCGTATAAATGGGGTGATTGTGGAGGTGTCGAACTAATAAGTAATTTAACTACTAATCACACAAGTTTTGTAAACGCAGTCAATAACGCAAGTTATGGAGGGGGAGGTACTTACGCGACAAGTGCCCTTGACACCGCTTATTCACAGTTAGGAGGTTCAAATGCAAACCCAAATTCAGACAAAACTATTATATTAATCACTGACGGAGGTTTAGCCGATTATAACAATACATTTTGTAGTGGTATAAGTGCCACACAAATGGCCTTACAAATGAAACTAGGTTCTTATGGAACATTAGACTCCATTAAGATTATCGCCGTAAATATAAGCTCGGGTAGCCCAGGTCAATTAATTAATATTGCTTCAGGTCAAGAAAATTATTTTTCAGCGACTACATTTAATGATTGGGAAACCACAGTGGCTCAACAAGTAGCGGATGTTGGATGTGATGAAAATCCATTTGACGGTGTTTCATTTGATTTTTATAAGGCAGAACATTGTTGTACCTTAAATGGTGATAGTTTCTTACCTGATGTATATGTGGCAATACCTGATTCATATACGTATAGTGCAAATGACGGATTCTACTTAGATGGAAATTGCTACAGTTTATTTAATCCACCTAATAACTTGTATAGTGGAGGAACAACGGCAATAATTGAGGTTGGTGACATCATAAGTAATGTATGTGGGAGTTGTAATTGTACTAATTATAAAGTTGGTATGTTTTATCCTTGCTGTTTTTATTCAAACAACACTCCATTAAGTGAAATACCTGAAATATATTTAGGTGTTGATTTAAGTGATGGTTGGATTCCTGGACCTACTAACAACGCTATAGAATACAGTGGAAATTGTTATACATTAGTTGCATATTCTACCACAGAATCTGCAACAGATTTTGTAGATACCTTTGAAGAATCATGTGAAAAATTAAGACCATACTGTCCTCAATGTCCTGACCCAAGCCCTTCTCTGACACCAACATTAACAACTACACCTACTGTTACACCGTCTATCAGCGTTCCTGTTAGTCTCACACCGACTCCAACACATACGCCGACACCTACTCCTAGTGGTTGTCCTGATTATCATTTGTTCTGTGATTGTAGAGATGATTCATTTGAAAACGATGACATACCTTATCCGTATCAGTACGATACTACAATATATCAAGCACCTCCTCCTGGTGGTGACGCTTGTAGTGGAGTAACAATAACAAATAATTCAACATCAGTCACCTACACTCTTATTATACAAATATGTAATTTAAATGAAAATACTGGAGTACCTAATATAACTACTCAAGTATTAGATATACTTCCAACACAAGTATTACAGTATTCATGTGTTCAATCAGTAACTGTTTTCATTAATGGTTCACTTTACACGGGTAGTGACGTTCAAATTACATGGGAGGATAATTTATGTCCTATAACATATGATGTGCCACTAGAAATATATACTGTTTGTGATTTATTACCATTAATGACTACTGCTAATACTGAGAATGGAATAGTATATAGCGCAAGTACCACCATATTATTTAATGCTTTACTATATCACGTTTTAACGCCAACACCTGAAAACGTCCCATTTTTGGATTATGATAATAACGGACAAATAACCACCAATGACATATTAGATGCGTTAGGAGAATACTCGACACCCGAAGGCAATATTGTGTTAAATGACTATCCTGAATGTTTTACATATTTTTCAGGATGTAGTTATTTCTACGATAACAGTGTTACTTATACAGAGGGACAATTTTATTTTGTTGAAGCAACTAATGGAGAAAAATCGTGCTATCGTTATGAGGGTTTATATAGAGACTGTGAGGGAGATATAACAAACCCACTAACTATAGAATCAGTTACAGGTGATTACTCGACTTGTCCCGAATGTACCGATATACATTTTCCATTAGCTCAAAGATTTAGTGCGTGCACTCCTTTTGACAATTCAACACTAGTACCATATGTTGGTGGTACGGCAATACAAGATTATAATGGCACTGATTATACAGTACCTACACAAATTTTTACTGTATGTGATTTACAACCGATGATGAACACTGGAACTACAATCGTAAGTAGTAATTCATTGTTGGCTACAAATTTATATCATTTTGGTTTAGATAATGATTATGCAGATGCCCCGTGGATGGTAGAAACCGCGGTTGCGGGAGGTGCAGGAGCAACTGAAGTTGCGGTTTGGTTATGGTGGCAGAGTAACGCTACTTCATACACACTTTCAGCACAAACAGAGTGTTTATTACCCGATGTATTATATTCGACAGGGCTTACACCCACACTTAGAAGTGTATATAGCGTTGAACTTACTGACGGTTCAGTACAATGTATGACATTTATAGATGAAGTTGAGACAGACGAGCCGATATATGTGGAAACTACAATTACTGAATTCGCAAATTGTGATGTATGTTTAAGTGCTTGTAATCCACAAGATATTGTTATATTGATGGACCAATCAGGTAGTATTAACAGTTCTGAATGGGCAATATTAAAACAAGGGGTCATAGAAATAGCCAATGGTGTACAAGGTTTAATGCAATTGGGTGAAGTCAGGTTATCTGCAATAAAATGGTCGGATTGTGATAATACTGATTTAGTTATTGGGTTAACAAGTAATTACAATGACTTTGTGGCAGCAATTAATAACGCTAATGATGATGGGGGATTCACATATTGCTCTAATGCTATATCTAATGCGTATGATTTATTAGCAGTTGATAACTTAGATGTAACAAAATCTATAATTTTAATAACTGACGGAGGTATTAGTGATTTTGTTAATGGAGGGACCGCAGGGTGCCCAACACAAAGCACTACACAATTGTGTAATCAAATGAAGGCTGGATTATACGCATCTCCTTTAGGTAGCGTCACAGATTACGTAGAAATAAAAATTAGTACAGTAAATCTTGTAAATGGTAATAACGCACAATTAAATACTCTTTCTTCAGGTGAGAATTTTCAATATAATGCAGCAGTCTTTTCTGATTTTGTTGATTTTATTGCAACAGGAATTACTGCAAATATATGTGATGAAAATCCATTAACTGGAGACAGTTATAATTACTACCAAGCGTCACCCTGTTGTGGTAGTTTAGGTTTAACAGATATTGTCGTTGCATTAGATACTGGAACTACACCAACATATAACGTTGATACTTTTATATTTAATGGTCTTTGTTATACTATTGAATCTTTAACAGGAGACACTTTTAGTGGTAGTTCACTCTATACAATTAATCCCACAGAAATCACTACTTGTACAGACCCAAGATGTGATTGCTCCAATTTGAGTAGAATATACTTAAGAAATTGTTGTAATAATAGTGAAAGTATTAGTGTAATTTATTCAGGTGGGACATTACCATCAGAGCAAAGTGGATTACCATTTAATAATACGTGTTGGTGGTATGATTCAACTTGGGCGGGCTCAGGTGCAATAACTACAAACTTAACAGTAGGAATAGGTGACTTTATATCAGATATATGTTTGGAAAATTATTGTGAATGTATTGTCGAAGATTGTCCTGAACAGGACATAGTTGTAATGATAGCAGGAACATTTAATCTTAGTGACGACTTTAATGTTATTAAAGACGGTGTTATAGATATTGCGACAACTTTACAGGGTAATATGAATAGTGGCACAACACAAATAAGTGCGATATTCTTTAACAGTTGTGATGATTCAGGTACAGGAGTAATACCAATAATAGGATTAACAGATAATTACAGTAATTTTGTGTCCGCAATTAACTCAGCATCACCATTGGGAGGTAATGGTATGTTGGCGTATGGATTGATAAAGGCGACAGATATTTTAACAGGTGCGGGTTCAAACCCTAATGCAGAAAAAAATATAATAGTAATAACAAATACTACTATTGACGACACAATCTTACCATGTAACGTTGGTAACACCACATTTAACGCGGCTCAGGTGGCTTCACAGTTAAGTATGGGTACCTTTAATGGAACAAATATTCAGTATAAAATACAGGCCGTTGGTGTAACTGATTCCGCAGGGCTAGCGGGTACACAACCAAACTTTAATCAGTTAGAACTAATTGCGACATCATCTAATTATGTTTATGATATAGGTTTTGATGATTTTGCTCTTGACGTCGCCAATGAAGTTGCTCTTGAAAGTTGTGAAGATAACCCAATAAGTGGAGGAGGAACAAGTGGTGATTTTGATTATTATATTGCGACAGGATGTTGTGAAAATTTAAACTTACCTGATATAGTTGCTTCGGTTTCAGGAACCACTTCAGTTTCTATTGGTGACACTTTCTTATATAATTCACTTTGTTATACCTTCGCGACATTAACAGGAGACACTGCGTCAGGCTCAACGTCAACATACGTATATCCAACAGAAATTATGAGCTCAGGTTGTTCAGACCCGATATGTGGAGATTGTAATAACGACTATAAAATATATGAGTTGGAAAACTGTTGTGATGCTACTGACACTATAGATATTATATTTACAGGTGGAACCACAACTAATGGTTATGGATTGGTTTATAGTGGAAACTGTTATAATTTTAAGGGAAACACAGGAACAGGTACGCCAGTAGCTGTTGTAGATACATTAATAGAAGATATATGTATTGACGGAGTAACTAATAGTTGGTGTATTGACTGTGATGGACCGTCACCAACACCAACTAATACAGTAACACCAACAACTACACCTTCAATTTCTATTTCTTTAACACCTACAAACACACCAACACCGACACCGACAATAAGTAGTGTTGCATGTGATAGTGGAACTGGTGACTTCCTTGGAGGTTGGATAAAAGAAACGTGGGATGGTACAACAAACACAGGAACTTTCCAAACTAGACGAATACAAGTACTTCCTCCAGATTTACCAGACCCAAATAATCTTAATGCACCAATAAACTATGATAAAGTATTAATAAATAGATATTCGCAAGGAGGTGTTGACCAAGATAGTGAATTTACTGCTTTAGATGGTAGTAATTCGGGTATATTTACATTAGAATATGTGGATGGTTCACTAATATACTATAATGTAAATAGTATTACTTACAATGGGTCAGAATTAGACGTTGAATTAGGTAGCCTAATAAATACTCAAATTACATCTTACCAAAATAATACGACATATGGAATATGTGCTAGAGGTAGCGCCGTTAGTAATACACCAACACCAACTACGACACCAACCATAACACCAACTACAACAGTAAGTAACTCAGTAACACCTTCATTAACACCGACTAGCGGTTTATCACCAACTCCTACAACGACTCCGTCAATAACGCCTGACACATATAGTAATGTTTTGGTAAGAGGTTGTTGCCCCCCTTACAATCAATATCAAATCAAAGTCCCATCAACAGGTTGGGTAAATGGAGACACTGTTATAATTCTTGGAGAGTGTTTTGATATAACAGGTTTGGGTGGTGACGGTTCACAAGGAACCTATATTCCACAATCTGAAACTGATTGTGACAAATGCTTATTAATTAATCCTTGTCCTGTAAGTCTGACACCGACACCAACAAATAGTCCAGCATCTACACCATCGGTAACACCGACAATTACACCATCTATAACTCCAACACCATCTAACTTACCTGATTGTGTTTCAGGTACGACTAATGGTAATTATCAATTTATTGACTGTTGTGGAGTGACACAAATAGGTTCTAGCATAGGTAAAACATTCTGTGTTGCTACCGCATATCCATATTCAGGAATAACACCGACATATTTAGAATGTGTTCCTTCTTGTGATGAAGGACCTTTAAATATAACATTTACTACCACACCTAACTGTGTCACTAGTGGTGATATTGGTAGTGTAACATTTACGGTTGAAGGGGGCACCGTACCATATCTTTTATTAAATGTAAACACGGGAGATTCAATATCAGGTAACGGACCATTATTTACATTCGATAACCTTAATTCGGGTTCATATAGTTTTAGGATTTCTGATAGTACTAATCAGTTACAAACTATAAATGTTATTATCGAAGACTGTTTTGAAATAGATATAACACAAGTCCAAGACGCTACTTGTGGTAGTGAGACAGGGTCTATTACAGTCACAGGGAACACAACAGAGTTTCCATGGACAGGTAGCGTTTATAATAACGGTGTTTTTGTTGACTATTACTCAATAACAAGTAGTCCGTTTTTAATAAGTCCATTAATACCGGGAAGTTATTATGTTGTTGGGACAAACGGAACTCAAACATCAACTACTTCTACACAGACCATTTCAACAACAAGTGAACTTACATTTGGTATTGATTATAATGGTAGTTCTTCATGTAGTACATGTTCAGGTAGTGCCACAGTAACAGGTTTAACAGGTACACCACCATATACATATGTTTGGGGTAACGGATTAACAACTGATTCAGTTACTGGATTGTGCCAAGGAAATATTTCGGTTACAGTAACCGATTCTACAGGGTGTCAACATACAGAAACAGTTAATATACCTACAATATCTGGATTAGGTGTATCTTCGTTTAGTTCTACACAACCACAGTGTTTCAGTTGTGATGGAGTACTATCGATAGATGTTACAGGGGGGACCACACCGTACTCATTCTCGGCGTCTACAGGTCAAATAGAAAATAACAACACCTCAGGTAAATTTGATGTAACTGCACTTTGTGGAGGGGAATATTCAGTTAGAGTTACAGATGATAATGGTTGTGTTTTAGTACAAAGTTACGCGGTAAATGGTAGTAGTGGTATAAACACTATAGTTGTTAGTAAAACTGATACAAGTTGTGGAGGTAACGGTACTATAACAGTAGATGTTGACGCTATCGTTGGAAGTATAACATATTCAATAACAGGTAATACAGGATATGAAGAAACAGTAACCACAAATAATCAAACCTATACATTTAATAATTTAGAAGCGGACACATATACAGTAGAAGTTGAAAGTGTAAATGGTTGTAGTTCTACCGAGACTGTTACAATACTTGATGAAGAAAAATATACTATTAGTACGACCACTACTGGTACTACTTGTGGTACTAACAATGGCTCAGTTGTTATTAATGTTAGTAGTGGTAGTACATCGATTCAATACCCTATAGCCTACACAGTAAAAACAATAAATGGTCAGGTAGTATTTAACAATTTAGGTTCTTTAAGTGATACAGTTACTATAAATAATCTTAATAGTGGGTCTTATGAAGTAATAGTTACAGATAATGGAGGATGTACTTCAGAAAATTACTTTACAATAAATGAGGGTACGGGGGGTGTTCAAGCCATACTCTACAGTACAAATTGTTTATCAGGTAATGACGGTACTGCAACATTAGAAATTGTCGAGGGAGCGGCACCATTCACTGTAATATGGTCTAACGGAGTAACCAATCAAAATTATTTATCTAATCTATCAGGAGGCACTTACAGTGTTACTGTGATAGATAGTAATGGATGTACCATAGAAAAACAAACAACAGTTATTTGTGATAGTGAAGATGTTGATGATTACGTCATTAACACTTTATGTGAACAAGATTTTGTTACAACATCACAAGGTAAGAGAGGTTTTTATGAAATGCTTAATGAAGCATTTTTAGACTTAAATCAACCCGGAAATAATTGTGATTTAGTTCAGGCAACATTTACAGGTATATTAACAATATCAGGTGGAAGTTATGGAATTGGACAAACATTAGAAAATGAATTCTACACAGGATATACATTAAATGATGTTCCATCAGATAATGAATGGGAAAGTGTTGTTAATGGTTTATTGAGTCAGTTTACTGGTATTACTTATACTACTGATATATTAAATAATATATTTACAATCGCAGGTGATTGTGATGGAGATATCGACCCGACTAGTGGTGCTTTTGTTGACTTAAGAATTGAAATTGATTTACAGGTAACATGTGATGGAAGAGCTGTTTCACCAACACCTACACCATCGGCAACTTCAACACCTGTTTCACCCACACAAACACCGACACCTACACAAACACCAACCATAACAAATAGTGTTACCCCAACAGTTACTACTACACCTTCAATTACCACAACACCAACCATAACAAATAGTGTTACTCCAACAGTTACATCGACACCTTCTATTACCGCAACACCAACATCAACCGTAACACCTACAAGTTCAGTAACACCAACATTATCCGTAACACCGTCAGTTACTGTAAGTCCTGGTTTATCACCAACACCAACACCTTCAATCACACCAACAAACACTACAACACCTTCAATTACACCAACCTCTACGGTAACACCTACTGTAAGTGTTAGTGTAACACCAACAAACACTACGACACCTTCAGTTACAGTAACTCCAACAAATTCAGCAAGTATAACACCTACACCTTCTGTAACAGGTACTCCTGGAGTTAGTCCAACACCTACACCGTCAAGTACTCCGGCACCATTAAGTTGTGACTTAATTGTTATTGGTAGTGGTAGAGAGTTAAGTTGTACTTTGGAGATTTCATCATCGGTTTCATCCTTAGATTGTAATTTAGTTGTGTCAGGAAGTTATGTGTTTGTAACTCCTACACCCACACCTTCACCTACACCATAAAAATAGATGATTTATAAACCACACAATTTAAAAGTAATAACTATTTATTATTAAAATCACAAAAACTTATTTAAGATGGCTGATAGGTATGTAACATTAACGGGAACAACAATAGGTACAGATATATCCACGGTGGATATTTACTATTCTTCTGTTACACCATCTAATTTAATAGTTTCTGGTGTAACCCGTGCAGAACTTTTAACAGGATACACTTTTTTAGATGATGCGAGTCATAATATCTACGTAATAGACTCTGATGCTCCATGTGATGTTGAAACAGTAGTCGATGTTGCGGTATCACCAACACCAACTCCTACAATAACTCCATCAACAACAGTAACACCATCTATTACACCGACAAATTCAGTTACACCAACAGTTACAATATCAGTAACTCCAACTAATTCAGTAACCCCAACTCAGTCAGTAACACCAGCAGCGTCAGCAACACCTACCCAATCAATTACACCTTCTATTACTCCAACACCATCAATTACACCTACGAATTCAGTAACACCAACACAGTCAGTAACACCAACAACGTCAATCACACCAACACCATCGATAACGCCTACGAATTCAGTTACACCAACACAGTCAGTAACACCAACAACGTCAATCACACCAACACCATCGATAACGCCAACACAATCGGTAACACCATCGATAACGCCAACACAATCGGTAACACCATCGATAACACCAACACAATCGGTAACTCCTACTAATTCAGTAACTCCAACTCAGTCAGTAACTCCAACCCAATCAGTAACTCCTACTCAGTCAGTAACTCCTTCATTAACACCAACACCATCGATTACTCCAACAAATTCAGTTACCCCAACATCAAGTACATCGGTTACACCAACACCATCGATTACGCCAACAAATTCAGTTACCCCAACATCAAGTACATCAGTTACACCAACACAATCGGTAACACCAACTCAATCAGTTACTCCAACACTTACACCATCAATAACACCAACAAGTTCAGTAACACCATCAATTACACCAACAAACTCCGTAACGCCAACATTAACACCATCTATTACACCAACACAGTCAATTACACCAACAAATTCAGTAACACCAACAGTAACAATTACACCTACGACATCAACCACCCCAAGTATAACACCAAGTATAACAGTGACACCATCAATAACACCAAGTGCTGCGCAACCATTAGCGTACATTTTAGTACAATCAAATGACGATAATTTTAATAATCCTGGTGACTTACTTAACTACATGTTAAGTAATGGAGCAACTTCATGGGCGGGATTCGCTAATGGTGGTGCAGGATTTAATGCTTCTGACGGAGCCATTTGGTTAGACTGGCCCGGATGGTCTGCAGGGACGATTAATGGCTCAACAGGGTTAACTACAACTGTGGACCAAAGCACCTACCTATTTAACCAAGTTAGTTTACCATCAGGTACCATCGCCGCGGCTACAACTATGTATCCCGCGGTTGTAATACCGACAAGTTCTATGGATAGTGGTACTTACACACTTACTGATATAGGTTATGACTATACAACAGGTGGAGGCTCATCATTTGTTAACGTTACAACAGACTCAGTCATTAGGTCTGTATCTGTAACTTATGGCGGGGGCGCATTTATCCCATCAGGGACATACATCGTTTACTACGCGAATAATTTAAACACATCAACTAATAATGGCACTACTTCTTATTGGAGAGGTAATGGAAAAACACCGTAATAGAAAATGGCACAATTTAGATACAAAAACCCATTAGTAAACTCTACGGTCACAGGTGCTGATTCGGTAGAGAATAGACAGACATATAACGCGACTAATTTTAGTGTTTACAATATTGGTGGATATATGGAGGTTTGGAACCTGAGTGATTTAGAATATACATTTAGTGGAGAAACCGGTTTTATTGAATTAACAGCAAACACGATACCGGTTAAATTTAATAAAGCGTCTACAACTACACTACCTGATTCTATAGAATTATACAATGATGGAATCTCCTCAGGAAGGAGACGACTAGGTATGTTAGTTTATGTTCATGAAAATAATACAACTTACCAATTCCAAATAGATGAAAATAACAGTGCCGACTCATATGAAAATATGTGGAGTGCCGCCACTGCGGTAAATAACTTGGTTGATATAAGTGAGGAGGCAATCACAGTTAAAAATAGAACAGGATTTTTCCAACCAATTACACAGGTAGGTCAGGATTTAATAGATGCGTGGACAGGTTCAACTATCGAAGGATATGATGGTGTTAGTAGAAATAATGCGAAGTGGAGAATCTTTTGGGGTACTGACTGGCAAGTTACAGGAGGTACTATAGATTATAACAGTACAGGAAATTTAAGTCTAAATTCAAATAGCGGTAATACAGTCACAATTAGTGGACTAACAACAATAACAGGTGGAACATACTTAAGTGGAACCTCAACATTAGAACTTTATAATAATTTAGGTGATACTGTTAGTATTACTGGATTTACTGGTGGAGGAGGAACGTCAGGTTCTTCAGGAAGTAGCGGAACATCAGGAGAGTCAGGAACATCAGGTTCAAGTGGTTCATCAGGAACATCAGGTTCAAGTGGTTCATCAGGAACATCAGGAGAGTCAGGAACTTCAGGTAGTTCAGGTTCATCAGGAACATCAGGAGAGTCAGGAACGTCAGGTTCTTCAGGAAGTAGTGGAACATCAGGAGAGTCAGGAACGTCAGGTTCAAGTGGTTCATCAGGAACATCAGGAGAGTCAGGAACATCAGGTTCAAGTGGTTCATCAGGAACATCAGGAGAGTCAGGAACATCAGGTTCAAGTGGTTCATCAGGAACATCAGGTACAAGTGGTTCATCAGGAACATCAGGAGAGTCAGGAACATCAGGTTCAAGTGGTTCATCAGGAACATCAGGAGAGTCAGGAACATCAGGTTCAAGTGGTTCATCAGGAACATCAGGAGAGTCAGGAACATCAGGTTCAAGTGGTTCATCAGGAACATCAGGAGAGTCAGGAACGTCAGGTTCTTCAGGAAGTAGTGGAACTTCAGGTAGTTCAGGTTCATCAGGAACCTCAGGAGAGTCAGGAACATCAGGTTCTTCAGGAAGTAGTGGAACTTCAGGTAGTTCAGGTTCATCAGGAACATCAGGTTCAAGTGGTTCATCAGGAACATCAGGAGAGTCAGGAACATCAGGTTCAAGTGGTTCATCAGGAACATCAGGTTCAAGTGGTTCATCAGGAACATCAGGTTCAAGTGGTTCATCAGGAACATCAGGAGAGTCAGGAACGTCAGGTTCTTCAGGAAGTAGTGGAACATCAGGTAGTTCAGGTTCATCAGGAACATCAGGAGAGTCAGGAACATCAGGTTCTTCAGGAAGTAGTGGAACTTCAGGTATAGGTGGAGAAATTGTAGGTGGTGAGGGTGTGAGAATTACAGGTTCGGGTACAACAGTAACCCCTTATACTGCGGACACCATATATAATTCAAATTTATCATCAACATTAGAAATGGACACAGACGTAGGAGGTATCGAGGCGGGTACAACAGTTGCAGATTTAACAGGTAAAACGATGGTAGACTTATTCAACGACTTACTTTTCCCAACCGTATTACCGACATATACAACACCATCAATCACAACAAATGGTATAAGTAGTCAAACACTTGAAGTTGGTACAACTGAGTCAATAAACTTTACAGGTGTTGCCACTAAAAACGACGCAGGTGAGTTTACATCAATTAGGTTAAGAAAGAACTCATCAGACGTTGTAACAGACAACTCACCAACGGAAGGTTCGGCAACAGATATACCTGACCAATTTGGATTTACAAATAATAATAATCCTAATCACACTTATACAAGTAGTGCATTTACTGAAACATTAACTGTACCGGCACCGACAGGTGGTAATACAAGTACTTCAACTACGTATGATGCTGAAGGTGATTGTAATGCAGGTGTTGTTAAAAAAGATAATAAAGGTAATGACGATACTAGAAGTTTTGGTACCGGTACTAACACACCACAAGCGGCTAGAACAAACTTAGACGCTTCTAATAGAACGATAACAGGTGTTTATCCTTATTGGTATGGAACTTCGACAACCCAACCCACTATAAGTTCTATACAAGACGCAATATCAGGAGGTACTGCTAATAAATCATCCATAACTAATAATCAAAACGGTACATTAACCATAACATTTGGAGCATCTTCTGAATTTTTATGGTTCGCACATTTTGAAAATTACGCGACAAAGCAAAGTTACTTTGTAAATGATTTAAACAAAGGTAATTTCGGAGCGTCAGGATTATTCCAAACATTCACAACAGGAAATATAGATAGTCCTGATGGTTACTGGAATGGTGTAGGGTATAAAATATATATCGGGAATTACCAGACAGAAACAACTAGTTTTGGCTCGATGCAATTAAGAACAAGCACAGTATAATATTATGGGAATAAATTTAAGTAGTAATATTGATTTACAAGGTGGTTTACCACTAGATTCACGATACGGTCCGTATAGTAGTACAACAGTTGCGAATAGTAGTATTGTAACAGCTAATAGATTCGTTGGTTTAACTGTTGGTATTGTAACGGGTACAACAACATATAATGGATTACAACTTACTGAAGCTGTGGATGGAATACAAGATTACTGGTATTTCTCAGGTATTACAGATGCGGATTTAGTATTAAAGGAAGGAGGTACAGGTGAACCAGGAACATCAGGTTCTTCAGGAAGTAGTGGAACTTCAGGTTCATCAGGACAAGGAGGGGGAACAAACTATTTCTTTAATTCAGACATTACTGAAGTAGGTTCATACTTACAACTTTCACCAACACCTATTAGTAGTGCTGAGACAACGACAAATGTTTCAATACCTGCCTTATCAACAGGTACTACCATTGCAAGTTATGCCTCTACTGAATTTGGTTTTACAATTATTCCAGGTGGGGTACAACACTTTAATTTATGGTTTACAAAAGATGGTGAAAACGATGACTTAGAAGCGTTCGTTGAATTATATTTAGCTAATTCATCAGGAGTGATTCAATCTTTTATAGGTTCGTCAGAAGCGGTTAATATAGGTTGGAACAATAATAATACTACTCCGGTATATGTAACTCCAGATATTACGTTAACTACATCTAACGTAAATGTTGACGATAGAATGGTCGCAATCATTAAAGTACGTAACCAAGACAATCAAATTAGTGATGCGACATTCTACACACAAGGGTCTTCACACTATTCATATGTGACAACTACAATCGGGGCTCAAGGAGGTACTAGTGGTAGTTCTGGTTCATCAGGAACTTCAGGAAGTAGTGGAACATCAGGTTCATCAGGAACTTCAGGAAGTAGTGGAACATCAGGTTCATCAGGAACTAGCGGAAGTAGTGGTTCTTCAGGAACGTCAGGTTCTTCAGGAAGTAGTGGAACTTCAGGCTCAAGCGGTTCATCAGGAACTTCAGGTTCATCAGGTAGTTCAGGAACTTCAGGTTCATCAGGTAGTTCAGGAACTTCAGGCTCATCAGGTAGTTCAGGAACATCAGGTAGTTCAGGAACTTCAGGTTCATCAGGCAGTTCAGGAACATCAGGTGAAGTTAGCTGTATAAGATATAGTGGAGCAACTGCAGGTGTTGGAAGTACAAATAATATAAATTCCGATAATAGTAATATTGGAGCATCTAGCCAGGTTAATATTGGGATACAGGATGCGGATGGAAATAACATAGGAGTATACCTCTCAAAATGTTCGACAGGTACTTTATATGTAAATGAAAAAGAAAATTCACAAGAATTTATTACCGTAAACTTTAGTAGTATAACAAACAATGTTACTTACTACTCATATAACATAGAAAATTATACAGGAACATTTACCTCATTTGTTACAGGTAGAGAGTATTGTATACAAATTGTATGTGACGGAGTGTTAGACCTTAGTGGTGATACCATCAACGGAGTTTTAACATATAATGGTGACGGTTCAGCAACTGTAGAAGATAACTTAACATTTGACGGAGATACTGACACACTTGTAATTTCAGGTAATACGATAACATACGGAAATGAGTATAATCAGAGTGCTGATATTACAATTACAACTAATGGTAATCATAACGTATTAACAATACCTAGTTCATCGGGTAGTAGTTTCCACTACAATTATTTTGTGGAAGAACAAACAACCAAAGGATTTAGAACAGGTACTGTTATGGCCGCAATAAATTTAGATAAAGATGAAACAGTTTATACTGACATTTCAACAAATGATGGTACAAATACAACTCAAGATATAGAATTTAGTACTGTTGTAAGTGGTAATAATTTAGTACTTAGAGCAACTACAAGTAATAGTACTACTTGGGTTGTAAAAGTTTCAGTAGAAATAGTATTCTAAAAGTAACAATTAAAATATTAATAGTATTTATATATAAAATAAAACGAACCTAAAAAATAAGTAAATGGCGAATGAATTTGTAATCAGGAGAGGTCTGATATCCCTTGGGGGTGTTAGAACTCCATTAACTACGGTAAACGACGCAAACTACTCGATATCGGCGGCTACTGACTACTATGTAGAAGTAACCGCGTCATCGGCACAAAGAACTGCGACATTACCAACACCAGCGGAAGGACAGACTTTCGTAATAAAAAATAAATACAGTTCTACAGAAAAAGTAGTAGTCGCGACTGTTGGAAGTGAAACTTTAGACGGCCAAAATACTGTGACACTTTCACCAGGTGAAGTGTTACAAGTAACCACAGATGGTAGTAATTGGATAATACTAAATCAGACTGGTAATAATCTTGGTGCAGGATGCTACGACACAAATATTTCCAATATTAGTGGGACACAAGTCACACCTGCAGATAACAATATTACTATAGATAATCAAATCAATAATGTCACAGGTATCAACGTTGATAAGACTCAAAACGGAATTGATATTTCAAGTCTATTAGCTCAGTTTGAAAATAATGCTGGTTTAATAACAATAACTGATAGTAGTGATAATTTCACTTCACTCACACCTGAGTTGGTACAGTCGGCGTCAACATACTATAGATTTAGTATTTCAACTAATGATTTTGTAGGTACTAATCCTATGTCGCTTGATTTAGGGTCTGCGGTAATTTGTTTCACTCCATTTACAAATGGTACTTCAGGTTCTTCAGGAACATCAGGTTCATCAGGAAGTAGTGGAACATCAGGTTCGAGTGGCTCATCAGGAACATCAGGTTCTTCAGGAAGTAGTGGAACATCAGGAAGTTCAGGTTCATCAGGAACATCAGGTTCTTCAGGAAGTAGTGGAACTTCAGGTTCATCAGGTTCATCAGGAACATCAGGTTCTTCAGGTTCAAGTGGAACTAGCGGAAGTAGTGGTTCATCAGGAACATCAGGTTCTTCAGGAAGTAGCGGAACATCAGGTAGTTCAGGTTCATCAGGAACATCAGGTTCTTCAGGAAGTAGCGGAACATCAGGTTCTTCAGGTTCATCAGGAAGTAGTGGAACATCAGGTTCTTCAGGAAGTAGTGGAACATCAGGTTCAAGCGGTTCTTCAGGAAGTAGCGGAACTTC
>Ga0255758_10001892_pt1 | contig 20286 bp, 20 predicted proteins | sample 011ome_24_FD_179958 | JGI IMG/M metagenome (GOLD analysis project Ga0255758, IMG submission 179958) | Coastal salt marsh microbial communities from the Groves Creek Marsh, Skidaway Island, Georgia - 011513CT metaG (version 2) | ecosystem: Environmental > Aquatic > Marine > Intertidal zone >...
AAGTTTAACAATCGTACTCGTAGCAATATAGTCATTCAAAAGCGATCGGAATAAGGTTCCTAGTCGATCTGCATTTTCGGTTAATTGTTCGTCTTTAACTACTTCTAAAGCTGCCATTGCAACAGCTGCAGCAATAGGGTTTCCTCCAAACGTACTTCCGTGAGACCCCGGAGTAATGACTTTCATAATGGCATCATTTGCCAAAACGGCAGACACTGGATATACACCACCACTCAATGCTTTTCCAAGAATTAAAATATCCGGTTTTACTTCTGGAGTTCCAGAACAATTTTTTTGAGCACAGTCACAATTACCACAAGTTGCTAAAAGTCGTCCTGTTCGAGCAATGCCTGTTTGAACTTCGTCTGCAATAAACAATACATTATAAGCTTCACACAAAGCTTTTGCTTTTGCTAAATAGCTTTCTGTGGGTACAAAAACTCCTGCTTCGCCTTGTATCGGTTCGACCAAAAAACCAGCGATGTTGGAATTATTTTTGAGCGTATGTTCTAAAGCTTCTGTGTCATCGTATGGAATTTTAATAAATCCATCCGTAAAAGGTCCAAAATTTTCACGTGCTACTGGATCATTAGAAAATGAAATAATCGTCGTTGTTCTTCCATGAAAATTATTTTCACATACAACAATTTGAGCTTGATCTTCAGGAATTCCTTTAACTTCATATGCCCACTTACGAGAAATTTTAAGGGCGGTTTCAACCGCTTCAGCTCCCGTATTCATTGGAAGTACTTTGTCAAATCCAAAATAATTGGTAACATAGGCTTCGTAAGGTCCTAATTTGTCGTTATGAAACGCTCGAGATGTCAAGGTCAATGTTTGCGCTTGCTCAATCATAGCATTCACAATTCGAGGGTGGCAATGTCCTTGATTGACAGATGAGTATGCCGATAAAAAATCGTAATACCGATTTCCTTCAACATCCCATACATAAACGCCTTCGCCCCTAGACAAAACAACTGGAAGGGGATGGTAGTTGTGCGCCCCGTATTGGTTTTCTAGATTGATAGCTTCTTTAGGTGTAATCTGATTTAAAATAGCCATTTTAAAAAGACTTTTAAAATTGTAAAATAACTATTCCTTCTTAATGGAGAGAAATCATCCACAATAAGACGCAATTTAAGAATTCTAAATAGATTTCTTAGAATTATGCACTCATTTATTCTATTTTTGCGCTATGGGTAGAAGACGAAATAAAAACAAGGTGTTTTCAAATTTAGAAGTGATTGATGCGGGAGCTAAAGGCAAAACCATTGCAAAGGCTCCGGACGGGAAAGTGGTGTTTTTACCAAATGCCGTTCCAGGAGATATTGTGGATGTTCAAACATTCAAACAACGTTCCGGCTATTATGAGGGCAAAGCAACGGTTTTTCATAAATTATCATATAAACGTACACAAGCAGCTTGTGAGCACTTTGGGACTTGTGGGGGCTGTAAATGGCAACACATGGACTATTCGCACCAACTTTTTTATAAAGAAAAAGAGGTGGTTAATAACCTCAAAAGAATTGGACATCTTGAATTGCCTGAGATCACTCCTATTTTAGGATCCAAAGACCACTACTTCTACCGAAATAAAATGGAATTTTCATTCAGCGATAGTCGTTGGTTAACCCAAGAAGAAATTGCTTCTGAAAAAGACCTTGGTGATCGCAATGCTTTAGGATTTCATATTCCAGGTATGTGGGATAAAATATTAGACGTAAAAAAATGTTGGCTTCAAGGCGATCCTTCTAATGCCATACGAAATGCGGTTAAAGATTTTGCGATTAAACACCAAATTCCCTTCTTTAATACTCGTCAACAAACGGGGGTTTTAAGAACCCTCATGATTCGGAATACAAGTATTGGCGAATGGATGGTTGTCGTTCAGTTTTTTAAAGAAGATCTTAAAAAAAGAACCGCACTTCTAGACCACCTAAAAACAACGTTTCCTGAAATCACTTCCTTTCAATACATTATTAATGGTAAAGCTAATGATACCATATACGATCAAGAGGTGATGTGCTATGACGGACGAGATCATATTTTTGAAGAAATGGAAGGTTTACGTTTTAAAATTAATGCAAAATCGTTTTATCAAACCAATTCAGATCAAGCCTATAATTTATATAAAATAACCCGTGAGTTTGCAGGACTTACAGGAAAGGAATTGGTGTACGACCTATATACGGGAACAGGAACCATTGCTCAATTTGTGGCTAAAAATGCATTAAAAGTCATTGGAATCGAATCCGTTCCAGATGCGATACGTGCTGCCAAAGAAAATGCTGTCTTAAATCAAATTGATAACGTGGACTTTTTTGTAGGTGATATGAAAACCGTTTTCAATACAGAATTTATTGAAACCCACGGACATCCCGATGTGATCATTACCGATCCACCAAGAGATGGGATGCACAAAGATGTGGTGGCTCAAATTTTAAAAATCACCCCAGAAAAAATAGTGTATGTAAGTTGTAACAGTGCAACACAAGCAAGAGACCTTGCGTTATTAGATTCAGAATATAAAATTAGTAAAACGCAAGCCGTTGATATGTTTCCACAAACGCATCACGTAGAAAATGTTGTACTTTTGGAAAAACGTAATCCTAAGAAATAAGCCATGAAACAGTTTATTTATTTATTTTTAATCGTCATTTTTAGTTGTGAAAAAGACGACATCTGTCCCGAAACCACTCAGACCACTCCCCGACTTGTCATTGAGTTTTATGACCTTACAAACCCTGATGTACTTTTGCAAGTCCCAGGACTTTATGCTTTAGGTCTCAGCACTGATGGTATAGAAATTCCTATCAATAATGAAATTGTAACCACAAGATCCTCTATTGAACTCCCTTTAAAAACAGACGATACTGAAACAGAATTTATTCTTTACAAGAGTTATGATATTGTTGATGGTGAGGTCATTGGAAATCCCGACAGAATTAAAGTTACCTATGATTCTGAAAACGTTTATGTGTCCAGGGCTTGTGGGTATAAAACAAATTTTGACATTCAAACCTTTGCCATTACTACTGATTCAGATCCGTGGATGATTAGCTCCGACATATTAATAAATGAAATAACAAATGAAAATGACATCCATGTTAAAATACTGCATTAGTTGCCTTATTGGGTGTTTGAGTGTGTGCATAAATCTTAATGCTCAAGAAACAGACCCCACAATTCCTGATAGTTTAGTTGTAAAAAACAAATACGGTCTTCGTGTGGGTGTGGATGCCAGTAAACTTGCACGTACCTTTTTAGAAACCGATTACAGTGCTATTGAACTCAATGCTGATTATCGTCTTACGTATCGGCTTTATGCTGCAGGTGAAGTTGGTAATGAAGAACATACGACCTCAACAGACTATTTAAACAGTACCGCAAAAGGCACTTATCTAAAAGCAGGGGTTGATTACAATATGTATACCAATTGGGCTGGGATGGACAATATGGTGTATTTTGGGTTTCGTTTTGGACTGTCTAATTTCGATCAACGTCTTAACAGCTACACAATTTATGACACCAATAATACGACTTGGGGACAAACCGAAGTGTTAGAAGGCAAGGATTTTAAGGGGCTTAGCTCCTCATGGCTCGAACTTATCTTTGGATTTAAAGCCGAGATTTTAAACAATCTTTTTGTGGGGATTAATGTTCAACTTAAAGGGCGTTTATCGGAAGTACAACCTGATAATTTTGAAAATATTTACATCCCAGGATTCGGACGCACCTATGATAGTGGAAAATTTGGAGTCGGTTTTGGATATAATATTAGCTATTTAGTTCCATTAATAAAAAAAGCTAAGAAGTAATTTTTTTAACAGGTCGCTTCTCAAAAGTTCCACCACAATTGGGGCACTTATTTTCAAGAACGGTTTCAACACAATTGCTACAAAAGGTACATTCGTAAGCACAAATCATGGCTTCAGCACTATCCGCGGGTAATGCTTTGTTACAATGCTCACAAACAGGCCGCATTTCTAACAAACTTATAGTATTATCGTATTAACTTTTTATATTTGATCCGCTTCGGCATTAAATCCCCTCCTAATCGTTGCTTTTTATTCTCTTCATACTCACTGAAACTTCCTTCATAAAAATAGACTTCAGAATTCCCTTCAAACGCAAGGATATGAGTACAAATTCGATCTAAAAACCATCGGTCGTGGCTAATCACCACGGCACAACCCGCAAAATTATCGAGCCCTTCTTCTAAGGCTCTTAAGGTATTTACATCCAAATCATTCGTTGGCTCATCCAAAAGTAAAACGTTTCCTTCTTCTTTGAGTGTCATTGCCAAATGCAAACGGTTCCGTTCCCCTCCAGAAAGCATATTTACTTTTTTGTTTTGCTCACTCCCTGAAAAATTAAAACGACTTAAGTAGGCTCGAGAATTCACTTGCCTTCCTCCCATCATGATCAATTCTTGCTCATCACTAAAGTTTTGCCAAATCGTTTTTTCAGGATCAATATTTGAATGGCTTTGATCAACATAAGCGATTTTGGCAGTCTCTCCAAGTTTGAAACTTCCTTTATCAGAAGTTTCTTCACCCATAATCATTTTAAAAATCGTTGTTTTTCCAGCTCCATTAGGACCAATAATTCCAACGATACCTGCTTGAGGAAGATTAAAGTTTAAGTTATCGTATAGTAGTTTATCATCGTATGCCTTACTAACGCCATCGGCTTCAATGACATTTGTTCCCAGTCGTGGACCGTTAGGAATGTATATTTCTAATTTTTCATCAAGTTGTTTTTGATCTTGATTCATTAATTTATCATAATTCTTCAAACGTGCTTTTTGCTTAGTTTGACGGCCTTTCGCCCCTTGACGCACCCATTCCAATTCACGTTCTAAGGTTTTTTGACGTTTAGAAGCAGTCTTACTTTCTTGTGCCAAACGTTTCGATTTCTGATCCAACCAAGAAGAATAATTCCCTTTCCATGGAATGCCTTCTCCTCTATCCAATTCTAAAATCCAACCTGCAACATTATCTAAGAAATATCGGTCGTGTGTGACTGCTATCACAGTGCCTTTATACTGAGCTAAATGATGCTCTAACCAGTGTACCGATTCTGCATCCAAGTGGTTTGTGGGCTCATCTAATAATAAGACATCTGGTTCTTGAAGTAATAAACGACAAAGTGCCACACGACGACGTTCACCACCAGATAATACGGATATTTTTTTAGACCCCTCAGGGGTTCTTAAAGCATCCATCGCTATTTCTAATTTTGTGTCTAATTCCCAAGCATTCGCAGCATCAATTTGATCTTGAAGTTCCGCCTGACGGTTCATTAGTTTTTCCATTTTATCCGCATCGGAATACACTTCTTCCAATCCAAACATGTCATTGATTTTATTGTATTCGTCCAGAATAGCTACTGTTTCAGCAGCTCCTTCTCGAACAATTTCCATCACTGTTTTAGATTCATCTAATTTTGGTTCTTGTTCTAAATATCCTACAGAATAATCTTGTGAAAACACAACATCTCCCTGATAATTTTTATCGACCCCAGCAATAATTTTAAGCAAGGTTGATTTACCAGATCCATTGAGTCCTAAAATCCCAATTTTAGCCCCGTAGAAGAAACTTAGATAAATATTTTTTAAAACTGGTGTATTGGCACTTTGGTAGGATTTAGTCACACCAGACATTGAAAAAATAATTTTTTTATCATCACTCATTACACACGTCCTTTTAAAGCATTAAATACCCAAGCATTTGCGAAAAAACCTATGCCCACTGAAGCAAAGCCCCATCCGGCAACCTCATTATATCTAAAAGCACCTAAGGCGACTAAAGAAATTCCTATAAATATCATTATATATGTGGCCCAAGCCAATACTGTATTTTTATTCATTGCCATAATTAAAATTTTTAGAGACACAAATATCGTTAATTTGATCGAAACTTATTTAGCTTTCTTAAAAAGTTATGGGAACCTCAATAAATAGGAGTTGAGAATCCTCTGAAACATCCATATTAAAGTTATCAATTTCCGAAATTCCAACGGCATCTCTTGCGTTTAATTCTGTTGATTCAATTTTTGAAACTCCAAAGACTTGCATTATATAGACTCCGTGATTAGGCGATTTTAAAGAGTACTTAAAAGATGTATTTGCCGATAAATTAATTCTTGAAATTTGTGCGTCTTGATGAATTTTTAAACTAGAATCTGGAGATGTATCATCCATTGAGGTAACTAAAATTTGTAATTCCCCATCTTGAGAGGGTTCAAAAAAACGTTGATCATATCGGGGTGTCACATTTTTTTGATTTGGTACAATCCATATCTGAAATAAGCTTAGAGATTCGGAAGCGGAGCCATTGATTTCTGAATGATGAATTCCTGTACCTGCAGACATGACTTGAACTTCTCCTGCGTTAACTTCTTCCCATGAATTTCCCATAGAATCTTTGTGTTTCAAAACACCCGAAAGTGGAATGGTGATAATTTCCATATTATCATGTGGATGGGTTCCAAACCCCATGCTTGGAGCAATTAAATCATCGTTTAAAACTCTCAAGGCTCCAAAATTCATTTTTTTAGAATCGTAAAAATTTGCAAAACTAAAGGAATGGTTGGCTTGCAACCACCCATGATTAGCAAACCCTCTTGAAGCCGCACTGTGAAAAACCAAGGTCATAACTTAAATTTATAATAGTTAATTAAACAAAAACATAAAAATCAAAGAATAATGTTATTTTTGTTAAACAAAGATAGGCACCATGAATTTAAACTTCAACAAAAACGAGGATTATAATAAACTCCTCGTAACAGATTTACATAAACGTTTGTCACAAGTTAAATTAGGAGGTGGAAAATCCAAAATTGAAAAAGAACACGCCAAAGGAAAACTTACGGCACGTGAACGAATTGAATATCTTTTAGATTCAAATTCGAAATCTATTGAAATTGGTGCTTTTGCAGGCGATGGGATGTATGCAGCTCATGGAGGGTGTCCTTCTGGAGGTGTTGTGGTGAAAATTGGATATGTCAAAGGAAAGCAGTGTATCGTTGTCGCAAACGATGCTACAGTAAAGGCAGGTGCTTGGTTTCCTATTACCGCTAAAAAAAATCTTAGAGCACAAGAAATTGCAATAGAAAATAAATTACCAATCATCTATTTAGTCGATTCTGCAGGGGTCTATCTGCCTATGCAGGATGAAATCTTCCCTGATAAAGAACACTTTGGACGTATTTTTAGAAATAACGCTCAAATGAGTAGTATGGGAATTACTCAAATTTCCGCAATTATGGGCAGCTGTGTTGCTGGGGGTGCTTATTTGCCCGTTATGAGTGATGAGGCTATTATTGTAGATAAAACGGCGAGTATCTTCTTGGCAGGTAGTTATTTAGTAAAAGCAGCCATTGGAGAAACGATTGATAATGAAACTTTAGGGGGTGCAACTACGCATTGCGAACTAAGTGGTGTGACGGACTATAAGGCCAAAGATGATTCTGACGCACTCGATAAAATAAAATCTATTATTGATAAGATCGGTGATTTTGAAAAAGCCGGATTTAGTAAAGTTCCTGCTGAAAAACCAAAAGAAAACCCTGAAGAATTGTATGGAATTCTCCCAAAATCCAGAGCAGATCAATATGATATGTATGAAATTATCAAACGTTTGGTTGATGGGTCGGAATTTGAAGAATACAAAGCTGATTATGGCAAAACCCTAATCACTGCCTATGCACGTATTGAAGGATGGGCGGTTGGAATTGTTGCGAATCAACGGAAGCTCGTCAAAAATGCCAAAGGAGAAATGCAATTTGGCGGAGTGATTTATAATGACAGTGCAGATAAGGCCACACGATTTATTGCGAATTGCAACCAGAAAAAAATACCTTTAGTTTTTTTACAAGATGTGACTGGGTTTATGGTAGGTAGTAAAAGTGAACACAGTGGAATCATTAAAGATGGTGCAAAGATGGTAAATGCACTTAGCAACAGTGTCGTTCCAAAATTTACAATTATTATAGGCAACAGTTACGGAGCAGGAAATTATGCCATGTGTGGCAAAGCGTACGACCCACGTCTTATTGTGGCTTGGCCGAGTGCTGAATTAGCTGTAATGAGTGGAAACAGTGCCGCAAAAGTATTGTTACAAATCGAAACCGCTTCTTTAAAAAAGAAAGGTGAAAAAATTACGGCAAAGAAAGAAGCTAAATTATTAGACGAAATTAAATCCCGTTACGATGCTCAAGTATCTCCTTACTATGCTGCATCACGATTGTGGACTGATGCTGTGATAAACCCTACAGATACTCGTGAATGGATAAGTTTAGGTATTGAAGCTGCCAATCATTCACCTATTGAAAAACCATTTAATATGGGGGTTATTCAGGTTTAATTAAATTGAACGTTTCTTGACGTTTGATTTTTCCAGAAACAGTTTCCATAAACCGATCTAAATAATACATACGTTTAGGGCGTTTTATTGGTTCTAAAACATCAAAATTTAAGGTCTCAAAAGGTGTAGATCGCTCAATCACTATGACTACAATTTCGCCTAAAGAATTATCTTTTTGGGCGGTGATAAAAAAGCGCTCCTTTATAAAGCCTTCCAATTGGTGTTCTAATTGTTCAGGGTTGATTTTTATGCCGCCTGAATTTATAATGTTGTCGTATCGACCAAGCCATTCAAAAGTAGTCCTCGAATTGAGCTTTACAACATCATTGGTTTGAATTGGTTTTGAAACTAAATGAGGTGCGTTAATTGTCAAACAATTTCGAGCATCTACCCCAACAGACACTGAAGGCAGTACTTCAAATAAAGAAGATGATTCACGGATTTCTTTAACCGCAATATGACTGACTGTTTCTGTCATTCCAAACGTTTCATAAACTGTGGTTTGTAATTTTGTTAGTTTAGATTTTAAGTCATTCGATAGCTTTGCACCTCCTACAATCAAAGTTTTGATGTGATATAAAGCGTCTGTTGAATTTTCGACTTGCAAGGGTACCATCGCACAAAAATCATAGCGTTTAGTAAGCGTTTCCAAAGGCTTGGAAGTCGGATTTATACAATCCAATTCTAAACCTAAAACATAGGCTCTTACAAACATCATCTTAGCCGCAATATATTCAAAGGGCAAACAAGACAAAGCAGAATCGCCTGGTTTTAACTTGAAGTAGTCCCCTGTTGCAATGGCTGAATTAACCATCGCTTGTTTGGCTATTGAAACCATTTTTGGGGTTCCTGTAGAACCCGAGGTATGCAGTTCTATTTCAGAACTTAAATCCATCCATTTTGTTATAAAAACCCCTAAAGAAACAGAAAAGTCTTCTCCTTCAGATGCCATCTGTTGGGCAAGGTTCGACAGTCCTATATTATCATAAAAAACGCCATCCAATTTAAAAGAAGCATGAGGGTGATTATATGTAATGTTTTGATTCAATTCTTTTGGTAAACTCAAGTTTTAAATTTAATCATTGGTTACAGAGCCTATTAATTTATCTTTCCAGTTGGTCCACTTGTAAACCTTTGCAAAAATGAAAATCAAAATAGGATATAAAATCAGAACTGAAGCAAAGATTTCAATATTTCCAATGTCTGGGTCTGATATATCTCTTAAAATGGAATTTGTTTGAAAGGCAGTCCAATCAGCAGTGACCAAAAGTGCCGTAAATAAATTGTTTGCCGCATGGAACCCTAAGGCCAGTTCTAATCCCTCGTCCATTAAAGTAATAATCCCTAAAAAGAATCCTGTACCAATGTAATGTACCAATAAGATGTAGCCTAATTTTTCAATTTCAGGATTCAAAATATGAAGGAGTCCGAACGTAACCGAAGTAATAATTAAAGGCATCCATTTATTCTTACAAAATACTCCAATACCTTGCATTAAATAGCCTCTAAATAAATATTCTTCAAAACTGGTTTGGAGTGGTACTAAAACAATGGCAATCGCTACTAAAATCAAAAATGGAACCAATTTAAAATTAAACTCATAATTTTCGGGGTTCATATAATGATCTACTAAAACAAATCCACTTGAAATAATTCCCCAAAATAAAAATGCAAACCAAAAACGTTTCCAATCAATTTTAGCTCTTGAAGTTGTTAAACTTCGAATCGATTGTTTATGAAGTGTTTTGACTACAAAAAGAACCGCTAAAAAGCCAGCGGCATAGGACAATAACAATAGAAATAAATTCAAATTAGATTCTAACAAACGCATTGCTTGACTTACATCTAGTTTTTGAAGATCCACACCCGTTTCTAGTGCTTTCGCAATTAAAACTATTGTGTATGGAATTTGCCCTAGAAGTACAGCAATAAAAATAATTGCTAAACCAGCGACGTAAAGCCACCAGTTATGTTTGATATTGAATGCTTGTTTGATGTACATAAATTAAAATTTTAAATTCCACTTTGTTTTTAAATCATAAAATAACTGTCCCGAACGGACTGTTAAAGGGGCTTGAATATTATTTGTAAACAGACCACCTGTTCCCAATCCTTGAGGAAGTTGACTCTTTAAGTTGTAAGTCCACTGCGCAATCGCATTAAGTCCAATATTACTTTCCAAAGCACTCGTCACCCACCAACCAATATTATTAGATTCTGAGAGGTCAATCCATTCTTGGCTTCCTTTAAAACCTCCAACTAAAGTTGGTTTTAATATAATATACTGAGGCTTTATAGTTTGTAGTAATAAACTCTTATTTGTTACAGAAAATACACCAATTAATTCTTCATCTAGAGCAATAGGGAGTGGTGTTTCAGAGCATAATTGTGCCATTTCATGAAGCTGTCCTTGTTGAATAGGTTGTTCAATAGAATGAAGTTTGTAATCTGAAAGATATTTTAATTTCTCTAACGCTTCATTGGGTTTGAAAGCGCCATTGGCATCCACTCTAATTTCGATTGTTTGTGCATCAAATTCATCGCGAATTGATTTGATAAGCTCTAATTCTTTATCAAAATCGATGGCTCCTATTTTTAGTTTTATACATGAAAATCCTGCTGCTAGCTTGTCTTTTATTTGTTGTTTCATGAATGACTTATCCCCCATCCAAATCAATCCATTGATGGGAATTGAATCCTGACCTTTGGTAAAATCAGAAGGAAATAATTCAAATGAACCTTCTTGTTTTAACGATTGAAACGCCATTTCCAATCCAAACTGAATGGAAGGAAATTCAGTTAAGCTTATTAACAACTCTTCTAAACCTAATTGAATATTTTGGCAGACCCACAGAAGTTTTGTTTCAAAGTCAGTACGATCATCAATGCTCAAGCCCTTAAACATGCCGCACTCACCGATTCCTTTGAATGAGCCCTGCTCGATTTGAATAAACCAAGTATCTTTATAAGTTAAAACCCCACGGGAAGTACCGCTTGCTTGCTTGAACTGAAGTTGGTATTTGAAATATGTGGCTTTCATATGAACGTGATCTCTTCACTACTTAAATTAAAATATGGCAAATACTAAAAACTGTTGCTAGTAAAAATGTTGATAATGACAGAACTTTTAGTTGGGGATCAAACTCTATGGGAGCTTTGGATTTACGAACACTATTTATGTGCACAAAAAACGGCACAAAAGCAATTAATATCAAATACCATGAGCTATTTAGGTTCAAAAACGAATAAAAGCCTATGAACAACATGGCAACTCCAACCAATACTAACTGGTATAATTTAGCCCTTTTAAACCCAAAATACCCTGCCAAAGTTTGCTTATTAGAAAGCCTGTCTGATTCAATATCTCTCATATTGTTCAGATTGAGCACTCCAGCACTCATGAGTCCAATTGAACTTGCAGGTAATAACATTAAAAAGTCGATTTGTTTTGAATATAAAAAATAGGTTCCTAAAACACTCAGCCATCCAAAAAACAAAAATACCATAACATCTCCTAATGCTTTGTACCCATATGCAGAAGCTCCAACAGTGTATTTAATAGCAGCAATAATGGCTAAAACCCCAAGTATAATAAATACTATGGAGGTTATAAACTGTTCTGAACCAAATGCCGAATAAATTAAACTTGTCACTAAAATAAGACAAAGTATGACATTAAAAACAATGGCATTTCGCATTTGTTTAGGGCTGATTTTTCCGCTTTGTAGGGCACGTTCTGGGCCAATACGGTGTTCATTATCAGTTCCTTTAACACCATCACCATAATCGTTTGCGAGGTTTGATAAAATTTGCAAACTTAAAGTGGTAAGAATTGTAAGCGTAAATATTGAACCGTCAAAAAGGTCTCTAGAATACGCAATCCCAGAACCAACGATCGCACCTGAAACTGACAAAGGCAATGTTCTTAACCGACAGGCGGAAATCCATGCTTGTAAATTTATCATATTATGGAATCCATTTTTTCTCAAAATTTGGCGGCCGTTTTTCTAAAAAAGCATCACGTCCTTCTTTGGCTTCGTCAGTCATATAAGCGAGTCGCGTCGCTTCACCCGCAAAAACTTGTTGCCCTACCATACCATCATCGGTAAGATTCATCGCAAATTTGAGCATTTTAATGGATATAGGGGATTTAGCTAGAATTTCTTGTGCCCATTCATAAGCGGTTGATTCTAAATCTTCATGAGGTATAACGGCATTTACCATGCCCATATCATAAGCGTCTTGAGCACTGTAGTTTCTTCCAAGAAAAAAGATTTCACGAGCTTTTTTCTGACCTACCATTTTTGCTAAATATGCAGATCCATACCCCCCATCAAAGCTGGTGACGTCGGCATCTGTTTGTTTAAAAATAGCATGTTCTTTACTCGCTAAAGTCAAATCGCAAACAACGTGTAAACTATGACCACCCCCCACAGCCCACCCTGGAACAACTGCAATAACAGCTTTGGGCATAAACCGAATGAGACGTTGAACTTCTAAAATATTTAATCGGTGGTAACCATCCTCACCAACATAACCTTCATGACCACGTGCTTTTTGATCGCCTCCGCTACAAAATGAATAGACACCATCTTTGGATGAAGGTCCCTCTGCGCTAAATAAAACGACTCCGATACTTGTATCTTCGTTGGCATCATAAAATGCTTGGTACAACTCGAGTGTTGTTTTGGGTCTAAACGCATTTCTTACGTCCGGTCGGTTAAATGCTATACGTGCAACGCCATTGCATTTTTTATAGGTAATATCTTCGTATTCTTTAACAGTTTTCCATTCTATATTCGACATAAGATTACAGTTTTAGTTTGTTAAATAAATCCCATCCTGTTCAATTCGGATGCGACGTTGTTTGTAAAGTGTTCCAATCGCTTTTTTAAAGCTTTTTTTGCTCATTTGAAGAGTTGACTTAATATCTTCAGGTGAGGATTTATCTGTGAGTTTTAAAAACCCATCTTCATTGTTTTCTAAAAACTCTAGTATTGATTGTGCATTTGGCTCAATATTTCTGTAACCAATTTTTTCAAGGGTGATGTCTAACTTGTTTCCAGGACGAATCTTCTTAACAATTCCCTTAAGTTTATCTCCTACACTAATATCTTTAAATAAATCTTGATTAAAAATTAATCCTAAGTGAGTTTTGTTAACAATCACATTCATTCCTAAGTCTGATGGATGCGACACAATCAAGTCAACCTCTTCAAAAGCCTGTACAGTAAGTTCTTTATTGTCCAAAAAACGATTTGTTTTACTAGAAGCTACAAGACGTTCTGATTTTTCGTCTAAATAACAATAAACCAAATACCAACCACCTACTTTCATAGGAAATGCTTGTTCTCTAAATGGACAGAATAATTCTTTTACCAATCCCCAATCAAGAAATGCGCCAATTTCAGTGACGTTATTGCAACGAAGGAGTGCGAATTCTCCTTTTTTAATGTACGGGTGATCAGTCACCGCTACAAGACGTTCTTCGTTATCTAAATAGACAAACACCTCAATAGTGTCATCAATTTCAAATTCCTCAGGAACATAACGGTTTGGTAGTAAGACTTCTTGATCTTCGTCATCTCCCAAAAACAATCCTGGCTCTGTATCTCGCAGAATTGTAAGCTTATTGTAGTCTCCTATGTGTATCATGACGCAAAGGTACGGATAATAGAGAGAGAATTAAAAAAGCATGACAACAAATTGTGCTCTCGTAGAATGTGTATAAGGGGCTATTTATACACCGATTCTTTTCCAAAATAAAGGACTAATAAGTAATAAAATACCGCGCGGTATTTGTGACGGTTTGAGCGACCGTACTGTTCGATCACAGCCTGAATTCCTTGATCTAAATTGTCTCCAGGAAAAAGTCCTAATCTTTTAATTAGAAATTTGTCTCTAACAGTCTTCAGTTCAGCCTCACTACTCCCCGACAGCGTACTAGAATCAGAATTATAAATCGATGGACCACAACCAATTGTCACTTTGGTGAGTAATTCCATATTTGGATTTACATTACATTTTTCCTTTAAATCACTGGCATACTTTACAATAAGTTTTTCCCTTTCGTTCATAATAGAGGTATATTAAATTTGATTCCGTAAGATGCAATAAACACCTTTCAAAAACTAAGACACAACTATCACAACAAAGTCACATTAAAAAATTATAAAAGTTATTTGATGAAATCAAAATACGAAAGGAGAATTCGATCATTTTCAGAAGAAGGTGTAAACACTTCTAATAGTTTTGGACGTGAACTTTGATTGTAAAAACAATCTAATGCCAAATCTAATTCCTCAACAGTGTTTGCAGACACATACTCAAAACCATGGAGGTTTGAGATTGGTTCGGCAGTAAGAGTGTGATTGGTTTCAACAAACGTGCTGAAATTTTTAGAGTCTTTATTACCTGGTAAAATTCTAAAAATACCGCCACCCCTATTATTGATGATGATGATTCGAAAATTTGAAGGAATGTAATTATTCCAAAGGGCGTTGTTATCGTAGAAAAAACTTAAGTCTCCAGTAATAAAAACTGTTGGTTGGTTTGAAATTCGAGCCGCACCAATGGCTGTACTAGTAGATCCATCAATACCACTCGTACCGCGATTACAAAAAACGGTTAGGGTTGGATTGAGTTCAAACAACTGCAAATAGCGAATCGTAGAACTGTTACCCGATTGCAACATATAATTATTAGGAATCTGTTTCAAAACACGATCAAAAGCCTTAAAATCGCTAAAAGGTATCGACTTTAAATACTTCTTATGTTTTTGGAGTCGGCGTATTTTGACACGATTCCATGTTTCAAAATAAGTGCTCACTGAAAATGAATCCACAGAAGCATTTAGTTGTTCAAAAAAGGTATTAACTGAACATTTAAAATGTTTAGTCAAACAAAAAAAGGTGTCATTGGCTTGGATCTCATCTACATGCCAATGCGTTTTAGGGGGATTGGTTCGTAGAAATGTTTTGATTTTTTTAGACACAATCATCCCCCCAAAAGTGAGTAATAAATCAGGTTGTAATGCCTCAAAATCGGTTGCGTCTAAAGGCGTGATTAATTGATCAATACTCGCAAAAAAATTCGGATGGTGTAAATTGGAAGTTGTTTCTGTAAGTACAATCACAGAGGGATCCTCTGCTATCAATTTTAAATACATTTCTTGAACACAATTAGGAGGGTTCACTCCTACTAAAATCATTTTTTGCTTGGAAGAATGCCATTTTTTAATGGTTGGTTTAGAAAGGGAAAAAGGCTTCTTTTTTGTTTGAATTTTAATTGGTTTTACTTCAGATATAAGCTCCTCAGTAGTTTCATATAAGGGCTCCGAAAAAGGTACGTTTATATGCACAGGTCCACGCTCAGATTTTGCAAGCTGAAGCGCTTTATCTATTCGTGAATTATTGTTTTTGACTGTTTTTAAAAAGGGCTTTTTAAAATGATCTTTTAGATTTGCTTCAAACAGAATATGGGAACCAAAAATATGAGGTTGTGTAATCGTTTGGCCATCTCCAATATTGATAAGATGCTCTGGGCGGTCTGCTGAAATCACAACAAGTGGAACTCGACTGTAAAACGCTTCGGTAACCGATGGATAATAATTGACAAGGGCACTTCCAGAAGTACAAACCAAGGCAACAGGCTGTTGCAGTTGTTGAGCCATTCCTAAGGCAAAAAACCCTGCAGAACGTTCATCAACAATACTGTAACACTCAAAGAACTCGTGATTTGTAAATCCGATTGTCAAGGGTGCATTTCGACTCCCCGGAGAAATCACAATATGCTGGATATTATGGTATTCACAGAGTTGAACAATCGATTGCGCTAAAGGCTGTTTGGACTTTATCATTGACTGACAAAGTTATTTAATTTTTAGGGTTTAAGTTGAAATGAAATAATAAATATTTCCTAAAGGTTTAGAGCACCTTTTTTATCGTTTGAATCTTGTTTTCAGTCTCCATACATTCGATCTGGGGATCAGAGTTTTTTGTAATTCCTCCTCCACTGTAAAGAATTGCTAGAGTATCTTTTAACTGCATGCAACGTAAATTTACGGCGAGTTGCGTAGCCTTACGAACTGTTTGATAAGCTCTGTTTTCAATATTTCTTTTTGAGTTTCTAAAAGTTGATTTTTTAGGGATGTTTAATTCTCCAAAAAAACCGGCATAAAACTCTCGATTATAAGATTCATTTGATTTGATAAATTCTAACGCTTTTGTTCGAGGTGTACCACATACTGCTGGTGTTGGATGAATCGCTCGTAAGAGTTGTTTTAAACTCTGATTTGTTGATTTTAAACGGCCCGTAACATGTGTTTGAAGATGCAACAACTCACCCGCTTTGAGAGTGTGTGGTCCAGAAGTTTTAATTGGCTCTAAATAATCCGATAAAACTTCGACTAAATAATCTGTTACAAACGCATGTTCATCTAAATTCTTTGAATCCCATTCAACTTTTTCTGAGGATTTTAAAATTTGAGTTCCTGCTACTGCCATTGTAGATACAGCCTTTCCTTCAAGTGTTAAAAGATTTTCTGGGGAAGCTCCAAGCCAAAAACCTGTTTGAGGATGAAACCAACAATAGGTAAACGCTGTGGGATAGTTTTGTACTAATTTTTTAAAAATATCAAGTGGGTTTGAGTGTTCTAAATTACATTTGAATTGCCTAGAAAGCACAACCTTTTCTAATTCTGAAGTATTGATTTCATCGATCGCTTTGGACACAAGATTTAAGTGATCATTTTTAGATTTAACTGATTGCGGATCACTTGATTGATTAAAAACTTCAAAATCTTGTTGTTCTAATTGAATGACCGTCGAAGACTCAAAAGGAATGTAGTAACTATCATTTTCAGAGTCAAAGGGTGCAAATACAAATCCGCTTTCAGAATAATCATTTATTATATGAGTATCTGTATTGTTTTGAATGTATGCTGTAATAGGTTGACTCTCTGGTTTAGAAAAAAGAACAAAGGGTCGTTTTGATTGAATCGCTGTATTGATTTGGTTAAAAAAATCAGTCGAAGTCATCTGTTAGCGTTCTTTAGGAAGTGATACCGTTGTCAGTTTACAAGAAGATACTAATTGATTGTCCCCATCTGTAACTTCAATATTAAAAATCTGCATGGTTCTTCCTCTGTGAATAAAGGTGGCTTTGGCATAGACAAAGCCTTCTTTTACGCTTTTAATGTGGTTGGCAGAAATATCAATGCCTCTGACAAAATAGTTTTTAGTATCTAAAAAAATATGTGCTGCAAAACTTCCAACGGTTTCAGCGAGTGCCGCTGTGGCGCCTCCATGCAATACTCCGTCGGGTTGATATACGCGTTTATCGACAGGCATTTTAGCAATTACAAAGTCTTCTCCTGCATCGACAAATTCAATGTTTAGGGTTTCCATTAAGGTATCTTTACAAGCTGCGGTTGCGGCTTGAATAATCTGGTCTTTTGTTGGACTCATTTCAAGTATGATTTGTGTGTAAAGTTACAAAAACCAAAGCCGAAGTCAATGTCTAAACTGCGTTAAAAAAGTGCAAAAAAAAAGGCTGTCTTTTCAGACAGCCCTAATTTAATATCTACTAGTAATTCAATTCTTAAGCTGTTTTCTTAACTGCTAAGCTATAAATCACTAAACCGAATCCGATTTTGTTGATTGCATCAGCAATGTTGTATAAAACATCCATGTCTAACCCAAGGTTAGCAAAAGAAGAATACCACTGTCCATCAGCTGTACCTACTAGGTAACCTAATGGATAAATGATCCATCCAACAAGTACAAACCAGCAAAGGATTTTGTGAGCTGCTAGTACATCACCACCAGCTTCTTTAGCAAGTTTTGCTGCTCCACCTAACCATATTTCGTAAACTATAGCAAAGTAAGCTACTGCAGAGAAAAAGCCCCAAAGTGCTGCACTACCTGGGTAAACTGCTTCACCTAAGTAACCTGTTACTAACATAATTACTGAAAGTACAATCATTTTTGTAAGCAATGATTTTTTAGCTCCAGCCACTTTAAGTATTAGGTAAAACTCAACACACATTAATGGCACTGTAAGAATCCAATCTACATAACGGAAGAATGTAGGAGACTCCATGTTTGAAGCCCAATAATCTCTCATGTAGAAATAATGAACTGCTGCAATAAAAGTAATTAAACCAGAAACTAAAACAGAAGTTCTCCATTTTTTGTCAAATTGGTTTAATGATAAAAAGAAAAAGGCAGAAGCTGCCATCATTGCCATACACCCAACGAAGAATGTAAAACCTACATAATCAGTAGGATCCATTTTGGCTACTAAAGGTAAAAATAAGTTTGTCATTTTTAAAAGTTTTTGTTAGTTAATGTTTAAACAAATATATAAAAATTTAAACTAATTGTTGAGCATTTCGTAAGTTTGTGTGTTAGAATAATATATTTAACACTATTTTATGAATAATATTTTTAATTTCTCAATCGTTGCTAGCTTCTTAGGTTTGTGGATAACTACACATGTTCCAGAGAGTTTTGAACTTATATTAGGCTTTGTCTTAATTTTTACATTTGGAATGGTTCATGGATCAAACGATTTATTGATTGTTAATAAAATTTTAAACAATTCTAAATATTACTCCAAATTCACACTGCTAACGGCTTATCTATTGATAGTATCGATTGCAGTCTTATTTTTTTATTGGATGCCTTCCCTAGCAATGATTTTATTCATTCTTTTTAGTGCCTACCACTTTGGAGAACAGCATTGGGAGCATCTTTTTTCAAAAACAAATTCTATACTTAAATCTATATTCTATTTTTCCTACGGAATGCTAATCTTGTTTTTGTTATTTATTTTTAACGATTCAGAGGTAAAATTGATCGTATCTGAAATTACAGGCTATGAGGTCACAAATTTATACAGTAAAATCATTCTCGCCATTTTGGGTAGCTTTATAGGAGTTTTATTGGCAATTGATTTTTTCACAAAACGCCTCCCTTTAGAAGTTATTTTAAAAGAGTTATTTACTTTGGCCGTTTTGGCGATAATTTTTTCATCTTCATCTTTGATATGGGGGTTTAGTATTTATTTTATTCTTTGGCATAGCATTCCCTCCTTAATAGAACAAATTACATTTATATATGGTGATGTAAAAACCGATTCTACTTTAAAATACTGTAAAGCAGCGTTGCCTTACTGGATTATTTCTTTAGTTGGAATGGTTATCTTATATGCAATTTTCAGTAGTGAGAAACAGTTCTATTCTTTGTTTTTTGCTTTTATTGCTGCGGTCACATTTCCTCATGCCTTTGTAATGCTAAATATGTTTTCCAAAAAAAAAGCACAACCCTGAATTGATTGTGCTTTTCTGTATCAAATAAAAACTACGTTTATTTCACTTCTTCGAAATCTACGTCTTCAACATTGTCTTCTTGAGATGCTTCAGCATCTGAAGGAGCCGCTTGAGCGTCTTGAGCGCCTTCTTGGGCTTTGTACATTTCTTCGCTAGCAGCTTTCCATGCTTCATTGATTTTCTCTAAAGCAGGGTCAATAATTGCGATGTCTTTAGATTCGTAGGCAGCTTTCAATTCTTCTAAAGCAGCTTCAATTGGTTGTTTTTTATCATCTGATAATTTATCACCAAATTCTTTAAGCTGATTTTCTGTTTGAAAAATCATAGCATCTGCTGCGTTCAGCTTATCAGCTGTTTCTTTAGCTTTCGCATCTGATTCTGCATTTGCTTCTGCATCTTGTTTCATCTTTTCGATTTCTTCTTCAGTTAAACCAGAAGACGCTTCAATACGAATGTCTTGAGATTTATTGGTCGCTTTATCAGTAGCTGAAACCTTAATGATCCCATTGGCATCAATATCAAATGTGACTTCAATTTGTGGCGTTCCGCGCTGTGCAGGTGGAAGTCCATCTAAATGAAAACGTC
>Ga0255758_10001902_pt1 | contig 20189 bp, 20 predicted proteins | sample 011ome_24_FD_179958 | JGI IMG/M metagenome (GOLD analysis project Ga0255758, IMG submission 179958) | Coastal salt marsh microbial communities from the Groves Creek Marsh, Skidaway Island, Georgia - 011513CT metaG (version 2) | ecosystem: Environmental > Aquatic > Marine > Intertidal zone >...
CCCAAGTATGCTTAAAGAAAAACAGAGAATAGACAGAAAAACAATCCATCTTTCAATTGCTTCTTCCCCTCTCACCATTAATAATGAATGGACGAGAGCTAACCCAGCTATCCAAGGCATCAGGGAAATATTCTCAACTGGATCCCAAAACCACCATCCCCCCCAACCAAGTTCATAATAAGCCCAATATGATCCCAGAGCTATTCCTGCAGTTAGAAAACCCCAACTAATAATTGACCACTTTTGTGTCTCAACTATCCAAGTTTCATCAGAATTTGTCTTTAATAAACTTGCTATTGCTAAACTGAAAACAAGAGAAAAACCAACGTAGCCCAAGTAAAGCATAGGAGGGTGAATAGCCAAAGCTGGATCTTGCAAAATAGGATTTAAACCAAGTCCTTCTTCAACAACTACAGAGTTTACAAGAAATGGATTTGAAGTAAAAATAATAAAAAAACTAAAGATTATAAATATGCCACTTTGGATTTTTAGGACTAATACCTTAAAACTCTCTGATGACTTGCTAAATAAAGAATAAAAGAAACCATAAATAGAGATCATGCAAACCCATAATAGAATAGAACCTTCATGATTGCCCCAAGTTCCTGTAATCTTGTAAATTAAAGGTTTTTCTGAATGAGAATTTTGAAATACATTAAAGTTTGAAAAGTCCGAAGTAACATAAGCTAATATTAATGATATAAATGACGTGCATATTAAAAAAGTTGATGACCTTATAAAAAACAAAAAATAACTTATCTTAATTTGCAAAATTGATTTTGGAATTAAAACAATACAGGAAAAAATAGTAGACAAACACAGAGCAGAAAATCCTATTAATGAAATCATTTATAATCTTTTTTCCATTGCTTGTTTTTTTCCAATTCTTTTTTTATGGATGCAGGCATATAATTTTCATCATGTTTTGCATAAACTTTAGAAGCAACAATATTATTATTTTTATCAATTAAGCCCTCAACGACTATTCCTTGTTCTTCTCTAAACAGATCAGGCAACATTCCTTTATAAAAAATAACAAGATCATTAGAGTTGTCAGTAATTCTAAATTCATAATTATTTAGTGATTTTTCAACAAATGATGATTTTTTTACGTACCCTCCTATTCTTAATTTTTTATCAAGCGCAACATTATTTTCTAACAATTCACTAGGTGTATAAAAAAAAACTATATTTTGTTTTGTATTGAAAAGTATTAATAGAATTGCCGCAGCAAGCATAACTAGTGTTAAAAGTATTAAAATAAGCCTTTGAAATCTTAGACTCATGGTTATTATTTGAGATTTCTAAGTTTAAGGTAAGAAAAAAATAATAACCCAGCAATCAAAAAAAAGGCTGAAAAATAACTAATAAAAACAAACCAAAAATACATAATTTATATTTTCTTATATAAAACTTAATTATAATTAAAGCGATGACTAAAGGTCACAAAGAGCTATAGATATTTTTTTCTTATTAAAATTTCAGCCTTTATTCTTAATATTGCTATAATTATACCTATTAAGCTAAAAGCTAAAGTCATGACTAAAAGAGGTTGGAGCATAGATAAATCTATGGATGGGGATGACAGTTTACTAACACTTGCTGGTTGGTGAAGAGTATTCCACCAATCAACTGAAAATTTAATAATTGGAAGGTTAATTGAGCCAATTAAAATGAATATCGCTGTAGTTTTCTCTCTGACATCTCTATTTTCAAAAGTATGATTTAAAAAAATAATTAATAGGTAAACAATAAAAAGAATAGCAACAGAAGTTAGGCGTGCATCCCAAACCCACCAGGTGCCCCACATGGGCTTTCCCCACATTGACCCAGATATTAAGCACAGAAGAGTAAATACAGCTCCAATTGGAGCAATAGCTTTATTAATTACAAAACCAAAAGATATTTTAAATGCTAGTCCAATTATTGAATATATTGTCATAATTGCATAAGTAAGAAGAGCTAACCAAGCAGAAGGTACATGTACATACATAATTTTAACCGTAAGACCTTGTTGATAATCTAACGGAGAAAAGTATACTAAAAATAGGCCTACAATTAAAATTAATGAGCTAATAACAACCAGTGGTTTAAAAATAATATCTGCAAATTTATTAAATCTAGAAGGATTAATTAAAAATTTAAACATTATTTATTATTAAGTGCTAATCTTATGCAAGCTGCGCTCGACCAAGGAGCTATGCCTAAAAAAATTAGAGCTATCCCAATTAATAAATTAAGGAGAGAATTAAAATCATTATCAGCGTTATTTATTCCAACTGAAAATATTATTAGCGGTATGCTAAATAAAAGCACAATTACACTTCCTATTGAAAAGTTTGTTTTATTTAACAAATTCATTGAAGCTGAAATAGAGCCCAAACAAGATAAAATCAATGATCCAATTATAAAAGTTAAAACTAAATTATATATTTCATTAGAAGGAAGATTGAAAAAAATACTAACGATAGGTAATGAAACTAAAAACGGTATTTGGACAAAAATAAAGTGAGATAAGATCTTTAAGAAAACTATTAATTCATAACTCATTCCACCCATATGCATTATTGGTAAAATTTCGATTTTAAAATCTTCTTCGTAAAATTTTCTTAAACTCAGAGTAGAGCTAAGAAGTAATAAAGACCATATTATTCCTATACCTATAGTTTTAAGAAGTTGTTCATCAGTTCCTAATGCAAAAATAAATACAAAAACAGATAAAAAAAAGAATAATATATTTGAAAAAAGATCAACAATATTGCTATAAAATAATTTGGACTCTCTTTTATAAAATAAGAATATTTTTTTTATAATCATCATTTTAATTAAACTCTAAAGTTTCTAGATTACTAATATTTGGATTAAAATGTGATGCAAAAAGAATCATTCCATCACTATTAATATGATCTAAAAATGTTTGATTAAGTATTTCAATTGATAGATCATCAAGGTGGTTAAACGGTTCATCCAAAACCCATAATTTTTTTTGCTCTAATATTAATCTAAGTAATTCTAATTTTTTTCTCTCACCTGATGATAAGAGCATTACCTTAGTTTTATAATATTGTTCAATATCTAATTTTTTTAATAATTTAAAAATTTCATCATTATTCAATTTAGATGATGATAATCCTTTCCAAAAATTGATATTATCCTGAACAGATAACTCTCTTGTTGATGTATTATTGTCCATAATAAATGTTGTTTGATTGTAAAAATCAAAAATATTTTTTTTTATATTTTTACCCTTCCAGATTATTTCACCACTTTCAGGTTCTAATATGTTTAAAATAACTTTTAAAAAAGTTGTTTTGCCAGATCCATTCTTACCTTTTATTTGCATCATTCCCTTATTGTTCAGAGAGAGATTCAAATTTTCAAAAATTTTAGTTTTATTTCTGGAAAAGGATAAATTATTAATAAGAAGCATTTTTACTGATTAAAAGTATTTTATATTAGGTACAATAAAAAAAACGGGGTTTCCCCCGTTTTTATAGTTTTTAGAAAAATTAAGAAAAAGAAAAAAATTTAACTTTTTTTCTCTAACTATAGAAAAGAACCTATCTTTTTCTCTTCTTAGCAGCTTTTTTCTTCTTAGGCGCTGCTTTCTTTTTCTTAGGAGCAGCTTTTTTCTTCTTAGGTGCTGCTTTCTTTTTCTTAGGAGCAGCTTTTTTCTTCTTAGGTGCTGCTTTCTTTTTCTTAGGAGCAGCTTTTTTCTTCTTAGGTGCTGCTTTCTTTTTCTTCTTTGCCATTTAATGCTCCTTGTAATGGGTTAAAGTGGAGGAACCCCCCTCCATCATCACTCTAAAAAAAGTGACAAACATAAAAGGCTTTCTTTTATTCCCAAAACTTACGCATAAAGTCAACAATATAAGAAAATCAAAAAATAATTTAAAATTTTTAAAAAATTTTTTTTTGAATTTTTCTTATCGAACTGCTTTTTTTCGCAGAAATCTAATTAAAAATTTACAAAAAAAGTATACAAATTAAATTTTAGTATTAATAGTTAAAAAAAATTTACTACTAGCTTAATAATTATTTATTTCATAAAATATTGTCAGTTACGTGTAATTATTTTTAAATAAAAACTATATATTTATTATGAGATCTTTAAATTCTTTCAATACACAAAAAAAAATTACAATTGATGATAAAATTTATCATTATTTTGATTTAAATATATTAGCTAGCACCTATGGATTTAATTTATCAAAAATTCCTAATTCAATAAAAATACTTTTAGAAAACTTAATTAGAAACGAAGATGGGGAGTCTGTTACTAAGGATATGATTTCTAATTTATCTAAGAATATTAATGAAAGTAAAGATAATTACGAAATATCATTTTCTCCAACCCGTGTTTAATGCAAGATTTTACAGGTGTTCCCGCAGTTGCAGATTTAGCAGCAATGCGTGATGCTTTAAAAAATAAAGGCTTAGATCCTAATAAAATTAATCCATTATCAAGAGTAGATCTCGTTATTGACCACTCAGTAATGGTTGATTATTTTGGAAATAATAACGCCTATGAAGATAATGTAAAAAAAGAATTTGATAGAAACAAAGAAAGATACGAATTTTTAAAGTGGGGCCAACAGACCCTAGATAATTTTTATCTAGTACCACCAGGTGGGGGCATATGTCATCAAGTAAATCTTGAGAATATTGCTAAAACAATTTGGTCAAGCAAAGTTGAGGAAGAGAATTACCTTTATCCTGACTCAGTTGTTGGAACAGATAGCCATACAACCATGGTCAATGCTCTTTCAGTTTTAGGCTGGGGAGTTGGCGGTATAGAGGCTGAGGCTGCTATGTTAGGTCAGCCTATATCAATGAATATTCCAAAAGTAGTAGGTTTTAAATTAATTGGCAATCTGCAAGAGGGAATAACTGCAACTGATTTGGTTTTAACAATAACAGAAATATTAAGAAAACATGGCGTTGTTGGAAAGTTTGTAGAATTTTATGGAGAGGGTTTAAATACTTTATCTTTGTCTGATAGATCAACTATATCAAATATGGCGCCAGAATATGGTGCCACATGTGGTTTTTTTTCAACAGACAAAGAGACCATAAATTATCTTAAGTTATCTGGAAAAGATGATCATCAAATTGAAATTGTTAAGAAGTACACTGCTATTCAAAAACTTTGGATTGATAAAGATTACAATCCTAACTTTGATGATCAATTAAGCTTAGATTTAAGTAAAATTGAACCCTCAGTTGCAGGACCTAAACGTCCACAGGACAAAATATTTATCAGAGATATTCCTGAAGTTTTTAAAACAATAGATGATACTGAGTTTGATATAACGGTTTCAAATAAAAAACTTCAATCAGGGGATATTGTAATTGCAGCTATAACAAGCTGCACGAATACTTCTAATCCAAATGTTATGGTAGCGGCTGGTCTGGTAGCAAAAAAAGCAGTAGAGTTAGGTTTATCTGTAAAGCCATGGGTTAAAACAAGTCTAGCTCCTGGTAGTAAAGTTGTTAGCGATTATTTGGATAAAGCAAATCTTACAAAATATCTTGATCAAATAGGTTTTAATTTAGTTGGTTATGGTTGTACAACATGTATCGGAAATTCTGGACCTCTTGAAGAATGGGTTTCTGAGGAGATTAAAAATAAAAATTTAACAGTTTGTTCTGCTCTATCAGGTAACAGAAATTTTGAGGGTAGGGTTCATCAAGAAGTAAAAGCTAATTTTTTAGCTTCACCTCCATTGGTAGTTGCTTTTGCACTTGCTGGTAATATGAATGTAAACTTATTTAGCGACCCAATTGGAGTTAGTAATTTAGGTGTTAAAGTATTCTTAAAAGACTTGTGGCCATCTACTGATGAAATAAATCAAATAGTTGAAAACTCATTAACAACTGAGATGTTTAAAAAAAGATATGAAGAAATTTATAAAGGCGATAAAAATTGGCAATCGATAAAAAGTGTTTCTGACAAGACTTATTCATGGAATCATTCAAGTACATATATAAAACACCCTCCTTTTTTTAGTGATGATACAAAACAGATTGAAGATATAGATGATGCAAGAATTTTAGCAGTATTAGGTGATAGCGTTACAACTGATCACATTTCACCAGCTGGTGCAATAAAAGTAGACAGTCCTGCAGGCAAATATTTGAATGAAAGACAAATAACTAGAAAAGATTTTAATTCTTATGGTTCTAGGAGAGGTAACCATGAGGTAATGATGAGGGGAACATTTGCTAACATTCGTATTAAAAATGAAATTCTACCAGGTGTTGAGGGTGGAATTACAAAATTTTTTGAGAATGATGAACAAATGTCAATTTATGATGCAGCAATCGAATACGAGAAAAAGAATATTCCATTAGTTGTTTTTGCCGGGAAGGAATATGGAACTGGCTCATCAAGAGATTGGGCTGCTAAAGGAACTAAATTATTGGGTATAAAGGCTGTTATCGCTGAGAGTTTTGAAAGGATACACCGTTCAAATTTAATTGGTATGGGTGTATTGCCATTACAATTTATTGATGGAGAAAACAAACAAACACTTAAACTTAATGGGAGTGAGATAGTTTCAATAAAAGGTTTAGACAATATTCGTCCAAATTCAGAAATTGATTGTGAAATTAATTCTGATCAAAAAAGAAATATTAAACTTTTATGTAGAATAGACACAATCAAAGAGTTGGATTATTATAAGCAAGGTGGTATTCTTCAATACGTGTTAAATTCAATTATTAAAAAAGCATCTTAAAACAAGTGAATGAAGCTGATGGCAACTTAGTAGCCATATTAGGTCCAACTAATACCGGAAAAACTTACTTAGCTTTTGATAGAATGATGGCTTATCAATCTGGGATATTTGGTTTTCCATTGCGATTGTTAGCTCGAGAAAATTATGATAAAGCTGTCAAACAAGTTGGTATAAATAAAGTGGCTTTAGTCACAGGTGAGGAAAAATTCATACCTAAAGAAGCAAAATACTTTTTTTGCACTGTAGAGTCTATACCAAAAAATTTAAATGCTGAATGCGTCGTTATTGATGAAATTCAATTAGCCTCAGACTATGAAAGAGGTCATATTTTTACAGATAACTTACTTAACACCAGAGGCGAATATGAGACAATTTTATTAGGCTCTTTAACAATTAAATCATTGTTATTAAGAATGTTTCCTCAAATAAAAATTGAATCTAAAGTGAGATTTTCTCGATTAAGCTTTGTATCAAATAAAAACTTTTCTAAATTAAAACCTAGATCAGCCATAATAGCTTTTAATATAAATAATATTTATGAAATTGCAGAAAATCTTAGATCTCATAGAGGTGGAGCAGCAGTTGTCTTAGGATCTTTAAGTCCAAGAACTAGAAATGCTCAAGTTGAAATTTATGAAGAAAAAAAAGTTGACTACTTAGTTGCAACAGACGCAATTGGGATGGGTCTAAATTTAAATATTAATCATGTAGCATTCTCTTCTGTTGAAAAATTTGATGGTAGATTTAAAAGAAACTTACACCCAAATGAATTAGGTCAAATTGCAGGTAGAGCTGGAAGATACCAAAATAATGGAACTTTTTCATTGCTTAAAAATGCAGGTGAATTAGATATAAAAACAATTCAAAACATTGAAGATAGTAACTTTGACTCAATAAATAAGATTTATTGGAGAAATTCAGATTTAGATTTTACTAATGTTGATAATTTTTTAAATAGTCTAAAAACCTTCCCGGTTCATAGTTATTTTATTCATAAAAAAAATGCTGTGGATGAATTAAATTTTAGAAATTTAATTGATGATATATCAATTAAAAAATTATTAACTAATGAATATAGAATAAAATTATTATGGGATGTATGTCGAATTCCTGATTTCCAAAAATTATTTAATGATACTTACCTTCAATTATTAAAAACAATTTTCTTTCTTTTAGTTAAAAACGATCAAATACCAAAACCATGGCTAGAAAAGAATATTCTTGGTCTTCAAAACTTTAACGGTGGTATTGAGGAGCTTTCTCTAAAAATCTCACAAATTAGAACTTGGACTTATATATCAAATCATCCAAACTGGATAGATAATGAAAAATATTGGCAAGAAACAACTCAAGATATTGAAAATAATTTATCGGATAAATTGCATGAAGGTTTAATTAACAGATTTGTTGACTCAACTTCTAAATATTTTATCAACTTAAAAAATGATGATAATAATTCAGATTTTGAAATAAAAAATAAGAAAACATTAGTTATTAACAATATTGAATATGGCTCTTTTATAGGTTTTGATTTAAAATTTAATAAAGATGTAATTTCTCATTCTCTTTTCTCACTAAGTCATGTAAAAAAATCAACTAGATTAATGATAGAAGAAAAAATTAATAATTTTTTAAATGCTCCAAATGATTCAATAAATCTTGGAGATGTGAATAATATCAAGATTAAAGAAAACATTAAAATTTTTTGGGGAGAAGAAAATATTGGTCAACTAACAAAAGGCTCTTCAATATCTTCACCTACGGCTGAGGCTATTAACACTGAGTATTTAAGTTCTGAAAACAAATTATTAGTTTCAGCAAAACTTCAAAAATGGATTGATGATTTAATTAAAACCAAGTTATGGCCTTTGAATGAAAGTATAGATGAAAATTTATCGCCTAACATAAGAGCAATTCAATTTAATTTATTTGAAAGTTTGGGAACACTACCTATAGAAAAATTTAAAAGTTTTTTAAAAGATATTTCTTCAGAGGAAAAAAATATACTTTCAAAATTAGGAATACGGATTGGGGCTAAATTTTTTTTTGTTCCCAACTTTCTCAAAAAAGCCCCTATGGAATTATTAGCAGTTTTATGGTGTGTTTTTAATAATCATAAGTTCGATGGTTTGTTACCTTTGCCTAAGGATGGTAGAGTATCTTTTGAATCAGATAATAAAATGCAAAAAGGATATTGGTTTGCTATAGGCTATCTAAAATTAAATAATTTTGCACTAAGAATTGATGTATTTGAAAGAATTTTTTTTATTGCAAGACAGAAAATAAAATCTGGACCATTTCTTGATTCAGCTGATTTGATGAACCCTGTTGGTTGCAATAGAGAACAGCTAAAAGATATATTAGAATATTGTGGTTTTAGTTATATAAAATTTCCAAATGAAAGATTTTTATTTTTTTATAAATCAAACAAAGTCACTGCAAAACCCAATAGAGTTCTTTCTAAAAAAATAGATTTAAAACCAAAATCAAAGAATAAAAAAATATCAAAAAAGATAGAAAAATCTATAGATCCCAATTCTCCTTTTGCAGTATTGGAAAAACTGCTTTAAAGAAAAATTTAATAAAAAAGGATTAAAATTGTTTCAATCTCTTAAAAGTATCTTTTCAGGTGACCAAGGAATAAATCAGGTTAATGAAAACAAAGAAGTTGATATTTTATGTGGTTTAATGATCGAAGCTGCTAATACTGATGGAAAAATAACGCAAGAAGAGCTCAATAAAATTTCTTATAGTTTAATAAATGTTTTTAAAGAAGACCCCAAAATAGTTGAAAAAAGTTTGGGCAACGCCTTTGAAAATAAAGACAATTCAAAATCATTATATTTTTATACATCTAAATTAAACAAATCATATACAGATGATCAAAAGATACGGTTAATAGAGGTTCTTTGGGAGATAATATTAGCTGATAATGAATTGCATGATTTTGAGACTAATCTTATAAGAAGACTCGCAGGTTTACTATATATATCTGATGTAGAATGTGGAAATGCGAAAATTAGAGCAGGAAATAAAGGTAAACAATAATGACGTATGTAGTTGATGAGAGTTGTATAAAATGCAAACATATGGACTGCGTTGATGTTTGTCCGGTTGATTGTTTTTATGAAGGTGAAAATATGCTTGTTATTCATCCTGATGAATGTATTGACTGTGGTGTATGTGAACCTGAATGCCCAATTGATGCTATACACTCAGATACTGAAGATGGTATGGAAAAATGGGCAGAAATAAATAGAAAGTATTCAGAGATATGGCCAGTAATAACAGAAAAGAAAGATCCTCCTAATGATGCAAAAAAATGGGAAAATATAAAAAATAAATTTCAAAATCACTTTAGTGATAAACCAGGTAGTTAAAATATGAGTCCAAAAAAAATTGAATTTAACAATGGAGAAACAGTTGTTTATCCAAAACATGGTGTTGGTGAAATAGTTAAAATTGAATCTATGGAAATTGCAAGCATTAAAACTATGTTTTATGTTGTAAAAATGGAACAATCAAAATTAACAATAAGAGTGCCAATCGAAAAACAAGAAGAAGTTGGTTTAAGAAAAATATCTTCAAAAAAAATTATTAATGAAGTGTATGACGTTTTAAAATTAAAACCAAAAATAAGAAGAATTATGTGGAGTAGAAGAGCTCAAGAATATGATGCAAAAATATTTTCTGGTGATCCTATTAAAATTGCTGAAGTTGTTAGAGATCTTTTTAGAAAAAATACACAAGCAGAGCAATCTTATAGTGAAAGACAAATGTTTCAAATAGCAATCGAGCGACTTGCAAGAGAATTGGCAGCAGTTGAAAAGACTGATTACTTTCAATCAACTGAAAAAATTGAATCAATACTAAGAAATAAATAATTGACTACCAATAATAAATTTCAAGAATTTAAAAACACAAACAGAATATGGGCAATAGGCTCTTTGCACTCTTACTTAGATTCTTTTCAGTCTATAAAAAAATATATTTCTTCAAATTTTAAAAAAGGCGATAAAATTATTTTTCTAGGAAATCTAATCGGGTATAATAATCAGTCAAAAGAAATTATAACAGATGTTTTAAGTTTTAGATTTAATTTAATGGCAAATTTTAATCTTAATCATGAAGATGTAGTTTTTTTAAGAGGTGCCCAAGAAGAAATGTTCAGTAAACTTTTGCAATTACAAATTGCTCCAAACCCTGGGGAAATAATTGATTGGATTTTTAGCCATGGTGTAGATCAAACACTTGTGTCCTACAATTTTGAACCAGAGCAATTTAGAAATATTGCAACACAAGGTACAATTCAAATAAACAAACTAACATCAAAGTTGAATAAAAAAATATCTGAAACACCTGGTCATAAAGAATTTTTTTCTAATTTGAAGCATGCTGCTTTCAGTAGTAGTATGGAAGTCTTGTTTGTTAATAGAGGTGTTGATTTATTAAGACCTTTGTCAGCTCAAAATGATTGCTTTTGGTGGGGTTATCAAAATTTCTCTTTAATTAATAAGCCTTACAGCACTTTTAAAAGAATTGTCAGAGGCTATCAGTCAAACGAGCATAATGACCTAAAAAATTCAAAAAATAAAATTTTATGCACACTGTTTAAACAGCCTTTAGAAAATAAAAAAATTTTAGCAGGTTTATTTTCAAAAAATGGAGATATTTTAGAATTATTCGAATCAAATTAATCCAATATTAAATATCGTACGTATAACTAGATATGAACAAAATATCATCGCTTTCTAATAACCTTGTTGATTTTTCAAGAAAATCTAAAATCCTTGAAAAAAATGAAGAATTCTTTCACATCGAGGAATGGAAAAACAAACGTAAACAAAAATCACTACAGATAATACTTAATTCTTATCTTAGATTAGCAGTATCTTACGCTAAAAAATACAAAAGTTATGGACTGCCATTAGACGATCTTATTCATGAAGGTGTTTTGGGAATTATGCATGCTTTAGAAAAATTTGATGTATCAAAAGATTTTAGACTTTCAACCTATGCCTCTTGGTGGATAAGAGCATCTATTCAAGACTATATCTTAAAAAATTGGTCAGTTGTTAAAACAGGTTCTACAGCTTCTCAAAAAGCATTATTTTTTAATCTTAGAAAAATTAAACAACAAATATCAAATGTTTCATCTGAATATATGGGTCAAAATGAGATTAATAAAGTATCTGAAATACTTAATGTCAAAAATTTTGAAGTGCAAAATATGGAATCTAGACTAAGTGGGGGTGATGTTTATCTTAATCAAAAAATAGATAGTGAATCTGATAATGATTTGATGACTTTACTAAATGATGATAGACCCAATCCAGAAGAAACCGCTGAAGTGCTTAATGATGGTAAACTTAAAAATAAATTTATTGAAAAAGCAATTTCAACTCTAAATGATAGAGAAAAAACGATAATTAAATTGAGAAAGCTTAAAGAAAAAAGTATAACTTTAGATGAATTGGGGCAAATGTTAAAAATTAGCAAAGAAAGAGTAAGGCAAATAGAAACAAAGGCTCTAGAAAAATTAAAAATTGCAATTTTAGAAATTTCTCAACAGAATAAAGAATTTTTTATTTGATAGTTTATTATCTTTCTAATAAGGATATCTTGTGATCAGAATTCTAATATTTTTATTAATAATACTAAAGGCATCAGCTGGTTTCACACAAGGATATGATGTATTTGGTATTGGTATATATGATGTAAAATTTGATGGTTCATCTTCTAATTATGCCACCGACATAAGGTATGAAAAAAGGTTTGATAACACTATTATTGATATTGGACCTGAGCAAGATAATTTTTTTTATTTAAAGCCTTTTACGGGAATTGAATTAACTTCAGATTCAGCTTTTTATTTAATTGGTGGAATATACCTTGAGGATAACATAGGAGATCTAGTAACAGGTAAAGATAATAACTGGAATTTTACACCAAGCTTTGGAGTTGGTTATTATGATGACGGTAATGGTAAAAAACTTGGTAACAAAATTGAGTTCAGAACGACCTTAGAATTTTCTTATGAGCTAGTAAACAAAGACAGGATAGGCATTTCTTTTGGACATATTTCAAATGCTAATATAGGAAATAAAAATCCTGGTGTTGAAATCATAAGTTTATCTTATCAGAAACCTTTTTAGTTAATTAGTAGCTTTTTTTCATTTACAAACTTTAAAAAAATTTTTTCTAAATTATTAAAATTATGATCTTTCATTTTTGAATGAATATCAATTTTAAATTGTTTAGAGTCAGGAATACCAAAAAAAATATTAAGTAAAGGACTTAAAAGTCTGTAAATTGAGTCTTTACCAACTTTAGGTCTAATAAAATCAAAATAATCTATAATTGTGTTCTCAGAAATAATATATTTATTTGAGTCTTCGTAAAACAATCTATCAACATCTTTTAAGCAAAATGGATTATTTTGTATTAATCTTCCCAACATAACACCATCATGCTTTTTTGATAACTCTAATGCTGACTTCATATTCTCAATACCGCCATTTAAAATGAATGTAATAGCTGGATATTTACATTTTATTTTTGAAACAAAATCATAATTTAATGGAGGAATGTTTCTATTACTTTTAGGGCTGATGCCAGTTAAAATTGCATTCCTTGAATGTATGTAAACTAGCTTAATTCCACTTTTTAAAATCTCATCAATGAATTCTTCAAAAAAATCGTAATTAAATTCTTTCCCAAGACCTATTCGACACTTAATTGATACTTCTATATTTTGATTAATTTGCATCGCTTCCAAACAGTTTCTGACAAGTTTTTTATCTTGCATTAAACATGCACCAAAACTTCCTTTTTGAACTGCTTTACTGGGACAGCCAACATTTAAGTTTATTTCATCATAATTTAAATCATAAGCTAATTTAGAACTTAACTTTAATTTATCATATTCAGATCCTCCTACTTGAAGCGCTATAGGGTTTTGTTTTTCATTTGCAATTATTGATTGAGTATTTTTTGAATAAATAAGTGTTTTGGTTGCAATCATTTCAGAAAATAAAAAAGCTCTTTTTGATAGGATTCTATAGAGACTTCTTGCATAAGGAGTGGTGTATCCCATCATTGGGGCAACACAGAATTTTCTATCAATAATTTTTTTCATTAATAAATTTTATATAAAAATATATTAAGCAAATAAACCTGTAATTCCTTGCCTACAATAATTAGTTAATATAAATTGTAATATAACAAGTTTATGATTAATAAATTATCTCCACTACCAAAATTTTTAGTAGATCGATATAAAAATTGGAAATCCGATATATATTCAGAAAATGCTGAAAAATTAAGAAAATTAGCCTCTTTAGGTCAAAACCCATCAACAATGGTAATTTCTTGTTGTGATTCGCGCATTCATCCCACATCAATTTTTAGAGCTGATGAAGGTGAGTTTTTTATTCATAGAAATATTGCAAACTTAGTCCCACCATATTCTCAAGATGAAGAAAATCATGGAACCTCTGCAGCAATAGAATACGCAATAAAAGAACTTAAAGTTAAGCATTTAATTATTTTAGGTCATAAAGATTGCGGGGGTATTAAATATGGACATCATATGCATTCAAATTCAGCAAATCCTAATTATGAGTTTATAAATAAATGGGTGAGTTTAATCCTGCCAGCTTTTAATAAAATTCAAAAAGACCTATCAGAGCAAAAACAAATAAATCAATTAGAGGAAGAAAGTATAAAGTTTTCAATTGAAAATTTGTTTAACTTCCCTTTTGTAAAAAAAGCTATTGAAGATAATTGTTTATTAATTCATGGATTAATTCATGATATTGGATCAGGTAATTTAAAGTTTTTAAGCCCAGTCACAGAAGATTTCGAAAATTTCTAAATTTTAATATGAATATTTTTTTGAGGGAAATTTTTTATTCTTAACTTCTCTAGTAAAATTTTTAACAGCATTAATTATATCTTTATTTATATGAATGTAAGTTTTGATAAACTTAGGTTTATAGTTACTTGAGTCTAAGTTTATAATATCATCAGTAACTAAAACCTGGCCATCACAAAATTTTGAAGCGCCTATGCCAATAGTTGGTATAGTCGTATTTTTTGTTATTTCTTTTGCAGTATTTATTTCTACACACTCCAAAACAATTAATTTAGATCCTGCGTCTTCAAGTTTTTTTGCCAATTTTATTAAACGATTTGATTCATTTAAATTTTTCCCAACACTTTTAATTTTACTAAAATCAGAGAATTTTTGAGGAGTTATACCTATATGAGAAACAACTTTAATTTTATTTTCTGTTAAATATTTAACTATAGAAACATTTTTATGATCAGTTTCAATTTTAATGAAGTCTGCTTTTGTGTAAGTTAAAATATCCAAAGCATTTTTAAGAGCTTCTTTTTTATTACGATATGTTTTGTAAGGCATATCAATAATTGTCATTGATTTTTTAGTATTACTTACAACTGCTTTTCCGTGATTTTTCATCATTTCAAGATTTACAGATCTGGTATTTTTCATACCATACAATGTTGTACCTAATGAGTCTCCAACTAAAACTAAATCTACATTACCATCTAAAATTTTTGCTAAAGGCTTAGAATAGGCCGTTAAGCATGTAATAGGTTCTTTATTTTTTTTTAATAATATTTTTTTATAACTAATTTTTGGCATCAAATTACTTAGACAGATCTTGTAATTCCACCATCAACTCTGATGTTTTGACCAGTTATATAAGCCCCGCCTTCTGATGCTAACATCTCAACAACTGATGAAATTTCACTAACTTTCCCATATCGTTTCAAAGGTATTTTTTTTAAAAACTCTTCTTTTGCCGGCAAGCTGTCAATAAAGCCAGGTAATATATTATTCATTCTTATATTATCTATTGCATATTTATCGGAGTAAATTTTTGTAAATGCAGCTAGACTTGATCTAAACGCACCAGATGTAGGAAAATTTGAATCTGGTTCAAATATTGCGAATGTGGAAATGTTTATTATAGATCCATTTTTTTGTTTTTGCATTATTGGTGTAATTATTCTTGATGCTCTTACAACATTTAAAAAATAAACTTCCATTCCTTTAATCCAATCCTCATCACTTATTTCAAGAATCTCACCTTTTGGGCCATGCCCAGCACTATTGATAAGCACATCAATTCTTCCAAATTTTGCAAATGTTTGATTAAGAAAATTATCAATATCTTTGGAAGATAAGTTACTTCCTGTATATCCAAAACCATCAAGTTTTTTAGCTAATTCTTCACCTTTCCCAGAAGATGACATTATGGCAACATCATATCCTTTTGATGATAAGTATTTAGCTGCGTCTGCACCCATTCCACTACCTGAGGCAATAAATGCTGCTATTTTTTTCATGTAACTCTTATAACATAATAAATAAAAAAAAAATTTATATTAATAATTTCATGATCATGAAATTTTATGGACAGGTTTTGTGTTATTAAAAAAATTTAATACATTTTTACAACTCAATTTTGCCATTTCATACCTAGTTTCTTTTGTTCCACTTGCATGATGAGGTGAAAGTATTACATTTTTTAATTTTTTAAATTTTGGATTTATATTAGGCTCATTATTAAATACATCTAGTGCTGCTCCTTTTATTTTATTATTCTGAAGGGCTTTTAATAAAGCATTTTCATTTATAACTGACCCTCTAGAAATATTTATTATGTAAGAGTCTTTTCTTAGTGAATTTATAATTGATTGATCAATAATTCCATTAGTTTTATCTCCACCTTTGCAGGTAATAACCAAAAAATTAACTTCCTTTGCCATTTTTTTGAGGTCTTTATAATACTTGTAATTTATTTTTTTTTTATTTGGCCCATAGTAAAATATATCTAGATAAAGTGCTCTAGCTTTCTTGGCAAATGATTTTCCTATTTTACCCATACCAACTATGCCAACTTTTTTATTTGTTAAACTTTGATTTAATTCAAGAGTTGATCTTAACCATTTATTTTTTTTTATATAATTATGGTTATCTATAATCCTTCTTGATAAAGAAATTAAAAGACCGATAGCAAAATCAGACACATCATTTGTTAGTATGTCTGGAGTGTTTGTAACTTTTATATTATTTTTTTTACAATAACCAATATCTACACCATCATAGCCAACGCCAAAAACAGAAACAATTTTTAAATTTTTAAATTTTTTTAAAAAATGTTTATTTGTTTTAAATCCTCCTGTAACTATGACTGCCTCATGTTCCAGTGAGTTGCTTTTATTTTTAATTTTCCATAAGCAATCTACATTAAATTTGAGTTTGTAAACTTTTTCAAATGGTTGAATTAATTTATCTGCAATAAGAATTTTTTTCTTCATAAATATAAGAAATTAAGTGGTAACTAACTTTCTATCATGTAATGGTATCTCTTTTACTGGCAAATGTATAATTGCAGAAAAAGCACCAACCCCAATTCCTACCCACCATACTAAATCATAGCTCCCATAAATATCATAGAATAAACCACCTAGCCAAACCCCTACAAAAGAACCAATCTGATGAGATAAAAAAACGATGCCATATAATGTTCCCATAAACTTAAGGCCGTAAATATAACCTATTATTCCAGATGTAAGAGGGACTGTTGCAAGCCATAAAGATCCCATCACGATAGAAAAGACTACAACAGACGTTGGTGTTATGGGAAGCATAATGAATGCAATTGCTGCTATTGTCCGGCCAGTATAAATAATCGATAATAAATATTTTTTAGTGAAATGCTTACCCATTGCTCCTGCTGCTACTGATCCCACAATATTAAATAGACCAATTAACGCAATGGAAAGTGCACCTAGTGATGCGACTGTATTACAAACAATACTTATTAAGCTACCCTGTATAATTGGGCTGCTGGCCTCAGCAATAAAAGCAGGGAAATGTGCAGTAATAAAAGCCAATTGAAATCCACAGGAAAAGAAACCAAGAAATAACATTATGTAAGTTGGGTCTTTTAAAGCATCTTTTAGAGCGTCACTTAAATTCTCTTCAACTTCTTTTTTAGTAATCTTTGGTATGGATTTTAAAAGCGGTACTATAACAATTGTTAATATGCTTATGATTGCAAAAACAACAAAAACAGATGACCAAGGCATTACACCTAAAAGTAATGCTGCAAGTGGTGGACCAACAACTTGACCAGCTGAACCAGCTGCTGTTGTAATACCTAGAGCAAGGGATCTTTTTTCTGCAGAAGCAGTTCTTCCGACAACAGCTAAAATTGGACCAAAACCGCTTCCAGCAATTCCAAAGCCAATTAAAATATTTAAAGACTGATGTGCTTCTGGAGACGATGCGGTACTACTTATGAATATACCTAAAGCATAAAGAATTAATCCAATGGTTATTGCCTTTCTATCTCCAAATTTTTCAGCAAAAGCACTAAAGATTGGCGTTCCAATTCCCCAGGCTAAATTTTGAATTGCAATTGCCATTGAAAATTCTGATCTTGCCCACATGAATTGTTCAGCAATTGGTATTTGAAATAAACCAAAGGTTGATCGAATAGCAAAACTAATTAATAAAATTAAACTTCCTCCTATAAGTACAGGAGTAAAGATAGTCGGATTAATATTTTTGCTCATATAAAGTTAATGGTATTAACAGTAGAGGGAAACGTAATCTATTAAAAACTAAACTCTTTGAGCTACGTTTTGTTTTTCTTCTTCTTTTTCAGGAATTACATAAGCAACTGCACAATGATCTATGCAATAAGGCTTATCTTCAAACCTATCTTTGCCACAAAATTTAAAGTCAGATTCATCAGGGTGACCTTCAGGCCATTCACAACCCCTTTTCGTTTGGGTTGTAAAAAAATTTTTAACAGCAGGTTGAAAAGTTTGTGGTTTAGTTGTTTCTATAGGTTCTTCTTTTGAAGCTTCAAATTTTAATCTTGGAACTATTGGTGATCTTGCTTTTTTTCTATCTGGCTTAACAGCCGTTCTTCTGATTGGAGAAGGTCGTCTCTCTAATCCAATTCTATGAGCTTTACCTACAACTGCATTTTTTGTAAAACCAAGTAACTTGCCAATTTGAGCAGTTGGTAAACCTTGATCCCACAACTCTTTTAATCTAGCAACATTACTTTCATTCCAAGACATTATTAATCCTTTTTAGCTATCTACATATAGTAGTATACATCTACTTTTTTATACTAAATGTATTGGTATATAAACAAAAAACTAGGATTTTTTTTAAAAAAACACTAAAAACAGTGAATTTTATGTATAAAATTTAACCAACATGAAAAATTTAAAAAACCACAACATTAAAAATAAAAAAATATTATTCAGAGCTGATTTAAATGTCCCTGTTGTCGATGGCATAATTACTGATACTTCACGTATAAAAGCAATTAAATCATCAATAGAAATTTTAACCTCTAATAAAAATAAAATTTTTCTGCTAGCTCATTTTGGTCGACCAAATGGAGAAGTTGTTGAAAAATATTCACTAAATTTTATTTTATCATCTTTAAAAGATATACTAAATTTAGATAAAATTTATTTTTTAGAAAAGTTTGATCAGGAATCAGTTGAGAAAAAAATTAATGAGATGCAACTTGGTAATTTATGCCTAGTAGAAAATATTAGATTCTTAAAAGAAGAGGAGAAAATTGATTTAAATTTTGCGAACAAAATGAGTAGTCTATTTGACGTATATGTAAATGATGCTTTTTCTGCATCTCATAGGAATCATACATCCATCACTGGTTTTCCAAAATTTCTTCCAGCTGTAGCTGGTAATCATATGATTAAGGAAATTGATTCTATCAATTCTTTTTTAGATAATGCGAAAAAACCAAATATGGCTATTGTTGGAGGTTCGAAAATTTCAACAAAAATTAAGTTGTTAAACAATTTAATAGAGCAATTTAGTTCAGTTGTTATTGGGGGTGCTATGGCTAATACTTTTTTATTAGCTAATAATTATAATCTTGGTAAATCTTTAGTTGAAAAAAATTTAATCCAAGAAGCAAATAATATTCAGTTAAGAGCAAAAAAATTAAATTGTGAATTAATACTACCTATAGATGTTGTGTGTGGAAAAAATATTCATGACACAAATCCGGTTCATCGTAAAATTAATGGAGTTTTACCAGAAGAAATGGTTCTGGATATAGGTGATGAATCAACACAGTTGATTAAAAATAAAATTATTAATTCTAAGATGGTTTTGTGGAACGGCCCTGTTGGTGCATTTGAATTTAAACCATATGATAAAGCAACAAACGCAATTGCTAATATTATTAAAGTAAATGCAAAGAAATTAAATATCAACACTCTTGCGGGTGGAGGAGATACTGTTTCAGCTATAAAAAATACACATGCTGAAGATGGTTTCAATTATATTTCAAATGCAGGAGGGGCTTTTTTAGAGTGGTTAGAAGGCAATGAGTCGCCAGGAGTAAAAAGTTT
>Ga0255758_10001911_pt1 | contig 20123 bp, 18 predicted proteins | sample 011ome_24_FD_179958 | JGI IMG/M metagenome (GOLD analysis project Ga0255758, IMG submission 179958) | Coastal salt marsh microbial communities from the Groves Creek Marsh, Skidaway Island, Georgia - 011513CT metaG (version 2) | ecosystem: Environmental > Aquatic > Marine > Intertidal zone >...
GATCCCGCTGTACCGTGTCATGCGCACCATGGGGCTCTTGAATACCTACTGGGCCATGATCGTGCCTGGTGTTGCGTTCTTGATCCCGACGGGCATCTGGCTCTTGCGCTCATATCTTGAAAAAATTCCACGCGAACTGGAAGAGGCCGCTTTTGTCGATGGCGCATCACGCATCTACACCTTGCGCCGTGTTGTTTTGCCCTTGGCGGTTCCTGGCCTGATCGTTGTCGGCGTCGCCGTGTTCATCGGGGCCTATGCACAACAATACCTGTTCGCAATCACATTCAACCAAACACGCGAATTACAACCATTACCTGCGGGTTTGAATGAATTCATCGGTTACCAATCGGTGAACTGGAACGAAATGATGGCTGCCGCATTGGTCGGGGTTTTGCCCGTCATGGTCATCTTTCTGTTCTTACAAAAGTACCTCGTCGCAGGCCTCACGGCAGGCGCGGTAAAAGAATAAATGTTCAATCTAGGGAGAAAAGAGATGAAACATTTGAAACCAATCGCACTGGGTGCCGCATTACTGGCCTCAACTGCGATGTCCGCACAAGCAGAAGAACTGCATTTCATCATGTGCGGTGGCGAAGTTCGTGAAGCAGACCAAAAAGTGATCGATACCTTTATCGCGGAAAACCCCGGTGTTACCGTCAATATGGAAGCGGTTCCATGGGGCACATGCCAAGATAAATCGTTGACATTGGCAGCGGCGGGCGACCCCCCCAGCGTTTCCTATATGGGGTCACGCACATTGCGCCAGTTGGCGAATAATGGTTTGATCGTGCCTGCGAACATCAGCGATGACGCAAAAGGCCAATACCAAGACGGCGTTTTGAACACGGTGACAATCAAAGGTGTTCAGTGGGGCTATCCACACGCATTTTCAACCAAAGGCTTGTACATCAACTGTGATCTGGTCGCTGCCGCAGGCAAAGAATGCGTCGCGCCTAAAACATGGGATGAAATGTACGACCTCGCCAAAGCGATCAACGACAACACAGACGCTGCTGGCGTTGGGTTGGCAGGTAAAGATTTCGACAACACGATGCACCAATTCCTGAACTACCTCTATTCAAACGGTGGTGTGGTGATCGATCCTGCGACAGGCGAAAACAAGTTGGACAGCCAACAGACACGCGAAACATTGGCGTTCTATGGCAAACTTGTTGATGTTGCCCAAGAAGGCCCAACCGCATGGGAACGTGATCAGCTGAAAGACCTGTTCAACGACGGCAAAATCGGCATGTACATCAGCGGTCCTTGGGGTCGTGGTCAGCACAAAGAAACCATCAACCAATTGGTTGCTCCGGTTCCTGCAGGCCCATCCGGTCAATCTGGTACAATCTTGATCACCGACAGCTTGGCCGTATTCAAAGGCACAGGCCACGAAGAATTGGCACATAAACTGGCCCAAGCCTTGGCATCAGGCGATGCACAATATGACTTGGACAGCAGCTGGGGTCTGACACCTATTATGAAATACGAAGAGCTCGGCGTGGCAGCACCATACTACAAGGGTGATGCATTCTGGGAAGTCTTCACAGGTGGCATTTCCACAGGTGGACCAGAGCCATTGGTTGAAGATTTCAAATCGCTACAAAGCGTTTTCACCAACATGGTCCAAGGTATCATCCTGAAAGAGGACACTGTTGACAACTTGGTTACCATCGCTGGCGAAGAGCTAGACGAAGCACTGTAATCCTCCCTAGGTGGCCCGAAAGGGCCACCGCCTAACCACAAAGGACAGACAAAGTGGCGACGCTTGATCTAAACTCAATCTCAAAATCATTCGGTACAGCTAAGGTGTTGCACAACATTGACCTTGCGATCAAAGACAAGGAATTTGTTGTTTTCGTGGGCCCGTCGGGCTGTGGCAAATCCACGTTGTTGCGGATTATCGCGGGTCTAGAAGAAGCCACATCAGGTCAGATCGTGATTGATGGAATTGACGTGAGCGCCGATCATCCCGTTGATCGCGGCATTTCGATGGTGTTTCAATCCTACGCCTTGTATCCGCACCTGTCTGTTTATGAAAACATAGCCTTTCCCTTGCGCGTGCAAAAAATGCCAAAGGCCGAAATGGATGATCGCGTCCAAAAGGCGGCGGGCATTCTGCAACTGACCGACAAGTTGTCATTAAAACCGGGCCAGCTGTCTGGCGGCCAACGTCAACGTGTTGCGATTGGTCGGTCAATCGTGCGCAACCCAAAAATTTTCCTGTTTGATGAACCTCTCTCAAACCTTGATGCTGCGCTGCGTGGCGATATGCGGGTCGAACTTAGCCAGCTTCACCGCGACCTAGACGCCACAATGGTGTATGTGACACACGATCAGGTCGAGGCCATGACAATGGCCGATCGTATTGTTGTTTTAAACGGTGGGGTCGTCGAACAATTTGGCACCCCGATGGAGCTATATCATCACCCCGCCACCAAATTCGTGGCCACATTCATTGGCCAGCCCAACATGAATTTGGTTCCCGCCAAAGTTACCGCCGCATCCGCCACCAACATCACCGTTGAATTCACAACTGGTGTCACAATGACCTTGCCCGTGGATGGATCAACAGCATCGGTCGGGGAACAGGTTGACGTTGGTATTCGTCCCGAAAACGTATCACTTGGCGGAACGGATGGTTTGCCGTTTGTGATCAACGTTTTGGAACGCCTTGGCGGGACAAGCATTTGCTATGGCTACACAGGGGACGCATCGCAAAAATTCTGCGCTGCCCTGCCTGGGGATGTCAAAATTGAAGAAGCCCAAGAAATACGACTGACCATAAATCCAGCTGACTGCCATGTCTTTGGAACTGATGGAAAGGTCTTGCGCCGACTAAAAGCACCAGCCATCTAAGGGACACGCGATGCGCATAGTTACATCAGGAATTGGGCTTCGGGCGGGACACGTCCTACAGTTGATGTGTGACATCATGCCAGAAGCCAAGGTGGTCGGATATTACGATCCCCAGCCGACGCATCTGGATATGATCGGGACCGATACGCCCAGGTATGACACGATCCAAGAGATGCTGTCAGACGCTTCCCCTGATTTGTTCTTTGTTGGTTCGCCAAACGAATTTCACCTTGAACAAATCAAACTTGGGCTCGAAGCAGGCGTTCGTATTTTTGCCGAAAAACCGGTCGTTGTGTCGATGGAAGAAAGCTTTGCCTTGGCCAAGCTATTGGCCCAATACGGATCGGACCGCGTGATGGTAGGGCTTGTTCTGCGCTATTCGCAGCATATGGTTGATCTGCGCCACGCCCTGTCCCAAGGGGTGCTTGGGCCCATCACCTCATTAGAAGCCAACGAACACATCGCCCCCTATCACGGCGCATTTTTCATGCGCGATTGGCGCCGTATGGCGCATCATTCTGGTGGGTTTATGTTAGAAAAATGCTGTCACGATCTGGACCTGTACAACATGGTCACGGCATCACGCCCGTCGCGTGTGGCAAGCTTTGGCGCACGTCGGTCATTCATTCCGCAGCATGCAAGCATGAACAACGCCGAAACCGAAATCTTTCATCGCAAGAAATCCGTCTGGAATTCCGTTGATGATCCGTTCCACAGTGATGGCGACATCATTGATTGCCAAACCGCACTGTTAGAATTTGAAAGCGGCGCATCGATGACATTTCATACCAATCTTAACGTGCCTGACGAACATCGTCGATTCTGTGTGATGGGTGCGCATGGTATGGCAGAAGGGGACTTTGTGCGTGGCTATCTCAAGGTGACGCGCCGCGATGGAACCGTCTTTTCCGATCATGACTATACCAAAGGGGATTTGGCAAAAGTTGGGCACCATTACGGGGCCGACCATTTGATGGTGACGGATATTGTTCGCTTTTTGCGCCAAGAAACCGATCACTTGCCCGTGGGTGTCGTTGATGCGCTTGAAGCAGGAATAGGTGCACTTGCCTTGGATCAAGCCCGCAGTTCTGGGCAGGTCGTCGATCTAACAGATATCTGGTCGCACTTTGATCAGTACAGACTACGAGGATAATATGATCCACACACCACAAACCGAACTGGGGCTGCAAATGGCCCAAGAGGTAGGTGAAATCACTGATGTGGTTGTTCGTCGGTTGCGCTCTCTTCCCGACGATGACCCCTCTATCACGCAGTTGGCACGCAGCAAGGCCATTTACACAATCGCACGCGGATCCTCGGACGCGGTGGCGTGCGTGTTGGCTTATGAATTTATGCGCGAATTGCGCGTGCCTGTGACATCGCTGCCGCCGTCTGTGTTTTCACTTCACGATGGGGTGGATTTGGCTGACAGCGGCATCTTGGTGATTTCCCAATCCGGCGCCAGCGATGATTTGGTTCGATCAGCAACGGTTTCAAAAAAATGCGGGGCGTCGGTGGTTGGAATCACCAACCACCCAAAATCCAAAGTCGAAGCTGCAGCCGATGCGACAATCGCCATTGATGCCGGCCCCGAACTGGCCGTCCCCGCAACCAAGACCGTCGTGGGCGGGATCGCTGCCGGAATGGCTTTGTTGGCAAAGATCAAACCGGAATACATCACCGCATGCGACGCCACAGCCCGCGTCTTTGAACAGATTGACGGGCGCAACCACCCTGCACACCGTGCGATGGTGTCTGGTCTGTTGCGGGCGCAAAACGTCTATGTGATTGGCCGCGGCGCAGGATTGGGTGCGGCGCAGGAAATCGCCCTAAAGCTCAAGGAATGTTGTGCGCTTCATGCGGAAGCTTATTCATCATCAGAGGTGCTTCATGGTCCGTTGCAATTGGTGACCAAACCTTTGACCATTGTGATGATTGATACGGGCGAGCCCGAAATCCAAAACAGCCTGAACACAGCCCAAGATCGGTTTACAGCAGCCGGCAGCGATTTTTATCGTGTTTCACCCGCTGATTTTGGCGCCACCGGTGTCGTTCCCGCCGCTGGGGCAGCTGTTGCGATTGCGGCGCTTTACCCTGTCATTCGCGACGTGGCGGTATCCTTGGGTCTGGATCCAGATAAGCCTGCGACACTTTCAAAGGTGACGGTGACACGATGACCCAATTGCAAGACTGGCACACATGGCGCGAAATTTTGCAGCAACCCGCAATATGGCGATCATGGTTTGAAAACTTTGATTACAAGACTGCGCAAAATTGGGTCGATCATCAAACCTTTGACGAAATCTGGTTTTGTGGCGCGGGGACATCGGCTTATATCGGCGACATCATCGCCGCTGGCGCGATTGGTGCAGAGGGACCAAAATTGCGCGCAGTGCCTAGCACGGATTTGGTCGCACAGCCGCACGCCCATCTTCGCGAGATCCGTCCCTTGGTTGTCAGCTTTGGACGATCAGGAAACAGCGCCGAGACCATCGGAACCTTGGATGCATTAGACGCATTGGCACCCACAGCCCCACGATTGAACATCACCTGTAATGGCAAAAGTGCGCTGTCAAAGCGGGAATCCCAAGGCCCATCACTGACCATTGTGTTACCAGACGCCACCCATGACGCAGGTTTTGCCATGACGTCCAGCTTTTCCACAATGCTGCTGACGGCGCTGTCGATTTTTGACCGATCCCAAAACCCAATGTCCGCGATCCCGGTTATTTCGGACGCGTTTGAGCAAAAGCTCGCATCATTTATCGATATTGCCAAAGACCAGCCAAAGCGCGTGGTTTATCTTGGGACAGGTGCCTTGGGATTTGCCGCCCGAGAGGCCGCATTGAAAACGCTTGAACTTACGGCCGGACAAATTCCATCGATGTGGGAAACAACATTGGGGTTCCGCCACGGGCCAAAATCATTTGTCTGCGATCAGACACATATTGTGCTGTTTAAATCCCCGTCTGGACATTGTGTTGCCTATGAAAACGACCTAGAGGCAGAGATCAAAGCACAATTTCCAAACAACAGGGTGACCGCCTTGTCATTCGCCGAACTACCCAACATCAATACCGCTTGGCTTGCGCCGCTTGCACTGGGTTTGGCCCAAGTCCAAGCCGCAACATGGTCGCATAACTTGGGGTTCAATGTTGATGACCCATTTGCGGGCAAAGGTACGCTTAGCCGCGTGGTCAGCGGCGTAACGCTCTATGAGGTCACCGCATGATCGCAACGGGAATTGATTTGGGGGGAACCAAGATCGAAACACAGATTTTCGATCAAAATTGGACTATCGTCGAAAAGCGACGGGTTCCAACACCCACGTCATATCCCGAATTGGTCCGCGCAATTTGTGACGAAATCCAGTGGGCCAGAAGCCATAATGAAACAATGCCCGTGGGAATTGGCGCAGCAGGTTTGATCGATGTAAGCGGCCGCGCCCTAACTGCGAATTTGCCTGCAACTGGACACCCGATTGAATCCGACATCCAAAATGCCGTGGGCGGTGACGTGTATTATTTGAATGACTGCCGCACATTCACCCTGTCCGAAGCGGTTTTTGGGAGCGGCAAACCCTATGACACCGTCGTTGGCATCATATTGGGCACGGGTGTCGGGGGCGGGGCCTGTGTCAATCAACGGTTGCTGTCGGATCCGCGATCGATTGGCGGCGAAATTGGTCATGTCGCGGCGCCTGCAAACCTGATTGCCGCATATGGTTTAGGCGTTCTGCCATGCGGATGTGGACGCACGGGATGTTATGAAAGCTATATTTCAGGTCCAGGTTTGACCAAAATCACCGCACAGATTATTGGCCGACACCTGAGCCCGATTGAAATAGCCAACCAAAGACACCAAGACGGCGACATCGCCCGCGCTTGGTCTGCGTGGTGCGAGATCGTGGCAGAGATGTTGATCACAGCATCTTTTATCCTAGATCCCGATGTGTTTGTCATCGGTGGCGGTCTTTCGAATATAGCTGGTGTCGCCGAAGATCTGACACAGGCATTTGACCAAAGGTTTTTGCCGAATTTCAAGCGGCCAAAAATTCTGATTGCACAAGGTGGGGACAGCAGTGGAGGCCGTGGGGCGGCCTATGCTGCGTGGAGCAATGCGGTACAAAATCCAAAGACAACGATGGGGTGGGATATTGGATAATCAAACATGGATCTACCCGAACGCAGTTTTCAGCGATGGAACACTACACCACGACCTAGGGCTTTGTGTTGAGGCGGGGAAAATTGCGCAAACCTGTCGCATCGACGATTTGCCCGAAACCGCATCGGTGTCCCGCATCCACGGCATCGTCGCCCCCGGTTTCGTTGATGTCCAGGTCAACGGCGGCGGTGGTATTTTGGTCAATACCGCGACGTCCGCCGATCAAATCGTCCACATGCGCAACATACATCGAAATTTGGGGACCTATGCCATCCTTCCCACCGTGATCACCGATGGGGCAGACGTGATTGAACGCTGCGCTGAGATGATTATCGACACCAAGGATGAAGACGGGCTTATCGGTCTTCATATCGAAGGGCCGCATATTTCGGTTGAGCGCCGTGGCACCCACGACCAAAACATGATCCGCCCCTTTGATGATGCGACAAAAAAAACCATTCAAAAACTGCGCGCCCAAGATATTTTTGTAAAACTGACCGTCGCACCAGAAGCAATCACCACCAATCAAATTACCGAATTGGCCGAAATGGGGGTTGTGATATCGATCGGACATACCGCCGCAAACGATGGCCAAACACGTCAGGCCCTAACCGCTGGGGCAACCTGCTTTACACATTTGTTCAACGCGATGCCGCCGATTTATAATCGCGATCCGGGGCCGGTTGTGACCGCACTGAATTCCGATGCCTACTGCGGGTTAATCTGTGACGGGGTGCATGTGTCCTATGACCTGATCGCGATGGCAATTCGATCCCGCCCCGTCAAAGATCGAATGTTTTTGGTGACAGATGCAATGCCAACGGTCGGGGGCCCAGATCAATTCGAATTATATGACCAAATCATACATGTCGAAGATGGAAGGTTAATCAACGCAGAAGGCAGCCTTGCCGGAGCGCATGTCACCCAATTGCAAGGTGTCTCCAATCTTGTGAACCATATCGGAATTAGCGCAGAGCAGGCGTTTTCGATGGCAATTACCGTGCCTGCGGATTTGGTCAAGCGCCCGGAGTTTGGATCCGTTCTGCGCCGACCCCTTGGGGATCTCATCCTGTGTGCGGATGATTTTTCAGCATGTTCGGCCGTGTCCTTGGCCTGACATCTTAAAAGGCGGCGCATCATACGCCGCCCTTCGTTTTGCCCGATTAGGCAACATCAAAGACCAATGGTTTGACCTGTTGGAACAATCCTGATGCACTGAGCTCTGCCAACACCTTTGCATCTACGGCTTCGTCAACATACAAAAGTGCAATCGCTTCGCCCCCTGCAGCGGCGCGCCCAAGGGTAAAGTTGGCGATGTTCACACCATGTCTGCCCATTGTGCCGCCCAGCGTGCCGATGATACCTGGAACGTCTTCGTTTGTTGTATAAAGCATGTGCGCCCCAACCTCGGCATCGATATTGATGCCTTTGATTTGGATGAACCGCGGCTTGCCGTCGCTAAAGACCGTACCTGCAATTGAACGTTCACGTTTTCCGGTCACAACGGTCACTTTGATATAGCCATCAAAGGCGCCTGATTTATCTTGGTTCGTGGTTGAGATTTTAACACCACGCTCTTTGGCGATCACCGGTGCAGACACCATGTTCACATCCGGGTTTGCCTTTTTCATGATCCCTGCAATCACCGCGCAATTCAGCGCATCGAGATTCATTTTGGACGCGCTCCCGTCATACAGAATGTTAATCGCGGTGATGGGTTCATCTGTCATTTGCCCAACAAAGTTGCCCAAATGATCGGCCAGTTTGACCCAAGGGCCCATAACTTTGGCTTCTTCTGCGGTCATTGATGGCATGTTCAACGCATTTTCAACCGCACCATCCAAAAGGTAGTTGGACATCTGTTCCGCGACCTGCAGGGCAACGTTTTCCTGCGCTTCGGTCGTGGCAGCGCCCAAATGCGGGGTACAAACAACATTGGGAAGGTTGAACAACGGGTTTTCTTTCGCAGGTTCAACCGAGAACACGTCAAATGCAGCGCCTGCAACATGACCAGATTTCAGCAATTCTGCCAATGCCTCTTCATCAACCAAGCCGCCACGGGCACAGTTAATAATACGAACGCCCGCTTTGGTTTTGGCCAAGTTTTCACGGCTTAGGATATTTCGCGTGCCATCCGTCAAAGGCACATGCAGGGTGATAAAATCAGCACGCTTGAGCAGATCGTCAAGTTCGACCTTTTCCACACCCATTTTATCGGCTTTTTCTTGGCTGAGGAACGGATCAAAGGCGATGACTTTCATCTTCAAACCACGCGCGCGGTCACATACGATGCCCCCGATGTTACCGGCACCGATCACGCCCAAAGTTTTGGCGGTCAATTCAACGCCCATAAACTTGGACTTTTCCCATTTTCCTGCATGTGTCGATGCAGAGGCTTCGGGGATTTGACGTGCAACCGCGAACATCATCGCGATCGCATGTTCCGCTGTGGTGATCATGTTGCCAAAGGGGGTGTTCATAACGATCACGCCCTTTTTCGACGCGGCCTCTTTGTCGACGTTATCAACGCCGATCCCCGCGCGGCCGACGACCTTGAGCTTGGTTGCTTTTTCAAGGATCGTTGGCGTGACTTTGGTTGCCGACCGGATCGCAAGACCATCATAGTTGCCGATGATTTCGGCCAGTTTTTCTTTGTCTTTTCCCAACTGGGGCATAAAATCAACGTCGATGCCACGATCACGGAAGATTTGAACAGCGGTTTCGCTAAGTTCATCAGAAACGAGTACTTTGGGTGCCATTTTAAAAGCTTTCTATAACAAGGGGGAAGCTTTTGCCCACCCATCGAAGATGGGCAAAAGCTGTCGAACGCGATGCGTCCGACGGGAACAGTTCATTATGCTTGTGCTTGGATTTCTTGGTCGAAGGCCCATTCCAGCCATGGCAACATGGCTTGAATGTCTGTGGTTTCCACTGTGCCGCCACACCAAATACGCAGGCCCGCAGGTGCATCGCGATAAGCGCCGATATCATAAGCCACGTTTTCAACATCTAATCGTTTCGCCACAGCTTTGGCAAAGGCCGCACCGTCCTTGATACGATCATCCGTGAATTTCAAACAGACAGACGTGTTCGAGCGTGTTGCGGGATCATTTGCAAGATTGTCGATCCAATCACGTTGCGCACAGAAATCCCAAACAGCTTGCGCATTGGCCGTTGCGCGTGCGATCAAACCTGTCAATCCACCAACTGAACGTGCCCAATCCAAGGCAACAAGGTAGTCTTCGACCGCCAACATTGAGGGGGTGTTGATTGTTTCGCCGACAAAGATGCCTTCGATCAATTTACCACCTTTGGTCATACGAAAGAGTTTCGGCATCGGCCACGCAGGGGTATAGGATTCGAGCCGTTCAACCGCACGCGGGGACAGAACCAAGATGCCGTGGGCCGCTTCGCCGCCCAGAACCTTTTGCCAGCTGAAGGTTGTGACGTCCAGTTTATCCCATGGAAGATCCATCGCAAAGGCGGCAGACGTCGCGTCGCAAATCGTTAAACCTGCGCGATCCGCAGGGATCACATCGCCAGTGGGCATGCGCACCCCTGAGGTGGTTCCATTCCAGGTGAACACAACATCCGTGTCATAATCAATCGCGGCCATATCGACGATGTCGCCATAGTCGGCGGTTTTGACGTCTGCATTGATCTTGAGCTGTTTCACAACATCTGTGACCCACCCCGATCCAAAGCTTTCCCAAGCAACCATGGTTGTCTTGCGTGCACCCAAAAGCGACCACATGGCCATTTCGACGGCGCCGGTATCCGACGCAGGAACGATGCCAATGCGATAGTCATCAGGGATGCCCAAAATTTCACGTGTACCGTCAATCGCGGCCTTGAGTTTTACTCTGCCAACTGCAGCACGATGAGACCGCCCCAAGGGCGCATCGGCGAGTTTATCAAGTGTAAAGGTGGGGTTTTTGGCGCAAGGGCCAGAAGAAAATTGTGCGCGTACAGGACGCGCAGATGGTTTATTAATAGCCATGTAGCTACCCTTTCAGATAATCGCCTCTCGTTGGGGAGAGGTGTCCCACCGACCGAGATAGTTGGGAAACGTGGCTTTCACAATCGGAAAAATATCGCTATAGCGGCACTTGATCAAAAAAATGCGACAGATTTGTCCCCTATCGGAAACTTGGCTCTTATGTTTACTGTTACGCTGATTGCTGCGCCCTTTGAAAAAACGCTCGATCTTGTCCTGATCGAAGCATTGCGAAATGCTTGGGGCGGAAACGAGATTCGGTGGCTAGCCCAAAACGAGGCTGCTGAATTCGAGGTTCCAGTCCAGCCAGATAACCAGTGGTCGGTATGGCAGGATATGCAAAATTTACGGATCGATTTGATTGTTCAACCGTCTGCAGGACGACGCAAGAAAATGCTGTTGGCGGACATGGACAGCACAATGATTGAACAAGAATGTATCGATGAATTGGCTGATGAAGCAGGCGTTGGCGATCGCGTCAAAGACATCACGGCCCGCGCGATGAACGGTGAACTGGACTTTGATGCCGCACTGACAGAACGCGTTGGATTGCTACAGGGGCTGCCCACATCCATCATCGACAAGGTATTGGTGGAACGCATCACCTATATGCCCGGCGGCGATATTCTGCTGCGCACGATGAAATCAAACGGCGCCTACGCGGCCTTGGTGTCGGGCGGATTTACCGCATTCACGGCAAAGGTCGCCGCACATTTGGGTTTTGATGAAAATCATGCAAACACCTTGCTTATCGAGGGTGATCACCTTTCGGGCAAAGTGGGATTGCCGATTTTGGGCAAGCAAGCCAAAGTCGATCAATTGGAAAAGATCACCACAAAGCTGGGCATTCCCGAATCCGACGTGATTGCCGTTGGGGACGGGGCGAACGACCTTGGCATGCTGCATCGTGCGGGGACTGGCGTTGCGCTCCATGCCAAGCCATCGGTCGCGGCGCAATGCGATGTCCGGATCAATTTTTCCGATCTGCGCGCGCTGCTATATATTCAAGGTTATGCCGCAGACGACTTTGCCTAACCGGCATCGCGGTGCAAACGATCAAGACTGATCAATGACCGCGATGAAAAATCGACACGATGGGCACGATGCACGCACCGCTGATCAACCCAACAACACCCGCAAAAGCAGCGCCGCCAAGCCATTGAACAAGACCGGACAGGGGATAATCACCCGCGACTGTGTGTTGCACCGCGTGCATCAATTCTTCGGGCATATGCCAATTGTAATGCTCTGCCGCGTGGATCAAAATGCCACCGCCCACCCAAAGCATCGCCAAGGTCCCGACAAAGGACAATGTGGTCAAGAAATAGGGCATCGTTTTGATGATCCCGCGCCCCAGTCCGCCCAGCGCCCCATCAGGATTGCGTGACAATAGATGCAGGCCAAAGTCATCCGCTTTGACAATAATGGCGACCGCCCCATAGACCAAAAATGTTACAAAGAACGCAACCACCAAAAGCGTAAGGGCTTGGGTTGTGAACGCTTCGCCGTTCACGGTCGAAAGGGCAAGCGTCATGATTTCGGCGGACAATATAAAATCGGTCCGAATAGCGCCTGCGATTGTTTGTTGTTCGGTCTTGGTCTTGGCGCTGGTTCCATCACCGTCCTTGTGGGTCAGCATCTCTAGAACTTTTTCGGCCCCTTCAAAGCATAAAAACAATCCACCCAAGATCAACAAAGGTGTGATGGCCCAAGGCGCAAATTGTGACAAGATCAACGCAGCGGGCAGGATGAACAAAAGCTTGTTCTTTAACGATCCCCACGCAATGCTTTTAATGATCGGCAATTCACGCGCTGCAGGAAATCCAACCACGTATTTTGGCGTCACAGCGGCATCATCCACCACAACACCCAATGATTTCGCGCTGGCTTTGGCTGCCGCGGCGGCTATGTCATCTGCCGATGCTGCCGCGGTTTTCGCGATCAACACGACGTCATCCAATAGTGCAAATAATCCTGAGCTCATGTCCCTACCCTTTTGTCCCACCACACCTAGCCGATAAATTGTTTGTGATTCAAGATAAAGGTGACGGTTTTGATATGGACATTGACAGGGCTTGGATCACAAAACAAACTATTGCCATTCAACGGTCAGGAGCCAGTCATGGAAACAGCGATTTTTGCAGGGGGGTGCTTTTGGGGGCTTGAGGATCTGATCCGACGTATCCCGGGTGTCCTTTCCACGCGTGTCGGATACACAGGTGGTCACGTGGACAATCCAACCTACAAACTGGTCTGTACAAAAACCACAGGCCATGCCGAGGCGGTCGAGATCAAATTTGACCCTGCGGTTGTGACCTACCGCAAGTTGCTTGAGCTGTTTTTCCAAATCCACGATCCAACCACCGTCGATCGACAAGGTAACGATATCGGCGACAGCTATCGTTCAGAAATATTTTACACGTCTGATGCACAAAAGGACGAAGCCATGCGCACGATTGCCGATGTCGACGCCTCTGGCATTTGGCCCGGTAAAGTGGTGACCAAGGTAACCACTGCCGTCACATTTTGGGAAGCCGAAGATTTTCACCAAGATTACCTTGTCAAACACCCTGATGGTTATACCTGCCATTTTCCACGCCCTGATTGGGTCTTGCCAAAGTCATCCTAAAACGTCATGCATGGTGTGTTCCTAGGACATCACCATGCAACCGATTACTGGCATTCTTTTGAAACTTTTGGCGGTCGCGTCCTTCATCGTGATGTCATCGCTTGTAAAACATGTGTCAGACACAATTCCACCAGGACAGACCGTATTTTTTAGGTCCTTTTTTGCCATCCCTGTCATTTTCGTGTGGATGTATCTGCGAAAAGATCTGTCCCAAGGGCTGTCGGTCGTGTCGCCCAAAGCGCATGTTTTCCGTGGCCTGATTGGCACATCGGCCATGATTTGTGGCTTTGCAGGTCTGGGTATGCTTCCCCTGCCCGAAGTGACGGCACTGGGCTATGCTGCGCCGCTGATCACGGTTGTGTTGGCCGCAATATTTTTGCACGAAAACGTGGGTGTTTTTCGATATTCGGCGGTCGGATTGGGGATGTTGGGCGTTTTTGTTGTGCTGGAACCGCGACTTACGTTTATCGGACAAACGCATTTGGAAACCACGGCCGCGCTTGGTGCGATGCTGATCCTGTTTGGTGCATTGTGTTCTGCGATGGCGCAAATTCATGTCCGCCAAATGGTGCAGGTCGAGCGCACGGCGTCGATTGTGTTTTACTTTTCTTTGACATCAACCGTCGTCTCTTTGTTTACGATCCCGTTTGGTTGGGCGGTTCCCGATCCTTTGACTGCGGCCATCCTTGTGGTTGTTGGTCTCTTGGGTGGTGTGGGTCAGATATTACAAACATCAAGCTATCGCTATGCCCCCGCATCTGTCGTGGCACCGTTTGAATATGCCTCCATGGTGTTTTCGATTTTGATTGGCTATTTTGTGTTTAGCGAGATCCCAACACCGCAAATGTTGGTGGGTGCGGGGCTCATCATCGCGGCGGGTGTCATCATTATTTTGCGCGAAGCGCAATTGGGATTGGAACGCACCAAAGCCCGCAAGGTCAAAACGCCAGTCGGGACCTAAGCTTCGTAAGCGGTCATCAAACGATAGATTGGGGCCAACAGCCATCGGCGTTTACGCCCCAATGGAAATCGTTTCGGCACGTCGCGAAAGGCGGCAGGATAGGGATACGTGGTCGTCTTTCCCTGCGCCAAGTCCGCCAGAATGCCGCCCACGTAACTTGCCATGGCGACGCCATTGCCATGATATCCGAACCCTGCAAATCCACCTTCGTATCCATCGATGGGCCCAACATATGGGGCAAGCGTTCGGTTCAACGCGACCAAACCGGACCAATAATGCGCCGTGGGCACATCACGCCAGCTTGGAAACATGGCATCAAAGTCATGTCGGATGAGTTTCTGGATCGCGCGTTCAGATCCGCGGGTGTATTTCAATCCACCGCGCATGCCAAACAGAAACCGGTTATCGGGCAACTTGCGAAAGTAATGCAGCAAAAATCGGGTATCATACGCCATTTGATCGCTGAACCACCCCTGTTCGTGTTGTCGCTCTTGCGAAATCGGGTCCGTCACGATGACCGACGATTGAACAGGCATGTATCGGGCGCGCATCCAATCGGGCATGTCATCGGACGAATATCCGTTTGTCGCAATGATAAAGCGTTTCGCCACCACCCGCCCGTGATCTGTGCAAAGGTGATATCCGCTTGGCATCGGATCAATTCGCGACACGGGCGATTGTGCAAAGACCATCGCCCCCTTGTCCATAGCCGCAGACAAAAGGCCCTGCGCGAATTTACGTGGGTTTAACGCAAATCCAATCGGTATGGTCAAACCGCCGTGAAAGGCACCCTTCATTCCCAGCTCGGCCAAGTCTTCGGTTGAATGAAGCGTTGCATTGACGCCGTAATCGTCCATCACGTGGATTTGATCGGTGACAAAACTTGCCGCGCGTTGGGGATTATGGGCCAACTGCGTCTCACCTGTGGAATGGGCATCTACGTCGATACCCAATGTATGGATGAGAGATTTCGCATTCTCGACCGCAGCCACTTCGGTTGCGCGATACAGCCTGCGCTCATCCTGACCAAAGCGTGCATCAAGCTGTTTATTTGTGATCTTGCCGCCGCCCAAACAACAAAACCCACCATTGCGCCCTGTGGCACCAAAGGTGGGGTAATTGGCATCCAACAACGCAACTTTTACGCCCGCAGAGGCCAGATGATACGCGGCGGAAATCCCCGTGAACCCTGCGCCAACAATGGCAACATCCACGGTGATCTCCCCTGAAACCGCGTCACATGAGGGGACCGGTGCGGTGGTTGTCCAAAAACAATCACGGACCGGATCTGCCCCATATGCCGCCGCTTCATAGACGCGTTTCATTCACCTGCACGCTCGGCCATTTGTTCATCGCGCTGCTGCCGAACGGCATTTCGTTTTGTGACAATCGATGCGGTCACAACACCAATCGTCACAATCGCAATCATGATGGTCGACAATGCGTTGATTTCCGGACTGACCCCCAATCGAACGGCCGAAAAGATCTTAATCGGTAACGTCGTCGAAGACGGGCCAGAGGCAAAAGAGGCAATAACCAAATCGTCCAATGACAAGGTAAACGCCAACAGCCACCCTGACAAAACCGCAGGAGCAATGATCGGAAGTGTCACAAGGAAAAACGATTCCAAAGGCGTACATCCCAAGTCTTGCGCTGCTTCTTCTAAGGATTGATCAAAGCTCACCAAGCGCGACGAGACAACGACAGACACATAACACATCGAAAACGTGGTATGCGCCAAAACAATCGTCAGAACGCCGCGGTCCAAACCGATGCCGATGAAAAGCAACAACAGAGACAGGCCTGTAATTACCTCAGGCATCACCAAAGGGGCATAGATCATGCCCGAGAACATCGTGCGTCCCCAGAAACGGCCTGAGCGGACCAAAACATAAGCCGCCATCGTCCCCAAAATCGTAGCAAACGTTGACGACACAACAGCAACCCGAATTGTGACCCATGCGGCGTCAAGGAATGCTTCGTTCTGCAAAAGCTCGCCATACCATTTGGTTGAAAACCCTGCCCAGACCGTCACCAATTTGGATGCGTTGAACGAATAGATCACCAAGATGATCATAGGCAGGTACAAGAATGCAAAGCCTAATGTCAGCGCCGTTGTATTGAACCAAGATAAACGTCTCATCCTTCGGCCTCGCGCTGTTTTTGTTCATTGCGTTGGAACAGAACTATCGGAATGATCAAGATCAACAACAAGATCACCGCCACCGCCGAGGCCACAGGCCAATCGCGGTTCGAAAAGAATTCTTCCCACAGCACTTTACCGATCATCAATGTTTGTGATCCGCCCAACAACGAAGGAATAACGAATTCCCCCAAGGTCGGAATAAAGACCAAGAAACATCCGGCGATGATCCCATTTCTGGACAAGGGCCATGTTACCAACCAAAAGGCCGACAGTTTCGAACACCCCAGATCCTCTGCGGCCTCAAGCAAACTGTCATCCAATTTTTCCAAGGCTGAATAGATCGGCAAAATCATAAAGGGCAAATACGTGTAAACGATCCCGATATAGACCGCGGTGGGTGTATTCAAAATGACCAAGGGTTGATCGATGAGACCTAGCCATAACAAGGCTTGGTTCACCAATCCCTCTTGGCCCAAGATCCCCATCCACGCGTAAACGCGGATCAAGAATGATGTCCAAAACGGCAAAATGACCAGCATCAACAAGGTTGGCCGCCATTCAGGCGCAGCGCGTGTCATCCCATACGCAATGGGATATCCGACCAGCAGCGTCATGAAGGTTGCGATGGACGCGATCTTAAGGCTGGAAAGATACGCCTTCCAATACAAATCGTCTGACATCAGGAATTCAAAGGTTTCGAAATCCAATCCTTTGAAAAACGCGACAATGCCACCCCATCCTTCGGAAAACGTCAACGTCGGTGCGTAGGGTGGAATCGAAATGACCGTATCCGACAGTGAAATTTTGATCACGATCAAAAATGGCACCAAAAACAGGGCCAAAAGCCAAATATATGGAACCGATATTAGGGCAAAACGGCGCATGATCTACCCCTTTAGACACACGCCAGCGGTCGTGGTAAACGATACCCAAACGGAATCATCCCATGTAAAATCGCGACGCGATAAACGACGGGTGTTTGCGGTTTGTGCTTTGATCGTTTGACCCGATGGCATCTTGACGTAGTAAGTCGAAATATTACCCAAATATGCGATATCCAAAATCTTACCCTGAAAGGCATTTGGCGTATCCGCAGGTTTTTCTGCAGAAATCGATACCTTTTCGGGCCGAATCGCAAAGTGAACCGCGTCACCCACACCAAATGATGCATCTGTGGCGGTGCCAACGATATTTGGCTGACCTTCGGCCCATACAATATGGACGTTTTCGTCCGTTTGCGTTGCACGGCCCTCGATGATGTTCACATCACCGATGAAATCCGCGACATAGACGGAATTTGGTGCCTCATAGATACGGGCAGGTGTGTCCACTTGAACCATGACACCTTCGTCCATAACCGCCACACGGCTGGCGACTGTCATCGCCTCTTCTTGGTCGTGGGTCACGATCACAAAGGTGGTTCCAGTCTTTTCTTGGATATCCATCAATTCAAACTGGGTTTCTTGGCGCAGCTTTTTATCCAACGCGCCCAAGGGTTCATCCAAAAGCAACAATTTGGGCGCGCGTGCCAAAGATCGTGCCAACGCAACCCTTTGACGTTGGCCGCCAGAAATCTGATGCGGTTTGCGATGCGCAAATTTCGACAGGCGCGTCAAACGCAGCATTTCATTCACACGATCGCTGATTGCGTCTTTGGGCAGCTTTTGCCGGCGCAGGCCAAACGCGATGTTGTCCCAAACGCTCAGATGCGGGAACAACGCATAGGATTGGAACATCATGTTCACCGAACGTTTGTTCGGCGGGATGGCATCAATGTCTTGGCCACCCAAAAAAATCTTGCCCTCGGTTGGGCGCTCAAAGCCCGCGAGCATGCGCATCATGGTGGTTTTCCCACAACCAGACGGGCCCAGTAGAGCAAAGAATTCGCGTTCGTAAATATCGATGGTCATATCGTCGATCGCAACAAAGTCGCCAAAGCGCTTTGTGACATTTTTGAACTGAATCAACGGAGCCAACGTGGGGTCGTCCCACGGCGCAAATACGGGTTTAGGTGTGGCGACTTGTACCATGATGCATCCCCAAAATGGATTAAAAAGCCCGCACAGTGCTTGTGCGGGCTTTGATCGAATTATGTGCCAGACTTAATTTTGGTCCACAACCGCGTTACAGAACGCTGAACACGCGCATCATATGGCGTGACAGTGTATAGGTTTTCCAAAGTCGCAGCATCTGGATAGATCGCGGGATCGCCAATCACGTCTTCGACCAAGAATTCTTGAGATGCTTTGTTACCGTTTGCATAGTAAACATAGTTTGACGCAGCAGCCATGTTTTGCGCATCCATGATAAAGTTCAAGAACTTGTGTGCGCCATCAGGGTTTGGTGCATCTGCAGGAATCGCCATTTGGTCGAACCACATCAACGCACCTTCGCTTGGGGCGTTATAAGCAATCTCAACACCGTTATCTGCTTCGGCTGCACGATCACGTGCTTGCAAGATGTCGCCTGACCAGCCAAAGGCCACACAGATTTCACCATTTGCCAAGGCGTTGATATATTCAGAGCTGTTGAATTTCTGAATATAGGGGCGCACCGCCATCAAAACGGCTTCGACTTTTGCGATGACGTCTGGATCCTTGCTATCGGGATCCTCGCCGATGTATTTCAACGCAGCTGGAATAATTTCGGTCGGCGCGTCTAGCATGTGAACACCACACGCCGCCAGTTTTTCCATGTTGGCAGGATTGAAGATCAATTCCAGTGATCCGATTGGCGCATCTGCACCCAGAATCTCTGTCACCTTTCCAACGTTCACACCAAGCCCCGTGGTACCCCACATGTAGTTGATGGAATATGCGTTATCTGGGTCATACTGCGCAGTCCGCGCCGCAACGACATCCCAAAGATTGCCGATGTTTGGCAATTTGCTTGTATCAAGCTTTTGGAATGCACCCGCTTGGATTTGGCGCTGCAAGAAGGTACCTGTTGGAACTACGACGTCGTATCCCGACCCGCCAGCCAACATTTTAGTTTCCAAAACCTCATTGCTATCGAACACGTCGTAAATCAGGTCGATACCGGTTTCAGACTGGAATTTGGCCAACAACTCTTCGTCGATGTAGTCGGACCAGTTATAAACGCGAACTTCTTCTGCGAAGGCTGTTCCAGCCAAAACCGCAGCAACGGCAGTCGCGGACATTAGTCGTTTCATTCTCATACTCTCCCTTTGGATGGGTTTTTCGCCCACTTGGACAATTTGATCAAATTTTGCACAACATTGCAATAATTTTATGTTTTCACGGGAATGAAAAACACGCAAGAGAGGCCGTGTATTTTCCAAAAAAATCGTATAAAGTCAGGGTAGTTAAAGAGGATTTCGCAGTGAAAGAAAATAATGTTCCAGCTG
>Ga0255758_10001913_pt1 | contig 20095 bp, 20 predicted proteins | sample 011ome_24_FD_179958 | JGI IMG/M metagenome (GOLD analysis project Ga0255758, IMG submission 179958) | Coastal salt marsh microbial communities from the Groves Creek Marsh, Skidaway Island, Georgia - 011513CT metaG (version 2) | ecosystem: Environmental > Aquatic > Marine > Intertidal zone >...
ATAAATTTTAAAAGATATCCAAGAATATCTAGAATTATGCATGAGAAAATACCTGCAACTAGAATACTTAAAATATCATTCATTATAATTTCTTATCAAATTTCCATATTTAATCTTTAAAATTAAGCTATTGACATTATAAACATATAATATATTACTAACGATAATTAATGGTTATCAATAGTAATATATGAGCGAAATAACTACAGACATAAAAATATTACAAGAAGAAACACTATTAAACCTTCAAAATTCAAAAGCAAACAATACAATAAGAGCTTATAAATCAGATTTTAATGATTTTGATTTATTTTGTGTGAAAAATGGATTTAAACCACTACCATCACAACCAAAAATAGTTTCATTATATTTGACTTATTTATCAACTAAAAACGTCAAAATAAGCACTTTAAGAAGAAGATTGGTATCAATTGGAGTCATACATAAACTTAAAGGTCACTATTTAGATACAAAACATCCATCAATTATTGAAAATATGATGGGGATTAAAAGAAGGAAAGGAAGCATTCAAAATGGAAAAAAACCATTATTAATCAATAATTTAAAACAAATTATTAATGTAATAGATAAAAATATAAAAAATGAAATAAAAAAAATTAGAGATAGAACAATTATATTGATTGGATTTTCAGGTGGTTTTAGAAGAAATGAAATAGTCTCCTTAGACTATGAAGATCTAGATTTTGTACAAGAGGGTCTTAAGATTACCCTTAGAAAGTCTAAAACAGATCAATTCGGTGAAGGCTCAGTAAAGGGACTGCCCTACTTTGACAATTCACGGTATTGCCCGGTTGTATCAATGCAAAATTGGATTGAAATATCAAAAATAAGTTCTGGATCATTGTTTAGAAGGTTTTCTAAAGGGTCAAAGCTAACACATAATAGACTAACAGATCAAACAGTTGCTCTAATTATAAAAGAGTATTTGAAATTAGCGGGTATAGAAAATAAAAATTACTCTGGACATAGCTTGAGATCAGGCTTTGCGACATCTGCTGCTGAGTCTGGGGCAGAAGAGAGAAGTATAATGGCTATGACAGGTCATAAATCTACAGAAATGGTCAGAAGATATATTAAAGAAGCAAATTTGTTTAAAGATAATGCTTTAAATAAATTAAAATTATAAAATTTTAAATTTTCATAAATTTATATATTAGTTTGTATAAGAACGAAACAAATAGAATTAATGAAATTATTCTTAAAAAATTTTTATATGATTTTTTAAATCTAAAAAGAAACAAATTCACAAAAAATCTTTGAGAATAATCAAGTAAATTTTTTAAGATTTGAAATAATAAAAAAATAAATTTAGAATTTTTCTTTAAATATATGTATGAAGATATTTTGTGAATAATTGACAATTTAGTGTCTGTTAAAAATTTCTTTTTAGAAGAAGAGTTTTCTAGATGTATAAATTTTGATAAAGGAACTTCCATTATATATTTACCTTTTTTTATTGAACGATCACACAAATCATTGTCTTCAAAATACATAAAAAAATTTTCATCAAAACCTCCTAAAGTATTAAAAAAATCTCTCTTCATAAAATAGCAACAACCCATTAAAAATTTACAACATGTATTGTCAAAAGGGATGTTATTGTGTGCATTAGATATTTTAATACCTTTTAAATGATCAATATAAGAAATTGACCCATTAGTTCTTCTATTCATATTTTGGTCATATAAAGATGGACCTAATATACCTATACTTTCAGGGTCATTTAAAAAAGAATCAAAAAGAATTTTTATAGAATTTTCATCAAGAATAATATCAGGATTTACAATCAATATAAATGGAGTTTTTGAATGAGAAATAGCTAAATTATTACCTAATCCATAACCCAAATTTTTTTTTGAACGTATTAATTTTATATTTTCAAAACCATCAATAATAGAATTTAATTTATCACTATTTGAATTATCAAAAATAATTACAGGAAATTTTTTTAAAGTATCTAAATTTTTTAATATAAGATTTTCACTTCTATACGTAACAACAATTAATGTAATATCTTTGTAAATATTCATCTTCTTTAATTATAATTGATTTAAAAGATTAGAAGCAACGACAGACCACTTTTTTATACCTCTTAAATTTAGCAAATTATTGCGTAATTTTTTCCACAATTTTTTATCATTAAATATTTTTAACGTATAATAAGCAAATTCTTCATTATTTTTAGCTATAAAACCTGTTACACCATGCTGAACTCTCTCTGAAAGAGAACCAATACCCAATGTTATTATTGGTATACATAACTCTCTAGCCTCTTCAGCAGCTATACAGTAGAGTTCACCCTTATGACCTGGAACCAATAAAACTTTTGATTTAAGTAAATCTTTAACCATAATTGACTTATCTCCAAAATTTCTTTGGTATATATTGTATTTATTTTCTATTAAATCACTTGGAGTAGTGTACAATTTTATTGACTTATTTTTTGGAAATATTTTTTCTTTCCAAATTTTGATTAATATATCTAAATTTCGATCTCTTCTTGAAGTAAATATTGCACTATTCTCAATTAAGTTTTCATCTAATTTAGCCTCTAAAAAAAGAGGATCTACTGCCCATTGTAAATTTATTACACCAAACATTTTTAATAAGTAATTACGATTTTTATTATGATAATTACCTAAAATAACAATTTTAGGTTTATATTTTAGATAACTAATTAGTTGGCCCTTACGAATAAATTTTTCAATCGATTGTATACTGTGTGAAAAAGCTACATATTTTTTGGCAACAATTTTGTCAAAAAGTCTTATGTCATTATTTGTAAAAGCAACATCGTAAACTAAATTTTTATTAGCTTGATTTATATTTGACCATTTTACATTATTTATAATATTTGTAACCTGAGAGTGATTATATACATCTGTATTTATGCCTAATTTAGAAAACTCATAAGATAAATGGATTATAGCATTTTCACCACCCCTAATATACTTTGAATTTAAATCATTGTAGGTGTATGGAATTAATGAATTGTCTAAAAAACAAATTTTCATTAAAATAAATTAGACTTGTTTCCTAAAGAAATATCGACAATGTATTTGGAAATCTTATTACCATCAAAAAGTTTAAAATATTTATTTTTACCCTTCTTAGCAATTTTTTTTCTTAAACTATCATTTTTAGAGAAGAATTTAATTTTGGAAGCTAAATCTTCTATATTATTGTAAAAAATTACTTCATCATCATTAAAAAAATCATTTAATTGAGTTTTCTTATCAATAAATGTAAGTAATCCATTTCCTAAAATTGATGCAATTCTATTGCTAGAATAATATTTGGTAGCAATCCCTCTACTTAAATTTAATCCCATTTTAGAATTAATTAGAGCATTATTGAAATCATTACCCCAAATAGGTTGTATATCTTTAAACCCTCTAAAATCATGTTTTATATTAGGAATTTTTTTTACAAGTTTTTCTAAAAATTTAATTCGGTTATCTTCAAAACCTTTTTTTAGCACACCTCTATTTACCCCATGACTCATTGCATAAAAAATATCATTACTTGCAGGTAAATTAAAAACATTAAAACGTTCAATATTCTTATCAACTGGAATGAATAAAAAATTAAATTTTTGATTTTTGAATTTATTTTTTAATATTGAAGGGTGTGTTGTTATAAAATTATGATCTACTAAAGGAACATAAGGTTTTATATTTTCAATATTTTTTTGACTAAAATTTAGACTTGGCATAAGTGGATCTTCGTTCCAATAAGATATAATTAGATGCTTATTGATAGATCTTAATTCTTCAATTGTAGAAATATCAACATTATTACTATGTCCAAAAAAAAATAAATCTGGATTATAGTTTTTGAAAACTTCAATTAAATGTTTTTGAAAAACTTTTTTATTTGACTCAAAATTAATAAACGATCGATTATTTTTGATGAAATCTCTATCACTGATTTCCAATACATCATGGTTATTTCTAATAAAACCATTAGTAAATTTTTTTCCTAAAGAAATATTATAAAGTCGGTAGTTATTTTTTTGGCCCTGATTATAAAGATTTATAATTTTTAGTCTTTTTTTTAGGATATTTATTCTATAAAAAGTTAAAATATTTCTCCTCATGATATCAATGACTTTTGTATTATTTGTTATATTGTGAATAATATTTTTTCTTGATAGTTTTTGTATTTTATTTCTTCTTTCTTTGTTTTTAATTAAAAGATAGATTTGTTTATAAAGTTTTGTAGAGTTTATTTTGTCAATTTTAATTGACTGACCTGTTGTTTCTGACAATCCACCTGTATTAGAAGTTATTGTTGCACATCCACAAGCAGCAGCTTCTAATGAAACCCTTCCAAAAGGTTCCTCCCATCTTGACGGAACTACAGCTATTTCAGATCTATCAAGGATATTTAATGTTTGTTTATGATCTAAAAAACCCAATTCTTTATGTTGGTTATGGTTTAGATAAATATTTCTTCGACTTTCATCGCCAACTGATAAAGCTTTCCATTGAGGAAATTTATCTAAAATTTTTAACATAGCTTCTTTAAAAATATCATAACCTTTTGAATGATTTAATTTTCCAACAAATGTTATGTACTTAGACTTTTTAACTTTTTTTCTAGGTTCTATACTATGATAAATAATTTCTGTTTTATGATAAAGATTATCATCCAAGCCTTTGAAAAATCTATCTCTAACCCATTTACTAATAAAAACAATTCTTTCCACTTTATTTAAAATCTCTTTTCTTTCAGAAACAGATTTTGATCCTGACATTGATATCGGGTCATTATGATAATAAAGAATATATTTTGCTTTTATATTAACCATTAATTTGAGTAAAACTAATGGTCTGTTGTGAATTTCTATAATATCAAAATTTTCTTTATTTAATTCGTAAATTAGTTTTTCAACATATTCATTAGATGTACTTTTAAATTTAAATTTGAGACTATTTAAAGTTATATTTATATAATTTTTAGTTAAATATTTACTATGATTTGTGTTTCCATATATAGTATTATTATTTCGAAAAATTGATTTTTTATAAAATTCAGAAACCCAAAGAGAAACTGCTGAAGCTTTTTTAAATGTATAACTTTCTTTGTAGGGTAATATGGTTGCTATTTTATGATTATTTATTTTTAAATTCATTTAATAACTTTAATCTCTTATTTTTATCTTTTTTTAATTTGTATTCAAATGAAAGTGCTTTATTTTTTAAATGAAATCTTTTTTTATAAACAATTTCCCATTTATAACCCTTTGTTGATTTAGCACCTAAATTTGAGTTATGTTTAGCAAGTCTTTTTTGAAGATTGTTGGTATACCCAACATAAGTTTTTTTATAAAACCCTCTTAAAGTTTTTATTAAATATACGTAATAAAACATAAAAAAGATCTTAAATTTATGGCGGTCCCTGGGGGAATCGAACCCCCCTTTGCAGGATGAAAACCAGCTGTCCTAACCGATAGACGAAGGGACCGTTGATGGGTCTTTTATTTTAAAAGTTGCTATAATTCAAGACTTATTAAACTAAAGAATTAAATCTTTAATATTTAATTGAATTGTTTTTTTATTATTCCAAATATTTTCATGTATATGAGCGATAATATTAATGTTTTTTTTATAGTTCAATAAATAATATCCTAATTTTGTATTCAAGCAATTAAAGCATATAGCTTTGATTGTTGCTACAGTATTAGACTTTAAGATTACTGATATGTGTTTATCCTTGACAATGTTTAATTTGATAACTTTAAGATTTTTAATTAAAAAAATTGGTAAATAATTAAAATTTCCAAATGGTCCTAATTTATTAATATCTTGAAAAAATTTATCTTTAATAAATGTTGAAGATATCTCTAAGTCGTAATTATTTGAATTATCTTTGTTATAATTTTTTTTTTTAAAATCTTTTTGAATAAAATTATCTAATAAATTAAGATTAATTTTTTTCATAGTGAATCCTGCAGCCATATTATGGCCTCCTCCACTTTCAATAATTTTATTATCAACTAAAGATTTTATCAAATATCCGATATTGTAAGATACAGTAGATCTGGCAGATGCTTTGAGTTTTTTATTAGACTTTGTGATAACTATTGAAGGTCTGTTAAAATAATCTTTTAATCTTGATGCAATAATACCAATTAATCCCTCATTTAAATTTTCTTTATAATAAATTATAACATTTTTGTTTTCTTTTTTAATTTTTTCAAAATCTATTTCATCTAAAATATTTTGTTCTATTTTTTTTCTTTTGTTATTTAAGAAAATTAATTTATTTGATCTATCTTTAATAATTTCAAGATTGTCTGTAGATAATAATTCGACACCATGATTTGAATTATTAAGCCTCCCGCCTGAATTAATTATTGGTCCAATTAAAAAACCTAAATCATCGACAGTTAATTTTTTTTTTATGTTATATTGCTCAAATATGTAATTTAAAGCTAAATTATTTTGAGTCTTAAAGTTATCTATTGTATTACGTGCTATAATTTTATTAATTTTTCTTAGTGGCATTACATCACATATAGTTGCAAGTAATACATATATTAGAAAATTAGATATTTTAAAATCTGATTTAGTTTGTTGAATTATAATTTCTATAAAAAAATATGTTAAAGCAGCAGCACATAAAAGTGATTTTTCTTTTTTAATCGTTTCTTTTTTAGGATTAATAATCACATTTGATTTTGGATAAGGCTTATTTATCTCATGATGATCGATTATTATTGATTTGATATTATATTTGTTTAAATATTCAACAGCTTCAATTGAAGTAGATCCACAATCAACCATAATTACTAACTTAGGTTTTTTTAAAATTAATTTTTGAAATAGTTTTTTACTAGCGCCATAACCATCTTCGGTTCTGTTGGGAATATAAAAAAAATGTTTTTGATTAATATAGTTAAAATATCTAACCAACAATGACGTAGCGCACGCTCCATCTACATCATAATCACCTAAAATACAGATATTTTCATTATTATTAATAGATTTTATAAGTATCTTTGATGCTTTTTGGAAATCTTTGTCATCTTTAAATATATTTGTTAATTTTTGTTTGTTGTTAATTCCATATATTTCTGAAGTATCATAGTTTCTTGTAATAATTAACTTCGATAAAATATCTCCAAAACCATAGTCTTGTTTAAATTTTTCAACTAAATTTTTATTAACCTTTTGTTCTGTCCAAATTTTACCAGAAACAGAAATCATTCATTTATTGAATTGATACTTTTAACAATTTCTTTAAAATTAGTATTTTTATGTGTAACTAGAGTTTCACTGATAAATTTATCTCCTTCAATAATGATACCATTTAAAACTTCATTGGTAGTTATTCCTGAAGAACAAAAAAGAGAATCTCCTTTAACAATTTCATTTAATTCATATTTTTTGTTTAAATCTTTTATACCCATAGATTTAGCTTCAATTATATCTTTTTCATTATCAAAAATAAATCTTCCTTGGAAATGACAGTTATAAGCATCAAGCGCACATGCTGCTAAAACTCCTTCAGGACCACCACCAATACCCAAAAACATATCAACATTATACTTTGGATCAGAAACATATAATGCACCAAGAACATCACCATCTGTAATTAGTTTAATGTTTACTTTTAAATCTTTGAGCTTATCAATAATTTTTTTGTGTCTAGGCCTATCTAAAATACAAACTGTAATTGAAGAAAAATCTTTATTTTTAAATTCAGATAAATTTTTGATATTTTTTTCTAACGGATAATCTAAATCAATCAAACCTTTATCAATTTCTCCAGTAGCTATTTTATGCATGTAAGTTTCAGGTGCATTAAATAGATTGCCTTTTTCTCCAACAGCTAATACCGCAATGCCTCCTGGTAAATTATTTGCAACAAAATTTGTTCCTTCAACAGGATCAACTGCTATATCAAAATCTGGACCATTCTTTGTGCCTAGAATTTCTCCTGTATAAAGTAATGGAGCTTCATCCAGAACTCCCTCACCTATTACTACCTGTCCATTCATATCAATTTTATTTAGTTCTGACCTCATAGAGTCAACTGCAGCTTGATCAGCTGCGATTTTATCTTTTTTACCTACTAAATATGAAGCTGCTAATGCTGCTTTTGAAGTAACTTGACTAAATTTGTCAATAAACTTTTTATCAATTGTCATTAGATTTTTTCATCAATAAATTTATCTTCTTTAATTTTTAATTCAAACTCTCTTAAACGTTTATAAACACTAGCTAATTCAATTATTGTAGGCCACGCTTTTAGAATATATTGCATTGATCCTTCAACTCTTCCAAAAGCTCTAATAATTTGTTGCATTACACCAAGAGTAACTGCTCCAGCGACTATTGCAGGCGCTAAAAAAACATATGCAGATAGAACATTTGCTTGTAAATAAGCAATTCTTCCTACGTTAAAATACAAATACCTAATATAGCTTAAGAAATGTATTTCTCTAACACCGTCAAAAAGTTCTTCAATTGTTTTTGGTCTTACTGTTCCGTCATCCTCAGCAACTACTAATATTTTTCTGTAAGCAGCCTCTTTTTTTTGAAGATCATATTCAACACCTACTAGTCTTAAAATTAATCCTAAAACAATTAAAAATATAGTTCCTCCAACTGACCAAATTAAAGCACCTACAATTAATCCATAATCCCAATCTCCAAAAAAGAATATTGGAATACCGATACTTAAACCAAATAAGATTGGCATAAATTCAACTAAAATCATTAAAGCTTCTATTAAACTTGTGCCCAAAGATTCCATTATTCTCGAAAACTTAATTGTATCTTCTTGAACCCTTTGAGAAGCCCCTTCTATTTTTCGAGCTTTATCATAGACACTGTGATACCACTCAACCATTGCTGTCCTCCATCTAAACAAATAGTGGGAGGTAAAGAAACTAACGACAACAGCTACACCAACATATATTGCAGCCAAAGTTATAAAAGATAATAAACTAGACCAGTACTCTTCGATAGTTATAGCATTTGGCTCACCAAGTGCTTTTTGAATCATGTCATAAAATTGACCAAACCACTCATTTATTTTGACATCAATTTTAACTTGAATCCATAATGAAGATAAAATGATAATTGATCCAAGCCAAGACCAAATAAACCATTTTTTTAATTTGAAAAATCTAAACATTAATTATTTTAAAAAATTATCAGCGTATGATTTTTTTACAGTTTTTCTTTTTTTTGGTTCAATTAATTCAAAATCTATTTTTTTCTTTTTTGCGTAGCTTATTGCTAATTCCTTTGATGGAAATTCAAGTTTTAATTCGGTTAAAGTATCTGAAGAACTTTCCCACCCCATTAAAGGGTTTTTAGTTGGGTCTTTGGTAATAAATTCTAAAATCCATTTATTGCTTTTAGCCATTCCAGACTGCATAGGATTTTTATTTGGTATATAAATTATTGCTTTACTCATAAAAGATGGTCGGAGTGGCAGGATTCGAACCTGCGACCCTCTGGTCCCAAACCAGATGCGCTACCAGGCTGCGCTACACTCCGATCCGTGTACTAATACAGTAGATATAGATTATTTCAAAGTATAAATAGATCAAAATTAAAAGAAATTTGATATAAATCTGTTATATAAATAAACATGATTATTAGCTGCCCTAATTGTAATAAACAATTCAAAATTAACCTTTCTTTAATACCTGATACTGGAAGAGATTTGAAATGTGGTTCATGTGATCATCTTTGGTTTTATAAAACTGAAGATAATAAAACAGAGCCATTACCTTTACGTGATAGTTTTGCTGATAAAGGAATTGATAATAAAATTGTAGAAAATATCAATGAACCAAATGATTTATCATTACAAAAAGAATTAGATAATAAAATAGATAAAACAGAAGACAAAATTGCTGAAAAACAAATATTACCAATAAATAAAATAAAAAAGAATACTAGTAGTGGTAAATTCTTTTCTTATTTATTGGTCTCAATAATATCTTTTGTGGCATTAATAATACTAATTGATACTTTAAAAGTACCATTAATTAATATTTTTCCAGGCTTAGAAATTCTTTTATTTAACCTATTTGAGATATTGAAAGATATAAAACTTTTTATTATAGACCTTAAATAGTTTTTTATGATTAATTATTTATCAAAACCCTTTAAATGGTTTTTTAAACTTGAAGCGGCAAGTGGCTTAATATTGTTGATAGCAGCAATACTTGCTTTATTTATAAGTAATAGTGATTTAGGTAATTTATATTTTCATATTCTAGAAAAATATTTATTTATTGGTATTAATGAGTTTGGATTAAAACTTTCTGTTCATCATTGGATAAATGATGCACTGATGGCAATCTTTTTCTTCTTTGTTACTCTAGAAATAAAAAGAGAATTTTTACAAGGTGAGCTCTCAAATATAAAACAAGCAATGCTTCCAATTATAGCAGCTGTTGGTGGCATGTTGGTTCCTGCCCTTTTTTATGTTTTTATTAATTGGGGAAATTCAGAAACTATGAATGGTTGGGCCATCCCATCAGCTACAGATATAGCATTTTCTCTTGGAATATTATCCTTATTAGGATCAAGAGTTCCAATATCATTAAAAGTATTTTTAACAGCTCTAGCAATTATAGATGATCTTGGTGCTATATTAATAATTGCTTTTTTCTATTCGGGAGACTTAAGCATACCTTATTTAAGTCTTATTTTATTAAGTTATATTTTACTTTTAGTTTTGAATAAATTTTCAGTGAAAATATTTATTCCTTATTTAATTATAGGTTTGTTTATGTGGTTTTTCACTTATAAATCTGGAATACATGCTACTATTTCAGGTGTTTTGTTGGCATCAACTATACCTCACAGAATTAAAGATAAAGATTTTTCATTGTTAGTTAAAATAGAACATGCAATTTCACCTTATGTTGCATTTATAATAATGCCACTTTTTGCATTTGCAAATGCCGGTGTAAGCTTAGAAGGTTTATCATTATCGAGTTTACTAGCACCTGTGCCTCTTGGTATTTTATGTGGATTATTTTTTGGAAAACAAATAGGAGTTTTATTGTTCTCTTATGTTTCAATTAAGCTTAAGTTTGCAGAAGCGCCAAATAATTCAAATTGGTTAAGTTTATATGGTGTTTCTATTTTAACAGGTATTGGATTTACAATGAGCTTATTTGTTGGAAATTTAGCATTTGTTGAAAATGTTCAGTATATGGATGGTGTTAAAATTGGAGTTTTAACTGGATCATTATTATCAACTGTTTTTGGTTATTTGATTTTGTTAATGTCATCTAAAAAGTAAATGTTTAATAAAAAAATTGTCATTTATCTAATAATTATTATGTTTTCATTTTTAAATAAACCTATGTCAGAAAATTCTAAAACTTTTTATGATTTTAAGATTAATTCTATAGATGGAGAAGAATTAAATCTCTCATTATTTAAGGATAAAACTATATTATTAGTAAATGTTGCAAGCAAATGTGGTTTTACAAAACAATATGATGATCTGCAAAAATTATATGACGATTATAAAGAAAAAGGATTAGTTGTTATTGGCATCCCAAGCAATCAATTTGGAAGTCAAGAACCAGGTTCAGAAGCTGAAATTAAAAATTTTTGTGAAACTAACTTCAATATTAATTTTCCAATGACAAGCAAATATGAAGTTAAGGGTGATAATGCTCACCCAATATACATATGGGCAAAAGAAACTTACGGAAAATCCACAGTTCCTAAATGGAATTTTCATAAAATCTTAATAAACAAAAATGGTAAAGTTGAAGACACATTTGCTTCTTTTACAGGGCCTCTATCAAATAAAATTATTAAAAAATTAGAAAAAATTTTATAAATTTATTGTAAAGCCATCATAAGCAGGTGAAACATTTTTAGGTAAAAGTTTCTTTAATTCATTGTAATCTAATACAGGCGATAAATTAGTTAATATTGCTTTTGAAGGATTAAATTTTTTTATAAAATATAGTGATTTATTCAAATTAAAATGAGACGGATTATAATCATACCAAAGGCAATCAATTATTAGGTATTTTAAATTTTTAAAATATTTAAAGTCTTTAGAGAAAATGTCACTTACGTCACTAATATAAGCTAATTTTTTATTAATAATATAACAAGTTGATTTAACTTTACCATGTTTAACCGTAATTGCTTTAATTGAATTATTTTTTTTATTATCTTGAATAATAATCTTATTTTTAATTCTATTTAATTTCAATGTAGCTGGATACTCATTAGAATTGCTTTTAAAGCAATACGAAAAACTATTTTTTAGATATTTGGAGGTAGCATAATCGGCAAATACATTTATTTGTTTACGACTATTTATGAAGAAAGATCTTAAATCATTAATGCCATGTGTTTGATCAGCATGCATGTGAGAATAAAAAACTTTATCGATTTTTCTAATATTATGTCTAAGTAATTGCTGTCTTAAATCTGGAGATGTATCAATTAAAATATTTTCGGTTTTACTTTTAATTAATGCCGAACATCTAGTTCTATGATTTTTTTTATTATCCGGGTCACAATTACCAAAATACCCATCTGGGCGAGGCACACCCATAGAACTGCCACATCCAAGAATTATAAATTTCATAATATTTGATTAAAAAAAAAGTTTATTAAAGTTATTTGTTGTTGAGTCAATAAGTTCTAATTTAGAAATATTTTTAATATCTGCTAATTTTTGAGCTGTGAAATCAATAAATGAAGGCTCATTTTTTTTTCCTCTATTAGGCACTGGCGCTAAAAAAGGACTATCTGTTTCAATTAAAATTTTATCTAAAGGTAAAAATCTAAATGTTTCTTGCAAGTCTGCAGAATTCTTAAAAGTTATAATTCCACTTGCAGAAAAAAAAGCATTGAGTGTTAAGAGTTTTTTTGCAAAATTTAAACTACCAGTAAAACAATGCATTAAAATTTTTAAGTTTTTGTCTTTATAATCATTCAATATATTAAAAGTTTCCTCTTCAGCATCTCTAGAATGAATAATTAATGGGGAGCTTGTTTTAATAGATGCCTCAATATGTTCTTTAAAACTTAATATCTGATTATCTTTATCACTATTGCTATAATAAAAATCTAAACCTGTTTCGCCAATTCCGATTATTTTATCATTTTCAGTAATATTATTTATTATAATATCTGAAGTAATTTTATTTTCGTTTGTCTCATGCGGATGAATTCCAATTGTGCCATAAATCATTTCATCTTTTTGTATGATTGTCTTAATTCGATCAAAACTTTCAAAGGAGGTCGAAATTGTTAATAGTTTTTTTATACCAATCTCTCTTGAGCGTTTAATTACGTTGGTTAAATCACTTAATAAAGGTTCGTGATCTAAATGACAGTGTGAATCAATCATTGTTTTTATCTATCTTTTTAAAAAGAATATCAATTTTATTTATTTTACTTCCATTTGATAAAAATTCATTATTTTCAATAGAGGTTAAATTAATATCATTCTCATTAAGATTAAAAATTTTAAGAGCTTTTACAGAAGACAGAGGCATTATTGGATAAAGTAGAAAACTAATTTTTCTGACTATTTCTAAAGTTGTATAAACTATTGTATTTAGTCTAACAATATTATCCTTTTTTTTCCAGGGTTCTTGATCATTAAAATATTTATTAGCTTCAAATAAAGAATTTATAATAAAATCAATATAAAAATTGATATCCTGATTATCAATTTTATCTCTAATATTTGATAAATTATTTTTATATCTGTCTAAAATTATTAAATCTTCTTTTTCAAATTTTATATCTTTTGGTACTTCACTATTACAATTCTTGATAGCAAAAGCTGTAACACGTTGACATAAATTTCCAAAATTATTAGCTAGATCACTATTGATACAATCTTCTAATCTTTCTTGTGATATATTACCATCATTTCCAAAAGATACTTCCTTAATCAAATAATATCTTAAAGGATCTAAACCATATTCATTAATTATTTCAATAGGATCTAAAATATTTCCTTTAGATTTAGACATTTTTTCATCTCCTGAAAGGATCCATCCATGACCATAAACTCTTAATGGCAACTCTATTTTAGCAGCTAAAAGAAATGCTGGCCAATATACGGCGTGAAATCTTAAAATATCTTTTCCAATTAAATGAATTGAAGCGGGCCAGAAATTTTTAAATAATTCATTATTAGTGTCAGGATAATTTAATGCACTGATATAATTTGTAAGCGCATCAAGCCAGACATATATGACATGATCATTATTACTAGGTACTTTTATTCCCCATGAAAAACTTTTTCTACTAACAGATAAATCTTTTAAACCACTTTTTACAAAACTAATAACCTCATTTTTTCTCGATTCTGGGGCAATAAAGTTTGGATGTTTTTCATAGTAATCAAGTAAAGGTTTTTCCCATTTAGATAATCGAAAAAAATATGACTCCTCCTCTATCCATTCTACATTTGATTTTGATGAAATTGATCTTTTAACGCCATCTATATTTTCAATTTCATCTTCATTATAAAACGCTTCGTCAGATACTGAATACCATCCAGAATATTTAGATAAATAAATATCATCATTTTTTTCAAGTTCATTCCATAGATGTTGTACTGTTTTTTTATGTCGTTGTTCAGTAGTTCTTATAAAATCAGTGTTAGTAAGATTTAAAGTTTTTGAAAGATCTCTAAATGTTTGGCTAATTTGATTACAAAATTCTAGTGGATCAATATTTTGTTTTTCAGCTGATCGTTGTATTTTTAATCCATGTTCGTCAGTTCCAGTTAAAAATTGGACTTTAAAACCATCCATTCTTTTAAATCTTGCAAAAAAATCAGCTATTATACTAGAATATGCATGCCCCATATGTGGTTTAGCTGAAGGATAATAAATTGGTGTTGTGATATAAAATTTTTTATCCATTTAAAACCTTATCATCAAATTCTATTAATAATGTTTCATCGTCTAGATTAAAGATTTTTGTATTGTTAATTTTTTTTAAAAAATAATTTTGCATTTTTAATAGTTTAATATTTCTTAATGATATGTTTTGTCTAAAATAAAGTTCGATTAATGAATAAAGCAAATGTTTAATAAAGTAATCTTTCTTATATTTTTTTTCATTTATAATCATCTTAATAAAATCTTTTAAGTTCATTTGTATTAGATCAACACTGTTTGTATTGGCATAATTCAACAAATTTAATATAGATCCTGGTGTGTTATAGTGATTTATCATTTGTTCATGAATTAATTCTTTTACATTTTCACCTAAAATTTTGTTTGAAATATCAAAAGATTCTACAGATTTAAGATGGATATTATAGTTAAGACATCTAGATTTAAGTGTAGGTAAAATTTTTTTATTATTGTTAATTAAAATAAAATAAATATTGTCGTTAGGTTCTTCTACAATCTTTAACAAGGCATTAACTGAATTAATATTTAAAAGTTCAATATTGTCAATCAGTACAAGTCTTGGTTTTATATTAAAAGAGGATTTGTTTAAATTTAATATTAAATTTCTAATTTGATTAATATCGATACTTTTTTTATCTTCTTCAATGTCAATTGAAATGAAGTTAGGATTAGATTTATTTAAAATTAATTTAAATGACTTATTTTCTGGATCAATTGTAAAATTTTTTTCGTCATAAGAATGTTCTTCACCAAAGGATAAAATACGATTAATTATGTGGTAAGCTAAAGTAGATTTACCAATGCCTTTTTCTCCTGATAGTAATATCTTATTTGGTAGTTTTTTATTTTTATAAAGATCAATAAAATTACAAAATTCAAAATGATGACCATATAAAGTTGTTTGTTCTGCTGGATTTAAATTCATTTGATTAATCTATCAATTTTATCCAAAATCAATTTTTCATTATTATTTATATCTAAATTTGAATTGATTAATTGATATTTATTTTTTTGTTTTTTTGATAAATTTAAAAATCCTTTTTGAACTTTGTTGTAAAACGACATTCTAAATTTATCATATCTATTTAATGATTTTCTTTGTTTTAATCTTTTTTGAAGATTCTTTTTATTAACTATATTCAAAAAAGTAAAGCTAACTCTAATATTTTTAAGTAAGTATTTGTTTAAAGTCTCAATTAAATTTAGATCAACCCCCATTCCATAATGCTGATAAGCAATTGTAGAATCTGTAAATCTATCAATAAGAATTATCTTCTTATTAAATGATTTTTTAATAATATTCATGTTTTCACTTCTTGCAGCCATATATAATAATAAATCAGTATCTTTATCAAAATTTGATTTATTGTTTAAAATTAATTTTCTTATTTTTTCAGAATTTGGATTTCCACCAGGCTCTCTTATTTTTATATGATTAATTTTTTTTTTACTAAGATGTTTTGAAACAATTGAAATGTGGTGACTTTTTCCACTTCCTTCAATTCCTTCAAAAACAATAATTGGTTTCTTAGACATCGCCCCAAATGAGATAATTAAGTGATTTTAATAATCTTGATACAAAATTTACTTTTTTAACCTCATTCGAAGCAAGTAAATCATATTCACCAACTAACTCATCATCGTATACAACTTTTAAAATAGCAACTTTTTCATCTTTTTTAATTGGAGCTTCAATAGGTCCTTCATATTTAACAGATACTTTTAAAAGTTTTTTTTTAGCTTTTTTTATAGTTTTGTAGACATCCTCATTGGTATAGACATCAACTTTATCTTGTTTTCCAAGCCATACATCAATTTTTTCAAATGGCTCATTGGCTGTAGAAATATTTACAAGATCAAAATTAGTAAGACCATATGTTAGTAATTTAGTACTTTCTTTTGATCTTGCATTTTTTGAATTAAATCCACTTCCAACAGCAATCAACCTTCTGCCATTTCTAATTATTGATGAAGCCAATGAGTATTTTTCTACTGCCAAGTATCCAGTTTTAATCCCATCAGCGCCTAAGTTTTTTTTATATAAAAGAGGATTTCTATTGCCTTGTGTTATTGGATCACCACCAGTTCTATTCCATGTAAATTTTTTTTCTGAAAACATCTCATAAAATTTAGGGTGTTTATCAATTAAATATTTAGACATTTTTAAAATATCTCTTACTGTTGAATAATTATCAGGGTCATTAATGCCTGATGAATTAGCAAAATTTGTGTTTTCCATACCTATTTCTTTTGCTTTTGCAGTCATTAAAATTGCAAACTCCTCTTCAGTGCCAGCAATACCTTCTGCTAAAGCAACGCAGGCGTCATTTCCAGAAGCAACAATAATACCTCTAAGTAAATTCTCTACAGAAACTTCATCCCCAACCATAATAAACATTGATGAGTAACCAGATGTTGATAACCGCCATGCTTTTTCAGAAATGATAAACTTTTCATCTAGTTTTAAATCACCTGATTTAATTAAATCAAAAGCAATTATAGATGTCATAATTTTTGTCATTGATGCTGGATATATAGAAATATCAGGTTCTTTTTCATAAAGGATTTCACCTGAATAATAATCTTGAAGGATTGCGGTCCTTGCTTTTACATCTAAATTAGCTAGGGCCGACTCAACACAAATAAAACTTACAAATAATACTAAAAATAATTTCTTAAACATCTTTTAAAATTTCTATATTTTCAAAATCTAATGATTTAATTTCATTAAATGAGTCTTCAAGTTTTTTTATATCATTAAACGGTCCTAATAATACCCTATATTTAGTATTAGATATTATTTTAATAAGAGGGTTCTTAATATTTGTTTCATTAATAATTCTATCAGACATGTTTTTTGCTGAGTCTTTATAATAAAAATCAGCAATTTTAATTGAGTAACTAAAAATCTCTTCTTTTATAGTTTCATTTTTTGGTTGATTGATTTCTCCTAAGTTGTCAATTTGAATACCATCTACAGGTGCTTTTTCCGCAACTTTTTTTTCTTCGTTAAAGGTTTTGGCTTTTTTTGCAACAAATGTTGAATTTTGAGATATCAAAACAAGATTAATATAAGGCTCATTTAAGTTTAACGATAGTTCTTCAGCTATTCTTGAAGTTATTACACTATTGTAAAAATCAGAAAACATTACGTTATTTGAAATAACTTCAGCTATCACCGTTTTTTGGTTAACTGGATTTGTTATTTTAACAAAAGAATTCTTTTTTAGACTTTTGTGGAAAATAAGAAGAGATCTGTTGTCAATTTTTTTTGAAATTTTTTTTTCTTTTTTTAGCATTGGATTATAAACAAGTGCAAAACCAGAATTTTTATACTTTGTCATAATTTCTTGATTAACAGCATTTTTATTAAGATTATTTTGTTCACAACCTAACAAGAATATGAACAATACTATTAATAAAGACTTATAACTCACTTTCAAATTTCTCCTTAAGTGTACAAACAGCTAACGAAAATCTTAAAGATCTATTCCATTTTAAAATAATTTCATAGTTATCAAAAACGATATAAGCAGGACTTAGATTTTCAGCATCAGGAATTATATCTTTATCAGGTGTAATTATTGAAGTTGTTAAATCATCAAACTTTTGATCTATTAAATTTTCATTTGATATATATTTTCTAAAATATTTTAATTTTTTTTTATCATGTAGTTTTTTTGCTGAAACATTTAAATATTTTTTTGGTATTTCATTTGATAATTCAACCCTATAAAAACAAGGTTCATTATCTTTCCAGCCTATTTTATTTAAATAATTAGCTGCTGATGCATAAGCATCATGATTATCTTTTAAATTAATTGAATTATTTTTATCAAAATCTACAGCGTAATTTTTCATTGTTGAAGGCATAAACTGAAAAAAACCAAATGCACCTGCCCAGGAACCATATAATGTTTTGTAATCAATCTGATTTTTTTCTATCAACTTTAATAAAATTATTAATTCATTTGAAAAAAATTCAGATCTTCGTTTATCAAAACTCAATGTTGCTAAAGATGACAATATATCCATTTTACCAACATAAGTTCCAAAATTAGTCTCTATGCCCATTAATGCTAAAAGAAGTTCTTTTTCTATATTATAAAGATTTTCTACCGTGTTAATTAGATTTGTATTTTTTCTATAAAAATCTAATCCCTTAGAAACTTTTTTAGAAGAAGCTCTTTTTGAGATATATGTTTTGGTATCCTCATAAAACTCTGGTTGATATCTGTCGTATTTTATTACATCTGGCAAAAATTTTATATCCGCCATAACAATATCAAATATTTCTTCAGAAATATCATTTTCCAATGCAGTTTTTTTAAAACTCTCTTTCCAGGCATTAAAACCAGTTGGGTTTTCTGAAAATGATGGAGTGAAACTTAAAAATATGAATATAAATAAATAGTTAATTAGTTTCATATAAATCTTTCAAATATATAATTACAGCAATCCAAATAAAAATAAAACTAACTAATTTTTCTAGTGAAAATGGTTCATCATAATAAAAATATCCTAGTAAAAATTGAAATGTTGGAGTGATATAAAAAATCATACCTGTTGCACCTAGTCCACATAATTCAACACCTCTGACATACAAAAATAGAGGTATTATCGTCATAGGACCTGCTAAAAAAATGAATAACATCATTGGAGGATCAGATAGCTTAAAATCATTATGACCATTTATCGTTATTAAATAAAAGGCAACTAGCGCAAAGGGTAAAATATAAAAGCTTTCTATTAAAAGACCTATATCAGTATCGATATTTATTTTTTTTCTAACAAGATTGTAAAAACCCCAACTTAAAGCAACTATAATACCAACCCACGGTAAAGATTTAATGCTTATTAAAACTAAATACAAAATAGATATAATCACTAATATTATTGATAATATTCTTTTTTTATTAAGTTTTTCTTTAAAAAAAATATAACCAAGCATCACACTTAAAATTGGCATCATAAAATAACCAAAGCTTGCATCAATGATCCTATTAGTTGCTATAGCATAAATCCACACAGCCCAATTTATAAAAATCAGAAAACCAGATAAAAATAAATAAAACAAATTTTTTTTATTTTTGATTATGGTAAAAAAAATATCCCACTTTGAAAAAAAAAAAGTTGTTAAAATTAATGTAAATGTTGTCCATAGACATCGGTGAA
>Ga0255758_10001914_pt1 | contig 20079 bp, 20 predicted proteins | sample 011ome_24_FD_179958 | JGI IMG/M metagenome (GOLD analysis project Ga0255758, IMG submission 179958) | Coastal salt marsh microbial communities from the Groves Creek Marsh, Skidaway Island, Georgia - 011513CT metaG (version 2) | ecosystem: Environmental > Aquatic > Marine > Intertidal zone >...
TTGTATGGTAGGGCCAAATTAATCCATCTTGTTGAATTGCATTTTTCCACTTTTCTGCATCTTTATCCAATGAATAGCTATAAATAGTAAATCCTTTATCTTTATACTGCTCATATAACCGAACAACATTTGGGTTTTCTGCTCGACAGGGCCTGCACCAAGAAGCCCAAAAATCAAGTAGAACTATTTTTCCTTTTAAGCTACTTAACGCGATGTTTTTCCCGCTTGGATTAGGGAAATTTAATTCTGGTGCTTTCTTTCCGATAGAAATTCCTGCTTTTGCAAAAGCTGATTTTTGATCAGCAACCATTTGCTTTTGACGTGCGGCATTTGAAATAGCCTGATTTGCCTGAGCGATTTTTTGAGATACTGCATTATGAAATGGAGAGCCGTTCATATGTTCAAACATGGTCTTTTCAATTTTTTTTAAATACTCTATCTCATTAACAATGTCATAAAGTTCTGAAGCTGCCATGTAAACCGCGGGAGAATGAAGGTTATTATTAATAAAGTTATATGTAAAGAAGTTAAAATCTTCTTTTACTTTTTCTGCTTTTTGAATAATAATTTCACGTTTTGCTGATTCTTCATAGCCGAGGGCTTCTATTTCTTCCTTATAGCTCTTCATTGTATCGAAAAATATCTTTTGTTTATTTGAAAACTCATGCATAATTTTTGTGTCTTCAGAGCCATTGACTATGGTAGAAATAGACATTTGATTAAAGTCAGAATCTAAACTTATTTTCTCTCCTCCCTTTAGTAAAAGTGCAGCTACGTTATTTACTGTGTTTCCGACGCTATAGAATTTAAAGCCACTACCTTGTCCTTGCAGATTGTATTTCCCCATTTCATCAGCTATTATGCTGTCGATTTTAGTAGGTACGTTACCGCCGTATTCAAACAAATAGAATTTCTTTTCAGCTCCATTGGTAATTACTCCCTCAATTGTAAAGGGTTTTGCGCTAACTCTTTGATTTGTTTCTTCTGTTGATTTTTGTAATGAACGAGTTACTTCATTATTATTGTCTGAACAAGAGACAAGTCCAAAAATAATCCAAGGTATGAGAATGTGCAAGCTAAACTTCATTTGCTAATTTATTCAAGAGTTGGGTGGTTGTTTTTGGATCTGCTGCACCTTTCATTTCTCGCATTACCTGGCCCATAAAGAACCCGGTTAGCTTTTTCTCTCCATTTTTAAAACGTTCAAATTCGTTAGGGTTATTTTTGAAGATATTAATTATTACGTTTTCTATCTCACTACTATCGGTTTTGGTAATCCAACCGTTACTTTCTGCAATTTCAATTGGATTGCTTTCTGGGTTCATTAATAAGAAAGGGAATACCTTTTGAGTTGCAACGGAGTTGTTAATCTTTTCTTCTTCAATCAATTGAATTAATTCAGCTAATTTTTCAGGTGCAATTGGAAAGTCCTCTATTTCAAGGGCATTTTGGTTTAGATACGATTTTACACTTCCCATCATCCAATTGGCAGCGGCTTTAAAGTTCTTAGTATGTGCTATCAATTCTTCAAAATACAATGCAATCCCTTTCGAATCAGTAAGGTTAGTTGCATCATAATCTGAAAGTTTTAATTTGGATACATATTTTTTATACAAATCATTTGGAAGCGCAGGTAAGTTTCTTTTCACTTCGTTTATGTAGTCTTGCGTTATATGCAGAGCTGTTAAGTCTGGTTCTGGGAAATAGCGATAATCATGTGCATCTTCTTTTTTTCTAAGAGCAATTGTTTTTCCAGTATTGGCGTCAAAATTTCTTGTTTCTTGTAATACTTCCTCTCCATTTTCAAGTACGCCGGCAAGACGCACTATCTCATGTTCAATCGCTTTTTCAACGTTGCTAATCGAGTTCATGTTTTTTACTTCAACGCGTTGTCCAAATTCCTTGCTGCCTATTGGCATAATGGAAACGTTTACATCGCACCGCATACTTCCTTCTTCCATGTTACCATCACAAATCTCAAGGTACCGGACTAATTTTCTCATTTCAATAAGGTAGTTGTATGCTTCTTTTCCATTTTTAAAAACCGGTTCCGTTACAATTTCCAAAAGAGGAACTCCCGCACGATTTAAATCAATTAAACTATCAAAAGGATCAATGTCATGTGAGCTTTTTCCTGAATCTTCCTCCATATGGATCCGAGTCAGCTCAATCGATTTCTCATTTCCGTCAGCATCTTTGATTAAAACGAAGCCTCCTGTGCAAATAGGAGTTTTGTCTTGCGTTATTTGATATCCTTTAGGTAAGTCAGGGTAAAAATAATTCTTTCTGTCGAAATGCATATCCCTTGTAATCTCAGAATTACAAGCTAAACCAAGCTTAATTCCATAATTAAGTGTTTTCGTATTAAACTTAGGAAGTGTTCCTGGATGTCCTAAACTTATGGGGCTTATGTTGGTGTTTGGAACTGCTCCAAATTCATTCGCTTCTCTGCTATAGGCCTTGCTATTTGTAAGGAGTTGTGCATGTATTTCTAAACCGATTACGGGTTCATATTTTTCTAATACTTCTTCTAAGCTCATTGCAATTACATTGTTTTTAATAACTCTTTAATTATAAGTGTCATTTTAGGTTCAGCCTCTCTGGCTATACCTTGGACAATTTCGTGCGTCATCTCAATTATTTTTCCCGGAACACCTAGGTCAGTTACAATTGAAAACCCAAAACAAGGAATTCCCATGTGACGGGCTGCAATTACTTCTGGAACCGTACTCATGCCTACAGCATCTGCTCCAATAATCCTGACGTAGTTATATTCTGCAGGTGTTTCTAATGTTGGGCCTGAAAGTCCAGCATATGTTCCCTTAGATACTTTAATGTTATTGCTCGCTGCAATTTTTTCAGCTCTAGCAATTAATTTTAAGTCATACGGTTCACTCATGTCTGGAAAGCGAGGACCTAGTTCTTCATAGTTTTTACCCATTAATGGGTTGGTAGGGAATAAATTAATATGATCTGAGATAATCATAATTTCCCCAACTTCAAAATCAGGATTGACACCTCCACTTGCATTACTGACAAAAAGTGTCTCAATTCCTAAAAACTTCATAACTCTAACTGGAAAAACACATTCATTCATGTCATAGCCTTCATAAAAATGAAACCGACCTTGCATTGCAACTACTTTTTTCCCGCCTAATTCTCCAAAAATCAATTGCCCACTGTGCCCTTCGACTGTAGATACAGGAAAGTTTGGTATTTCTTCATATGGAATAGCGTATTCAGCTTTTATTTCGTTTCCTAAATTACCTAACCCTGTTCCTAAAATAATTCCAACCTCAGGTTGGAAGTTCGTTCGTTCCTTGAGGTAATTTGCTGTCTCCTTTATTTTCTCTAACATACTTTAGTATCTCGTTGTCAAATTTATCCTTACCATCAAATATATCAATTTCGATTTCAATACAATATATTGGCAATTGTTCAAACCCTTTTATTTCCAGCAATCTAGATGCATCTTTCTCAGTGGTTAAAATGATTTTTTTCGAGCTATCAAAAGTACCAAATATTTCAGAGACTGTAGCTACATCTTTTTCAGAAAATGGATAATGATCGCGATATGCTTTTTTACTATAGGTTACTTCTTTCCGGTTTAATTCTTCATAAAGTGGTTTCGGGTTTGCAATGCCCGTTAAAACAAGCGTCTCGAAGTTTGAAATTTCTTCTATTAATTCTTTATTTGTAAAAGGGTTGTAAATCCGACCATACCGAATAAAACTGAAAAATATTTTCTGATTTTTAGTAGGTGATATGCCTTTAATAATTTCATTCTTCCTTTCCAATGAAAGATCATGTGGGCATTTTGAAACAATAATAATATCCGCTCTGTTTTTTCCTTTGCGAAACTCTCTTAATTCACCAATTGGTAACATTAAATCATTGTAAAAGGGTTTATTTATATCAGTTATTAAAATGTTTAAACCAGCTCTTAATGATCGGTGTTGAAAAGCATCATCAAGCAATATGACTTCTACAGATGAATTATCATAGAGTAAATTTAACACACCTTTTACCCTTTTTTTTTCAACGACAACCTTTATGTTTGGGAATTTACGATGGTATTGCGCGGGTTCATCACCAATATGAATTGCCGTTGAATTCTCATCTGCTTCGATGTAATCTGCAGTTTTTCTTCCATATCCTCGGCTTAGTATGGCAAGGTTATATTGGTCTTTTAGTAATCTAGCGAGATATTCTGTATGCGGTGTTTTTCCCGTTCCTCCCATAGAGAGGTTTCCAATACAGATTATTGGGCGATCAAATTCACTTGATTTAAAAATATTTTTGTTGTACAAAAAATTTCTAAATAGTGTGATACCTCCATAGATTATAGCAATTGGGAATAATATATAGCGAAATACTTTCATTAATTTATTTTACTCATTACAAAAATCAATAATTTAGCCGAATGACAATACAAGATGTAACAAATTATTTAGAATCGATGGCTCCACTTCAGTATCAAGAGAGCTACGATAACGCTGGTTTAATTGTTGGGGATGATAAAAATGTTGTTTCAGGAGTTTTAGTTTGCTTGGATAGTACGGAAGAAATCGTTAATGAAGCAATAGAACGAAAGTGTAATTTAATTGTTGCACATCATCCGATTGTATTTTCAGGATTGAAAAAAATTACGGGTAAAAACTACATTGAAAGAACAGTTATTAAAGCGATTAAAAATGATGTCGCCATTTATGCGATTCACACGAACTTGGATAACATGCTCAATGGTGTGAATGAAATTATAGGTAGGAAATTAGGGCTGGTTAATACGCATATTTTATCCCCGACGAGTAATAATCTTAGGAAACTTATAACTTATGTCCCTGTTGAACATATAGATAAAGTGCGTGAATCTTTATTTGATTCTGGTGCTGGAAAAATTGGAAATTATGATGAATGTAGCTTTAGTAGTATGGGTGAAGGTACTTTTCGAGCTGGGGATGATACAAATGCATTTATTGGAGAAAAAGGGAAAAGGCATCTTGAAACCGAGAAAAAGCTTGAAGTAATCTACTCAATAGATAAGCAAAGAGGGATTTTATCCGCTTTATCAAATAGTCACCCTTACGAAGTTCCAGCTTATGATATCTTGGAATTACAGAATAGTAATTCTGGTATTGGAGCAGGGTTAATTGGCGAGTTGAAAAATGGAATTGATGAAATTACTTTTCTGAAATTTTTGAAGATTACGATGAAAACGGATTGTGTCCGTTATACTGATTTACAGGGGAGACAAATTAAGAAAGTTGCTGTATGTGGAGGTTCAGGAAGTTTTTTATTGAAAGATGCTATTCAGCAAAAAGCGGATGTTTTTATTACAGGAGATTTCAAATATCATGAATTTTTTGATGCTGAAAACCGCATTGTTATCGCAGATGTTGGACATTTTGAAAGTGAACAGTATACAATTGAGCTTTTAGTTGATAAACTAAAAGAAAAATTTACTACTTTTGCGGTCTGTTTTACGGAGGTAAATACGAATCCCGTTAATTATTTGTAAATTATTATGGCAAAAAAGAAAGAATCTACAGCTGAGCAAAAGTTAAGAGCGCTTTACAATCTTCAAATTATTGATTCTAGAATTGATAAAATTCGTCAAGTACATGGTGAATTGCCTTTAGAGGTTCAAGATCTTGAAGATGAATTGGAAGGAATGAACTTAAGGTTAGCTAAAATTGAAGAAGAGATTAGTGATTTGAATTTGCAAATCAACGAAAAGAAAAATGTTATTGAAGAGTCTAAGGCTGGCATTGCAAAATATGCAGAGCAGCAAAAGAAGGTTAGAAATAACAGAGAGTATGATTCGTTGACTAAGGAAATAGAATACCAAGGGTTGGAAGTCGAATTAGCTGAAAAAAGAATCAACGAGTATAAAGCAAGAATTGCATCTAAGCAAGAATTGCTTGAAACAAGTATAGCTGAATTAGAAGATAAGAAAGGAGCTTTAGATGCTAAGAAAAATGATCTTGCTGAAATTGAAGCTGAAACTGAAAAAGAGGAAAGCCTGTTGAGAGAAAAATCTAAAGAAGCTTCTGCAGGGGTTGAGGAAAGATTGCTGAAAGCATACACGCGAATCAGAAATGCAGCTAAAAATGGTTTAGCTGTTGTTCCTGTTGAAAGGGGTGCTTCAGGAGGGTCGTATATTAAAATTCCACCGCAAAGGCAATTGGATATTGCAGCTCGTAAAAAAATAATCATTGATGAACACAGCGGAAGGATTCTTGTTGATTTAGAATTAGCTCAAGAAGAAACTGAAAAAATGGAAAAAATGCTTGCTAAGTTATTGAAGTAATGTAAATCTATTTGTTATTAAAAAAGGGGTTAACTGAAGTTATCCCCTTTTTTTTTGTCGATACTTTTAATGCATTAGAATTTGCGGCCAAAGGTAAAGATTAAATTATTGTTAGATTTTCTGATTGGTGTATTTTCCACTAATATTGGATCGTACATGTAATAGTCTTTCGTCCATGTTGAGCTTGTAACTGCGAAATCGATGTAAAAGCTTTTAACACGGTAGCCAAAACCTCCAGTATAAGTTAGTTTTGCATCGTTATTTTCTAAAGCAGCTGGGTTGTATGGGTTTTGATAATAGGCAAAACCCACTCTAGTATATAGGGGTCCTGCTATGTTAATTTCACTTCCAATTCTTATGTTGTGGGTTGCTCTAAAGTTAATGTCTCCGGTGTTATTTTCGTTCGAAAAACTGTAACTACTTCCTGAAAAAGGGTGGCTCGATAAAGCACTTTTTGAATAATCAATATGCTCATAATCCGCACTTATCATTGCTTTTCTGGCTATAATAATGGAAAGGCTTCCGATAAACCTCCCCGGTGTTTTTAACTTATAGAGAAAGCTACCATCAGGAGAATTGGAGGTGTAAGATTCACCATCTTTAAATTCAGAAGACATGCTTGAACTCCAGTTGTCTTTCATGTAGTAGAATTTCGTTGTTGTGTGATAGGCAGCGCCAATTCTCAACCATTTAGCAGGAAGAACAACGATTCCTAACTTAGCGTTTACGCCATTTCCACGGGTTGATAAGTACTCGTTGTAAGTAAAATTTTCTATTTCAAGAGAGTCGCTTAGAGCTGTTTCACTATGATTTTTTTCTTGTCTAAACCGTATTGAAGGGAAGCCAATTGTTCCACCAAAATATATTTTATCGTTGAAGTTTCCAGACATTGCGATTGCTGTCTCTCCCATGTGCCCTTTTCGGTAAATAGTATGTTGATGATTGAATTCCCCTTGGTACATCTGCGTGGTGTAGAAGCTTCCAGATGAATCACCCGGATCAATTACATACGTTTCGTATGCTTGGCCCGATGTAAAAGGCAGGTTTTCGTAAATATCGTCGGGATGAATGCCGCTGGCTTGTGCAGCAAAAACATACGACATTGAGGTGTCGCTTATTCCAGAAATACTAGTACGTTCGTTAAAATTTGCAAGTCGATTGTAGCTAAGTCCAAACTGAATCCTTTTCCATAAAGTAGCGCTTTCTTTTCCTGCTTTAATTACGCCAACACCACCCATGTTTCCAATCACAATACTTTCATGTCCGTTTGTAGCATTGATTCCCATAAACTGGGTTGATGAGTTTTGTAGGCCAATTTGAGGTGTAATGGACCATTCGGATGACTTAAAACGAGCCATTCCTGCTGGATTTACACTTAGTACAGATAAATCTGCTCCAAGTGCACCGAAAGCCCCTGCAACGCTATTGTATCTTGCAGTTCCGCCAAAATCGAGGAAGCTATAACGTAAGGCATCTTCCTCAGTTTGCGCTTTCAATTGCATTGAAAAGGACATAAGAACCACTGTAACTAATAAAATTCGTTTCATTAGAGTTTATATTTTTATATAATCATTAATTACAGGTTTATCTTCTTCCTCCTGATTTAGAGGATGAACTACTTCCTTTACTTCGCGAAGAGCTGCTGCTTCTTCCACTTGACCGACTTGGAGATGATGAGCTTCGTGAAGACCCTGCACTGCTCCTACTTCCAATATTACTTGATGGTTTATAAATGGATGAAGAACCTCCATATCTATTGTTGTTAGGTTTGGTAGTTGAAGGTCTTGTGTAGCTGTTGTTAGGCTTTGAGGCGTTGTATGGTCTAGTGGAGTTGTTAGAAGGTCTTGTGTAGTTGTTGTTATCAGGACGACTTGCTCCATTGTTAAAATTTGTTGTATTCGTTGTGCTTGGTTTGGTTTTCCATGCAGAAGATGTTCCTCTAGAATTGTTTATAGAAGCAGGTTCTCTAGAAATGTAATTCGAATTTCCTTTTTTAGTTGGAGTTGTTCTCGTGGCATTTAAATCATGATTCTCAAATTTGTTATTATTTGATAATGAAGATAAGCTATTGTCATATGAGGGAACTTTCATGGAGTTAGCTAATACATTATAACTGGCAATTTCTTTGCTGTTGTTCACGCTCGTGTTTGAAGTAGTTGTTGCTGTGGAGCTAGTGTTGCTATTTTCAGATCCGTTCATAGCGGGATTAATTTTTTTAACTATAGCAGTAACAGTATTATAATCTTCGCTACTTGAGTTCCCGTAGTTTGATCCGGTCAATGAATTTGAACTCATGCCTCCTCCATGGTTCCCAGAGTATGAATTAGTCGCAGTTTGCTCTCCGTAGTAATTTCCATAATTAGAATTGTTTCCATTTCCATATCCATAATAGTTCCACCCATTGCCGTAATATCCATTGTAGTTGTTTCCATAGTAGCCATACCCACCGTATCCATAGTTGTTGCACCCGTAGTTATTCCAATAGTTGTTGTTTGAACAACAGTTCATGCAATTATTGTAATAAGAGTTGCTGGCGTATCCTGAATAATAGCTTCCATAGTAGATGTTTGTGTTCCATCCGAAGGGACTTCCATAATAATAAGAATTGGTAAACCAAGGGTTGTAATAATTATATCCTGAATTACAGTAATTGAATCTTCTTATCCTTGAAGAGTATTGATAGTCATAATTGGTGTTGTAATAATTGTTTGTAACGTATGTGTTACCAGCATCGTCACTTTCAATTTCAGAATATTTTGGGTCATAATACTCATCTTCACCTACATATGTAGAAGTTTCGTCTCCATACGAATAATATTCGTCAAATTCTGAATTTGAACTTGCAGTCGTCATGTATGACTCCTCTTCAGAATAAATGTCATCTTCATAGCTTAAGTCCTGCGTAGTTGAACAAGAAGATAAAAGTCCAATTACAGATAATGATAGAATTGAGTTTATGATTTTCATGATGTTGAGATTATATGTTTAATAATATCGACTTAACAGTAAATTTAAATAAGTTTGGGTATATTATAAAAGCTACCTCTTATTAATTTTTAACTTTGTAGTCGTTAACAATAATTTAACAAAAACTATACCAAAATGGCAAAGGGATTACCGAAAAGAAGTGAGGATTTTTCAGCATGGTACAATGAATTGGTTGGAAAGGCTGATTTGGCAGAACATTCAGGAGTTAAGGGGTGTATGGTTGTTAAGCCATATGGCTATGCTATTTGGGAAAACATGAAGGCTATTTTGGATCAAAAGTTCAAAGAAACTGGGCACCAAAATGCATATTTTCCAATTTTTGTCCCAAAAAGTTTATTTGAGGCCGAAGAAAAAAATGCTGAAGGGTTTGCTAAAGAATGTGCAATTGTAACGCATTATAGATTAAAAAATGATCCTGATAAAAAAGGGAAATTAATGGTTGATCCAGATGCGAAGTTGCAAGAGGAATTAATCGTTAGACCTACAAGTGAGGCAATTATTTGGAGTACTTACAAAAAGTGGATTCAGTCTTACAGAGATTTACCATTGTTGATTAACCAATGGGCTAATGTTGTAAGGTGGGAAATGCGAACACGGTTGTTTTTAAGAACAACAGAGTTTTTATGGCAAGAAGGCCATACTGCTCATGCTACAAAGTCAGAAGCTTTGGAAGAAACAGAAAAAATGATGCATGTATATGCTGATTTCGCAGAGGATTACATGGCTATGCCTGTGATTAAAGGATTGAAGTCCGAAAGCGAGCGATTTGCTGGTGCTGAAGATACTTATTGTATTGAGGCTTTGATGCAAGATGGAAAAGCACTTCAGGCTGGAACATCTCATTTTTTGGGGCAAAATTTTGCCAAAGCATTTGATGTAAAGTTTGCTGATTCAGAAGGCAAGCAAGAATATGTTTGGGCGTCCTCATGGGGCGTTTCTACTCGTTTGATAGGAGGTCTTATAATGACGCACAGTGATGATTTAGGATTGGTGTTGCCTCCTAAACTGGCGCCTATTCACGTGGCTATTGTTCCTATATATAAAGGGGATGAGCAATTGGCGAAAATTTCAGAAGTCGCAAACAAGTTAAAAGCTGAAATGCAGGCAAAGGGTATTATTGTTAAATATGATGATGATGATAAACGTAAACCGGGTTGGAAATTTGCTGAATATGAGATGAAAGGAGTTCCTGTTCGGATTGCTATAGGTCCTAGGGACCTGGAGAATGGAACGGTTGAGGTAGCGCGACGAGATACTTTGGAAAAAGAAAGTTTACAGCAAGTGGACTTAGCAATTAAAGTTGAACATTTATTAGAGCAGATTCAAATAAATTTACTGGATAGAGCTAAAGCATATAGAGAGGAGTTTACAAATGTTGCTGCAACTTGGAATGAATTCACTGAGCTTCTTGACGGTAAAGGAGGATTTGTTCAAGCTCATTGGGATGGAACAGAAGAAACAGAGCAAAAAATAAAAGAAGAAACTAAAGCTACAATTAGATGTATTCCTTTTGATCAGAAAGAGGAAACAGGAAGTTGCATATATTCAGGGAAACCTTCTAAAGGAATGGCGTTGTTTGCAAAAGCTTATTAAACTTTACTTAATTATGATGGACGAAAAAGCGGCACAAGAATTAATATTTAATACTGTAAAGGAAAAAAGTGTATTGAAGCAGGATATCTTTAATAACATTATTCTAAATTTTAAGATTCTGAAACAGGTTTTGAAAGAAATTGGAGATGATCTTAGTGCACAGATGGAGTCTGTTGATGAGCGTGTTATTGTTGAGTATAAGGATACGGGAGAATTTGAAGCGCAATTAAGAGTCGCAGGAGATGTTTTAGTTTTTCATATGCATACAAATGTTTTTAAGTTCGATTCACAAAATAGCTTGTGGAATACCTCATATTTTAAAGAGAACGGAAGTCGTGGTTATTGTGGATTGATTAATATCTATAATTTTTTAAATGATTCAATAAAGTACAACAGAGTGAATGATTCTGGATATATGATTGGACGATTATTTGTTAATGCTGAAAACCACTTTATGGTTGAGGGGAAAAGACAAATGGGGTTTCTATATAATGACATTATCAATTCGGTGATTGACAAAGATAAGATGAAGGCCATTATTCAGTCAGCGGTGTTGTACACGTTGGATTTTGATCTATTTATTCCTCCATATGATAAGGTGAAAGAAGTTTCAGTTTTTGAAATTCAACAATTGAGCGATAAACTGAAGTTGAAGACGGCTAAGCGTTTAGGTTTTCAGTTCAAAGCAGATTCTGACTCTATGGAGTAATTATAAAATTGAAGAAAAGATTAAAAAAAATTAAATTCCACTTTGCAATAGATAAAAATATATTACATTTGCAAACCAAAATTGAAGGAAGCTTTAAATTTGGCCCGTTCGTCTAGGGGTTAGGACACATGGTTTTCATCCATGAAACAGGGGTTCGATTCCCCTACGGGCTACATAGATTAAACAAAGAATAATAATTATGGCAAATCATAAGTCAGCAATAAAAAGAATTAGATCAAACGAATCTAAAAGAGTATTAAATAAATATCAGCATAAGTCTACCCGTACTGCAATGGCAAAATTGGAGAAATTGGAAGATAAAAAAGAAGCTGCTAAATTGTTGCCTACTGTATTAGGAATGGTTGATAAATTAGCTAAGAGAAACATTATTCATAAGAATAAAGCTTCTAACTTGAAATCTAAATTGACAAGAGGAGTTAACGCTCTATAGATTTTTGAAAATCATTTATTTAACTAAGCTCTCCTTTTTGGAGGGCTTTTTTTGTTTGTAGACACATGTCTCATAATACAAAAACTATATAAATGAACTACTCCAAAAACATTTCCATCAAAGATTGGGCAGATGATGATAGGCCAAGAGAAAAACTTTTAATAAAAGGAAAAGGTGCATTGAGTGATGCGGAACTTGTTGCCATTCTAATCGCATCAGGCAATCGCGACGAATCTGCAGTGGAATTGTCTAAAAGAATATTACAGAGTTTAGGTAATAATTTAAACAGGTTGGCGAAACTTTCAGTAAATGATTTGATGAAATTTAAAGGTATCGGCAAAGCAAAAGCGATAAGTATAATCGCTTCACTTGAATTGGGAAGAAGAAGGAGAACAGCTGATGTTCTAGAAAAAGATAATGTTGGAGGGAGCAAGGATGCGTTTCAGATTCTTCAATTAAAGTTGGAAGATTTACCGCACGAAGAGTTTTGGATAGTGTTACTCAATCGAGCAAATAAAGTGATTGATACAAAGTTAGTTAGTCGAGGAGGTGTTTCCAGTACAGTTGTAGATTCTAAAGTTATATTTAATTATGCATTAGAATCTCTAGCTTCAGCCATAATATTGGCACATAATCATCCTTCGGGAAATCTCAAGCCAAGTAATTCAGATATACGGTTGACAAAAAAAATTGTAGCTGCTGGGAAAATAATGGAAGTTCCTGTCCTCGACCATATTATAGTTGGAGATAATGATTATTTTAGCTTCGCAGATGAAGGATTGATTTAGTTAGTTGAATTAAATTATATTATGTTTAAAATTATCACAGTTGTTGGCGCGCGACCTCAAATTATTAAAGCCGCCGCTTTAAGTAGAGCAATCAAAAATCATTATTCGGGAAAAATAAACGAAGTTATTATTCATACAGGTCAACATTATGATGAAAACATGTCCCAAGTATTTTTTGATGAATTAGGGATTCCTTCCCCAGATATTAACTTATCAGTAGGTTCAGGAAGTCATGGAAAGCAAACAGCTACAATGATTGAAGGAATTGAGAAGGTGATTCTGAATGAAAAACCGAATGCTATTGTTGTCTATGGTGATACGAATTCTACTTTGGCTGCGGGTGTAGCTGCTTCCAAAATTCACATCCCAGTAGTGCACATAGAAGCAGGTTTGCGCTCTTATAACAAGAAAATGCCTGAAGAAGTTAATCGTATAATGTGCGATCATGTTTCTTCATTGTTGTTTTCTCCAACAAAAGCAGGAGTAGAGAATTTATTGAAAGAGGGTTTCAAGCAAGAAGCTGATGGGAATTGCACTATGGATAATCCAGGGGTGTTTCATTGTGGAGATGTTATGTATGACAATAGCATTCATTTTTCAGAAATTAGCGCTCAGGAATCTACGGTGCTTGCTGATAATAAATTAATTGAAGGAGAGTATATTCTCTCAACAATACATCGTAATGATAATACAGATACACCAGAAAGAATTACGGGAATATTTGAAGCCTTACAAGCTATCTCGAAAGAGAATAACGTTGAAATTCTATTGCCATTGCACCCACGTACAGCTAAGATTCTGACTCAGAATTTACCATCAGAACTGTATCAAGATGTTCAGAACAACCCTAATATTAAATTGATTCCACCCGTTTCATTTTTAGATATGATCGCTCTTGAGAAAAACTCTAAAATGGTAATTACCGATAGTGGAGGGGTTCAAAAAGAAGCATTTTTCTTTAATAAAGCCTGTATAATTCTTCGTCCAGAGACAGAATGGGTAGAATTAGTTTCATGCGGTTCCGCTACGATTGTCGGTTGGAGTAAAGATAAAATAATTGAAGCTTATAACCGTTATTCAACTGATTCAAGTTTACAATTTCCTCCTGTTTTTGGTAATGGAAAAGCAGCAGAATTTATTTGTGATATGATGTTGAAGCATTTGAGTTAAAATGAAAATATACGCACCAAATACCACAGAAAGAGTCAGGTACGCTATGGATTTGGTGCTAAAACAAGTATGCTTGTTTGATTATGAATACGTTTCCAAAGAAGAAATCAAAACAAGTGATAGAATAGTTAATTATTCAGGAGAGCATATCGAGAGCTCCTTTCAAGTTCATCCACATGGGTTGCTGTTTGAAAATGATATTAAAAAGTTTGATGTCACTTTTGAATATGGAGGAAAAGAAAAAGTAAAACTATTTACAACAGAATTTGATGATTTAGGATTTGATATTTTCTCGGCTAGTTTCTTTTTAGCAACGCGATTTGAAGAGTATTGGAGATTCGAGTCGGATCATCATGACAGATATACTTCAAAGAGCAGCCTGGCAAGTAAGTTAGGGTACTTGCACCTTCCTTTAATTAATATATGGGGAGAAGCTTTGAAAGAGAAATTAAAGGCTCATTTTGTTGGGTTGGAACTTAGCGAGCATTCGTTCAAGGTAATAAATACAATTGATGTAGATAATGCTTGGGCTTATTTGAATAAAGGAGCACTAAGAGCAAGTGGGGCTTTGGCGAAAGCTGGGACGCAATTAAAATTATCAGAACTGGGAGATAGAGTAAAAGTTCTTTCATCTGGAAAAAATGATCCTAACGACACATATGCCTATTTGAAAAAAATTCAGGATGATAAAGGTATTGAAAGTATATATTTCTTTTTGTTAGGGGATAGAGGGGAGTTTGATAAAAATGTACCACATAAAAGTAAAGCGCTACAACGCTTGATTAATCAAACATCTGTGTATGCAAAAATTGGGATTCATCCTTCCTATGGATCGTACTTGAAGCCAAAACAACTAGAAAAGGAGATAGAAAGGTTAAATTCAATTACTGATAATGAAGTTAGATTATCAAGAAAGCATTTCTTAAAATTAAGTATTCCAGAGACATATCGGAATTTAGAGAAAGCAGGGATTACGAACGACTACTCAATGGGTTATGCAGATAATATTGGGTTTAGGGCTTCAATTTGTACTCCCTATACCTTTTTTGACCTGCTGGAAAACAAAGGCTTAAACCTTACGATTCATCCATTTGCATATATGGATGGAACGCTTAATGAATATTTGGGGTTATCTATTGAGGATGCAAAAGAAAAAGTAGCTACTCTGAAACAACAAGTCAAAGAAGTTGGAGGTGTTTTTATAGGTATATGGCATAATGATACGGTTAATGATAAAGGTGTTTGGAAAGGATGGAGAGCTGTTTATGAGGAAGCAATAACCTAGAACTTCGAACATGAATAACAGTATGTTTGGTTGGTATGCCTTGGCAATCTTAAAGAGTATTAAGCTTCTTTATCTTCAAAATCCTTTAGTTTAAATTTTCTGGACTTGTGATTTGTTTTTATCAATACTTTATACGAACTGATTACTCCTAATCCAAATAATGATATGGGCAATATTCGTACTTGTCTAATCGCGAAATCTTGATAAATTAACACAAGCCCAATAAGTGATAATGTGAGTCCGGCAAGGGCAATTATTGTTTTTAAATTAGGATTCACGTAAAATATTTAAACTTGAAAAGAAAAGAGTTCCCTTTTGTCATTCCGGTTTTCTGACTTTGTTTGCTGCTAGTTTTCCTTCAAAATCTTTAATCCAGCTTTTAGGTCCCCCTGCAAAATACCCTGTTTTTGCCAATCCTTTAATTTCACTTTTCCCAGTTTCTGTATTGGTAGAAATCGTAAATGCCCATATAGTAGGGTATCCTCTAACACCAAAAGCTTGGGCTAACTGCTGATTTTGTTGCTTGATATTTGTTGGAAGGGCGAATCTTCTTGGAAAATCTAACTCTAAAAGAACAAAATTTTTATTTGCCCATTGAATGAATTCATCCTTGACAAAAACTTCTTTTTTAAGTCTAATACACCAGCCACACCAATCTGTTCCAGTAAAGTTGGCTAAAATAGGTTTTCCGGTTTTAGCTGATATTGCTTGTGCTATTTCCAGATTAACTTCCCATCCTTTCATGGATGCTTTGTATTTTTGTTCAGAAGCTTGACCGTAACCTTCGTTTGACGCAGATGGGTTTTTGCCAAATGGGTTGTTTTCTTGTGCAAAAGAATTAATATTCAATAGAAGAATAAGGGTAGATAATAGAGAAAGCTTTGGAATATTCATGCATATTTATTTTGATATGAAAAAATCAAATTAGCAAATGTAATGCCAAATGTTGATTTATTTCTTTATAGTTAATTGCCATCAAAATTAATCAAAACAAATCACAATTTTGCCAGGAAACAGATTTATGCAGTCTAGCTTAAAAATAAACTCATCTAAAAGATTAACTTCGTAAAACCATCGAGAATCAGAAATTAAATATAAAATGGCTAGAAGCTGCAGATGTTGACAAAGTTAGCTGGGATGCAGTTGTTGAATGTTCTGATGCTTTAAACCTTTATTGCTACGCATGGTATTTAAATGCGGTATCTGATAATTGGGGGGCATTGATAATGGGAGATTATGATTTCATTATGCCAATTCCATATACAATTAAAAAGAACCAAAGTGTCTTATATCAGCCTTTTTTTAGTCAACAGCTCAATGTTCTGGGAAAGAATTTACCTTCAGTTGAAGTAATAAACCAATTTATTTCTAGCATTCCCCAAAAATATAAATTGGTGCAATTCAATTTTCCTAACTATCTAATTCAGAGTGAATCTGGTTTCGAGATAGAAGAAGTTATTTGTCAATATTTGGACTTAAATCAAACTCATGAAGCGCTTAGCGCTGAATATTCAACCAATGCCAAACGACAAATTAAGAAAGCGATTAAGAACGAGTTGAAAGTTGCTGAAGTGAAAGACTTAGAAGTTTTTATGTCTTTGTTTGAAGAAACGGTTGGCGTTAAATTAGGGTTACTTAAAGATAATTATAGTCGTTTATACAAATTGATGAATGTAGGGTTGCGCCTAAATAAAGGAAGGTTGTTGTCCGTTCAGCAAGGTGATGAGGTTTTGGCAATGGGCTATTTCTTTATTCAAAATAATCGAATTACCTACTTAAAAGGAGCTTCCACCGTTCAAGGAAGAGATATTGGAGCAATGTATTTTTTAATGGATTCTGTAATAAATGAATTTTCATCCACCAATAGAGTATTGGATTTTGGTGGATCAAAAGTTTCTTCTGTAGCAGCGTTTTATAAAAAGTTGGGCGGCCTTGACAAAACCTACTTGAGTTTTTCAAAAAATGATTTGCCTTATCTGATAAAAAAAGCCAAAGGCATAAGAGATAGGTTCAAAAAGTAAATAATTTCATTCGGATTCATTATTTTTGGAAGACAAACCAAAATAAATATCTTTCGGCTATGATTAAGGTGCATGACTTCAGTAAAACCAACTCTCTCTATAATAATTTTTTAGCACAATTAAGAGATCTTAAAGTACATTCAGATAGAATGCGTTTTAGAAGAAATTTAGAAAGATTGGGTGAGATAACAGCATTCGAGATAAGTAAGAAATTAAAGTTTGAGGAGTCAGATGTTTACACTGAATTGGGGGTTGCTCCTTCAAATATTATAAAAGAGCAGCCAGTTGTTGCAACTATATTAAGAGCAGGACTTCCTTTGCATCAGGGAGTTTTAAATTATTTTGATAATTCCAATAACTGCTTTATTTCAGCCTATAGAAAGCATTCATCTAACGATCTTTTTGATGTAGAAATTGAATATTTGTCGAGTCCTAACTTAGACGATAAGGTGGTGATTCTTACAGATCCAATGATTGCATCTGGAACTTCTATGGTTCTTGCGTATAAAGCACTCTTGAAAAAAGGAATGCCGCGACATATCCATGTAGTAGGTGTTATTGCAAGTGCCGAAGGAATAGAATACGTTCGTAAAAATATGCCAGAAAATACCACTATTTGGATTGGTGCGATTGATGAAGAGATGACAGCGCAGTCTTATATTGTGCCTGGTTTAGGCGATGCAGGAGATCTTGCATTTGGAGAGAAAGAAGATAATTAGATGAATTTCGCAGCATATTCTACAGGGTTTTTAATGGGAACAGTAAAGTTTATGTTTGCTGCAACATCCATGATGGCTTTTTCAGTTTCTTATTGGGAGGTTGTATTTGCTACCTTTCTTGGTGCTTTTGTAAGTTTTAATATATTCTTTTTCTTTTCTGGACTGCTAATGGAAAGAGCAAGGGACAAAAAATTGGAAAAAATTAAAAACGGATCACTCAAGTCTAAGAAACAGTTTTCACGAATGAACAAGTTTATTGTTAAAATGAAGCTTTCTTCTTTTGGTTATTTTGTCCTAGTGATTGTTGGTCCCATGGTATTATCTATTCCAATTGGGAGTATAATTATTGCAAAGTTTTATAGGCGAATAAAATTTACCTATTGGTTAGAAATGGTTAGCCTTTTTCTTTGGGCAAATCTGTTTACCTTAGCCAATCTATATATCTTTGGTGAATGATAAAACATGTTTTTTTCGATTTGGATAGAACGCTTTGGGATTTTGAAAAGAACTCTTTCAATGAGTTGATGCATTTATGGTCGAAACATCAATTACATCAAAAAGGTATATCCTTACCGGAAGAGTTTATTCGAATCTATAAAAGAATCAACGAAGATTGTTGGGCTTTATATCGTGAAGATGGAATAACAAAGGAAGATTTGCGTACCAAACGATTTGCTGACACATTAGAGTATTTTGGCATTTTAGATACTAAATTGGCCGAAAGTATTGGGCATGATTATGTCACAAACTGTCCGTATCGAACGGAATTGTTTCCCAATGTATTTAAGATTATTGATTACTTAAAATCGAAATACGAGCTACACATTATCACAAACGGGTTTGAAGAAGTGCAGCATGTTAAGATGAAACAAAGTAATTTAACTGAACACTTTAGTGAAATCATTACCTCTGAAAAAGCCGGTGCGAAAAAACCACATTCACAAATATTTGCTTATGCGACGGACAAAGTTGGAGTTTCTGCTGAGTATTGCGTGATGATAGGAGACGATTTGTTATGCGACATAAAAGGAGCAATAGATTTTGGGATGCAAGCAATCTATTTTAACCCGCATAAAGTGAAGCACAAATTAAATGTACTTGGCAATGTTCAGGACTTAATTGATATAAAGGCCTTTCTTTAATCATTAAAAAAGTCTTTGTCCTTTTTCTCTTCCAGTATTCTGTGCAAAATATTATCCCATTTTTCCATAGAAAAGAGTGCTCTTTTCACAGGGATACTTGCAACACGATCTCCATTCTTGTTTTCAGATTTTGTAAAATATAGAATCATTTTTTCATTCGAGTCTGATTCAATTAGGATCGAAATGGAACGAATAAATTTTTTTTGTGTCTTCCATTTGCTAAAGTTTTCCATCCATTCTTCGTCGGCTCGGTCTTTAATCGCAGTTTCATAAGAGGTAATGGATTTAAAATCAATAATCTGAGAATGAATGTCTTTACCTGAATGGGTGATTTTTAAAAACTTACCCAACTCCTTGTCTATTGCAAAAAGTCCTGTATGTGCAAAGTCTATATATGCCTCGTCCGCAATAAAATCAGTTGTATTGTTCAGGGCTTCAATAAGAGTGTCTTCGTCTTTTGTAAATTGACGATTGCCTTTTTTTGAAAAAATTTTATCGAGTAATGTCATGCTTGAAGCCAAAGATAGGTACAAAGTAGCTATATTTATAATTGTTTATATTCTATATAAGGTAATGTAAGTTACTAGTTGAATTTACTCCAAATCTAATTGCCTTTTACTTGAATAATGATTAAATTCGCTACCCTTAAGAAACTATAGTCTTACGTATTAAAAATTTAAAAGTACATGGTATTTGATTTAGAAATGATAAAAGCGGTTTATTCTCGCTTTCCAGAAAGAGTAGCAGCAGCAAGGAAGTTGGTTAATAAGCCATTAACTTTATCTGAGAAGATATTATATACACACCTTTGGGATGGCAATGCAACTGAAGCTTATGAAAGAGGTAAATCTTATGTAGATTTTGCTCCAGATAGGGTTGCGATGCAAGATGCAACTGCTCAAA
>Ga0255758_10001916_pt1 | contig 20064 bp, 13 predicted proteins | sample 011ome_24_FD_179958 | JGI IMG/M metagenome (GOLD analysis project Ga0255758, IMG submission 179958) | Coastal salt marsh microbial communities from the Groves Creek Marsh, Skidaway Island, Georgia - 011513CT metaG (version 2) | ecosystem: Environmental > Aquatic > Marine > Intertidal zone >...
CTCTCCTTTTGACTTTTCATTAAAAGCTAGAGAAATGGGATTTGATGCTGTAGAATACGTATCCTCATTATATTGGAATGAATTAAAAACAAAACCAATTAAAAAAGTAACTAAAACACTTTTTAACAATTCAAAAGACCATGGAATTAAGAATCTTTTAATTATGGTTGATGGTGAGGGCGATTTGGCTTCAAACAACAAAAACAAAAGACAAAAATCTGTTGATAATCATAAAAAATGGATTGAAATGGCTTATAACCTAGGTTGTCATTCCGTAAGAGTCAATTTAAATGGTGAAACAAGGAAAAATAGATGGATTGAATATTCATCAGAATCTTTAACACAGCTCTGCTATATTTCAAAAAAAGATAAAATCAATATTATAGTTGAAAATCATGGTGGTCTTAGCTCCAATGCAAACTATTTAGCTAAGGTGATGAAAAATGTAAATTTAGATAATTGTGGAACCCTACCAGATTTTGGAAACTTCTGTATTAAAAAAATAGATCCTGATAATTATTTTAGTCAATGTATTAATGAATATGATAAGTATGAAGGAATGACTGAGTTAATGCCTTATGCAAAGGCTGTGAGTGCCAAATCATATGACTTTGATTCTAATGGTGAAGAAAGTACAATAGATTTTAAAAGAATAATCGAAATCACAAAAGAGTTTAATTATGATGGTTATTATGGAATTGAATACGAGGGATTAAACTTAGGAGAAAATGAAGGAATAAGTAAAACAAAAAAGCTAATTGAAAAATATTTATAATTTATTTTTCTTTTGACACATACCATTTTCCATTTTTAAGATCAATCCTCCCTCCTGTTTTTTCAACTACATTATCTATAATTTGAACTCCTTTAATTGACATATTTTTAAAGTCATCAAGCCCGTTGTTTTTAAAATTTTGCCTGGTTCGGTGGATGTCATAAGATGTGGAAATATTTTTATTAAAAATTTTTTCGATATGATCTCTTCCATGAATAAAACCTAATAATCCTCCCCAAGTTGAAGCAGGATTGTCTGAGTCCCATCCTGAAAGAGTTGCAATCTTAATAGTTTCTTTTAGGTCACCCCTACCATAGAAATAACTAATTAAACTAGAAGCAAAATTAATTCCTGATGCGAAACATCCATTACAGTACAAGTTTCTGGATGTGATATCATATCCATCTTTTTGATCAACCTGATATCTTTGATAAATTGAGTCCCTGGTTTGTTCCCAGGTAATGCCCGACCTAAACTTTGATTTTACATATTCATACATTGGAAAGGAATAAGAGTTTTTATCAAGTATTGAACTTGCAAAATCAGAAATACGTATTAATTCTTTATCCAAAGGCTCATTCAAATCTATTGTAGAAGCTAATGAGTGAATTATAACATAGAACTCCGAAATTAAGGCTGCATCTCCCCTTGCAGTTGTTCGTATTGGTAAGTACGACATTCGTAACGCATTTTTATAATTTATCGGGGATAATAATCCAAAAATTTCAGTTGTTAACTGAGCATCTATCATATCGAAATGCTCATTCAATGTTGGATCACTTGTTTGAGGAGGTAAAATTCCATCCTGCATTAAGTCAAAGGCTTTTTGATTTGAAACCCAAAGAAAATTTTCTTCTTCTGGATTTATATGCTTAATCCATCCATCTCTTATATTTTTAGGACTTAATATAATTTTTTCACTTTCATAAAGTAATTCCTGGTACATGTATTCAATATCTGTATCGTCATCAGCGCCCCATATTTCACCAGATTCTCTTAAAACAAAATTTATTTTATCATTAGATGGTTCAGAAGACCAAATACTTGGTTCATCATTTTTACCCCAATTATACCTTGTGTAAAATTTTCCAGTTTTAATTTCACCAATATTTCCGATTTTATCCATTTCAGTAATAAGACCCGTCCAATTAGCAATTGATTGACCCATCCAAAAACCTTCTAATTTATTTTTATATTTCTCTATGTTTATTTCGTGAAAATCATTCTTATTGATTTTTTTTTCCTTACTTAAAAATTCACATGAATTAAAAGAAAACAATAAAACTAGTATGATTAGAAATGAAATAAATCTCATTATTAACAAAGAATATCTATAATACTATTAAGTTAATAATTTATTAGTAATATTGAATAATGAAATATATGATAGCTGAACTATTACAGAATCCTCATTATATTATTGATTTTAATTCGTACGAAGGTTTAAGAAATATTGCTATTACAACACTATTATTTGTTTTAATTCTAATTCTTGGTAGAAACTTAAATAAATCAAAAAATTTATTGATTATAAAAATTATAAGTTTAATTGCACTAAGTCAAACGGGATATGATCATATAATTGATATAATAAACAACAATTGGAAACTAGAAGAAGATTTACCACTTCACTTGTGTTCATTTTCTAATTTGATAGTAATTTCAATGCTATTTTTTAAACCAAATAAGAAAGTTTTTGAATTTCTGTTTTATTGTGGATTTTTAGGTGGATTTGTTTCTATTTTAACCCCTCAATTAAACTACTACGATGGAGGATGGTTTATGTACATTAGTTATTATGTTACTCACGCAATAATAATGCTTGTTCCCCTCTACATGTTTTATAATTTAGATTTTAAGCTTTCTAAATACTCTTGGTTAAAAACGTTTGGAATACTAAATTTTTTGATGGTTATAATTCTTCCATTAAACTTTATAATTGGAAATGGTTCTAATTACATGTATTTATATGAAGCTCCACAGATTAAAAATCCTTTAGTATTTGGAGATTGGCCCTATTATATAATTAATTGGGAATTAATCATAGTTGTTCTTTTTTATTTAACCTATTTAATTTTTACTAGAAAAAAAATATGATAAAAAAATCACCTGTTGAAATTTTTTCTGATTGGGTTGACCTGAATAAGGATGAAGGAATGGAGATTAATCATAAAGAGGCTGTAGATGAAATGTTAAAGACCGTTACTAATAGTAAAAATTCTTTTTCATTTATAGATGCTGGTTGCGGAAATGGTTGGGTAGTAAGAAAAGTTTCCAAATTGAAAAATTGTGAAAGTTCTAGTGGAGTTGACGGATCTTTGAAGATGATAAATAAAGCTAGACGTTTGGATAATATTAATGAGTACATCTGTGCTGAATTATCTACCTGGAAACCTAAAAATAAAAAAGATATTGTTCATACAATGGAAGTTTTATATTACTTTAAAAAACCATTAATTGTATTAGAAAACATATTTGAAAACTGGATAAATGAAAATGGAAAGTTTATTATGGGAATAGATTTTTATTACGAAAACAAAACTTCACATGACTGGCCTGAAAAAACAAATGTTGATACAATGACTTTACTAAATATTAAACAATGGGAAAAATTAGTTATCAATGCAGGGTTTAAGAATGTAAGGTCCTGGACAGTTGGTAAAAAAAATAACTGGAATGGTACTTTAATTATTTCAGCGACCAAAAGTTAGTTTTTATTAGATATCCAATTTGCATAACCCCCTTCTAAGTCAAAAACACTATTAAATCCAATGCTTTTTAATAATTCAGAGGATTGTTTACTTCTGTTACCAGTCCTGCAATAGATGAAAATTGGTTTGGATTTTTCTATTTTTTCAAAAAATTCAGTAAATATTTTTTTATCATAGAAATCAATATTAATGGAACCTTCAATATGTCCTGAATTAAATTCATCAGTTGTTCTAATATCAAATAAAAGAACATCATCATTACTAATTTCATTTTTAAAACTCTCATAGTTTAAAATCTCATAGGAAAAAGAAGTCTTCTGAGAAAAAATCAATAATGGCATAAGAAAAAAAAGAAAAATATATTTATCCATCAATTAAAATTTCAAAATTAGAATTCCTGATAGCTGAAAATCCACCAGTCACATCAATGGGTGAATTAAAACCATTTCTTTTTAAAATTGAGCAAGCAATCATACTTCTATAACCACCTGCACAATGCACATAATATTTTTTGTTTTTGTCAAGACTATTTAAGTTATCTTGAAATAAATCTAACGGAATTGAGATCGTATTTTTCAAAAAACCATTACTTCTTTCTGAAAGTTTTCTAACATCAACCAAGTTAATGGACTCAACTATAGAACTTAAATTATCGGAATCAATTGATTCAATAGTATCAAATTCATTTTCAGACATCCAATTATCAAAACCACCATCTAAAAAGCCTAAACAATTATCAAAACCAACTCTGGATAATCGAACTATAGCTTCTTTTTCTTTACCTTGATCACAAATCAATAGTATTTTTTTATTTATGTCTTTTATAATTGAGCCAACCCAAGGGGCAAAAGTTCCATTTAAGCCAATAAATACTGAACCAGGGATAAAGCCTTTTTTGAAATCATTTTGGTTTCTAACATCAAGAACTATTGTATCATCTGAATCATTTAGTTCTTTAAATTGTAAAAGATCCAACCTATTAAAACTATTTTTCAAAACAAAGTCAAAATCTTTATACCCTTCTTGATTAAGCATCACATTAGATGGAAAATAGTCCGGAGGACTTTCTAAATTGTGAGTTAATTCTTCTATAAACTCATTTTTAGAAAAAGATCCATTTAAAGCGTAATTGACAATTTTTTGATTTGCTAAGGTATCTACGGTTTCTTTCATCATATTTTTTCCACATGCTGATCCAGCTCCATGAGCCGGATAAATCAAAATATGATCAGGAAGAACTGAAATTTTGTTATGAATTGAATCATATAAAATACCTGCTAAATCTTCCTTTGAAATATTCATGGATTTTTGAGCTAAGTCAGGTCTACCTACATCTCCTAAAAAAAGAGTATCACCAGAGAAAAGACAATATGGATTTTGATTTTCATCACTTAAAAGATAACAAGTACTTTCTAAAGTGTGGCCAGGTGTATGGATTACTTTAATTGTAACATCACCAATACTAAAAACTTGATTATCATGTGCAATAATTGATTCGAAAGATGGAGTTGCATTAGGACCATAAACTATTGGGGCATTTGTTAATTTAGACAATGTTATATGCCCACTAATAAAATCAGCATGAAAATGAGTCTCAAAAATATATTTAATTTTTGATTTAGAAGCTTTTGCAATATTAATGTATTCAGAAACTTCTCTAAGAGGATCAATTACTGCAGCCTCTCCTGCACTTTCAATATAATATGCTCCCTGGGATAGGCATTTAGTGTATAATTGTTTTACTACCATAATATTTATTCAAATATAAAAATTGAAATAATAATAGTTTTGTTATTTTAAAAATTTAATTTTATTGTTAATGTATGGAATTTGTCATCTTAGTAATATTCCTGTAAGAAAAGAAAAAACTAGTAAATCGGAATTAGTTACTCAACTTATTTATGGTGAATTATATAAAATAGTTGAGAAAAATAAAAAGTGGTATTTGATTGAAATTTATAATGACAAATACCAAGGATGGATAAACTATTCTCAATTCAAAGAAATCACAAAAAAGGAATTCAATAATTTAAGAATAAATGATCAAAAATTTTTGAAAATAATTTACACTGAACTTGAAACTAAATCTGGTACCATGCTAATAGGAATAGGTGCTTTAATAAGTAATTGTAATTTTTTAAATCATAAACTAAAAAATAACTTAAATCAATTAACGAGTTCAATTAAAGAAACAGCATTAAAATTTTTGAATGTTCCTTATTTATGGGGTGGTAAAACTTATTCTGGGATAGATTGTTCTGGATTCACACAACTTGTTTACAAACTAAACAAAATAAAAATAAATAGAGACGCTTACCAGCAAGCTGAACAGGGAAAGACAATTGATCTAGTCAATGCAAAAGAAGGAGATTTGGCTTTTTTTGGAAATAAAGAAATAACACATGTCGGAATAATTTTAAAAAATCAAAAAATTATACATGCATTTGGTAAGGTCAGAATAGATGTATTAAATAAAAAAGGGATATTAAATTTAGATTCAAACTCAATATCCCATAAATTAATAAAAGTTTGTACTTATTGATTTTCTATCTCTTGCAATTTAGCATTCATTAGTTTAAATTTATCAATATCATCAATTGTATAATAAATATTTTTTGCTGTTGTAATTGCTTCTACATTTGCTGGATCAATTTCAATTAATTTCTCTAAATAAGGAAGACACTCTTTGTATAACCCAATTCTTTGAATTTCTAATTGATCATACTTGTCCATATCACTTGCTTTTCTAGATGTAACAAGCTCATTCATCTGATCTACTAACGCAGATTCACCCTCCAGAATAAGACTAACTAAATTAAGATATGTAGCTGAGTATGTGCTGTCAAGTTCCAAAGCCTTTAAATAATAGCCTTTAGCTGCTTCAAAATCACCTTGTTCTCCGTTTATAACACCAAGATTGTAGTATAATATTGCATTATTTGGATCTTTTTCGACTGCTAATTTCATTAACTCTGCAAATTTATCTCTGTCGCCTAATTTTATATATAAGTCAGCTTCAGAGAGTAGAAGGTTTATATCGTTAGGATTAACAGCTCTAGCCTCTTTAATTGCAGAAATAGCTAGGTCAACTTCACCTTTTTGAACATAAATTAATGCAATATTTTTTACAATTTCTGGAAGTCTAGATTCTGTATTAGCTGTTCTTTGATTTTTATAATCTTTTGATTTTTTAAATAAATTGTACTCTGTTGGACTTACTTTTATTTCAACATCAGAATCGACAGGAGTTACATAATATTCTGTTGATACTCCGGTGTATCCTAAATCCTTGAGGATTGTATAATAATTTAAAGCATCGTCAAATTCTTTTCCATTAACAGCACTTCCTGCCGCAAAGTATAAGTAATTTTTATTGTCTTCTTTTTCAGGATTGATCTGATAGGCATTGTATAATTTTAGAGCAGCACTTGAAAATTCATCTACTTTATTATCCTCAACAGCAGAATTAACTAAATCAGCTTCAATTTGCTGAATCATCAATGTATTCTTTTCGCTGTACTTTCTAGAATCAAGTTCAATTGATTTTCTTAAAGATGAAACAGACTCCATGAAACGAGATTCTCCTTTTAATGCTGCACCTTTTAAAGAATAAAATTGTGCGTGAAATTTTTTATCTGCATTCAAAATAAAGTCACTATTGTCATTAAGTATACTTAAGGCTTCAGAATAAAATTCTTGGTCAATTAACTTTTCAGCTTGTTTTAATTCCTTTTTTTGTCCATAACTTAAAAAAGTAGTTAAAACTGCAATTGTGTAAATTATATTTTTCATTTTAATTAATTTTCGTTATTATTTTCCTCATTTGTTTCAACAACATCAATATCATCTGGATCTGTGACATCATCGTCATCATTAACTACTTTTGCAACAGCGGCAATAGAGTCTTCTTCTTTTAAATTTATTAATTTCACACCCTGTGTAGCTCTTCCCATAACTCTTAATGATGATACTTCCATTCTGATTGCTATTCCAGATTTATTTATTATCATAAGATCGTCTCCATCTGTAACGTTTTTAATAGTTACTAATTTACCGGTTTTTTCAGTTATAGAAATTGTTTTTACTCCTTTTCCTCCTCTGTTTGTCATTCTGTAATCATCTAAACTAGATCTTTTTCCATATCCATTTTCAGAAACAACTAAAATATCACTATCCATGTCGTTAACAGAAATCATTCCAACAACTTCATCAGAATTATCTTTTAATCTAATTCCTCTTACACCAGAGGCATTTCTTCCCATAGGACGAGTCTTACTCTCCTCAAAACGAATACACTTTCCAGATTTAACTGCAAGTAAAACTTGTGAATTACCCGTTGTTAATTTTGCTTCTAACAATTCATCATCATCTTTAATTGTAATTGCATTAATTCCGTTTGATCTAGGTCTTGAGTATTGTTCAAGTGATGTCTTTTTAACCTGACCTTTTTTGGTGGCCATTATTACATAGTGACTATTAATATAATCTTCATCTTTTAAATCTTGAGTACAAATGAATGCTTTAACTTCATCGTCTTGTTCGATGTTAATTAGATTCTGCATTGCTCTACCTTTTGATGTTTTACTACCTTCAGGAATTTCAAAAACTCTCATCCAAAAACATTTTCCTTTCTGGGTAAAAAACAACATATACTGATGATTAGTTCCAACAAATAAATGCTCTAGGAAGTCTTCATTTCTGGTTGTTGAACCTCTTTGTCCAACACCTCCCCTGTTCTGGGTTTTATATTCAACCAGAGGAGTTCTTTTAATATAGCCCGCATTAGAAATTGTAATGACAACTTTTTCATTTGGAATCATATCTTCCATACTTAAATCTCCACCAGCATATTCAATTTCAGACCTTCTTTCATCTCCGTATTTTTCTTTCATTTCTAAAAGTTCGGTCTTAATAATATTCATTCTTCTTGATTCACTATCTAGGATGTCTTTTAAATCTTTAATAGTTTTCATTAAATCATCAAATTCGCCTCTCAATTTATCCTGTTCTAAGCCTGTTAATTGTCTTAAACGCATTTCAACAATAGCTTTTGACTGAATTTCAGAAAGTTTAAACTCAGAAATTAATTTTGATTTGGCTTCATCAGCATTAGATGAAGATCTAATTAAAGAAATAACTTTATCAATGTTATCTGATGCTATAATTAGCCCTTCGAGTATGTGTGCTCTTTCTTCAGCCTTTTTTAATTCAAATTTTGTTCTTCTAACAACAACATCATGTCTGTGATCAACAAAATGACCAATCATTTCCTTCAGATTTAGCATTTGAGGACGACCTTTGACTAAGGCTATATTATTAACACTAAATGACGATTGTAGTTGTGTATGCTTAAATAAAGTATTTAATACAACATTTGGAACTGAATCTCTCTTGAGTACATAAACAATTCTCATTCCTTTTCTATCAGATTCGTCCCTAATTGTTGAAATACCATCAATTTTTTTATCATTAATCATTTCAGCAGTTTTTCTAATCATTTCTGCCTTATTTACTTGATATGGTATTTCAGTAACTATGATACATTCCCTCCCATTAACTTCCTCAATCACGGCTTTGGCTCTCATTACTATTCTACCTCTTCCTGTTTCAAAAGCTTGCTTCACACCATCATAACCATAAATAATTCCTCCAGTTGGAAAATCGGGAGCCTTAACAAATTGAATTAGTTCTTCTGTTGTAATATCTTTATTTTCAATGTATGCAACAGTTCCATCAATAACTTCAGTGAGATTATGTGGTGGCATATTAGTTGCCATTCCCACTGCAATCCCACTAGCTCCATTTACTAATAAATTTGGAATTTTGGTTGGTAAAACAGTAGGTTCCATTATGGAATCATCATAATTAAGCTGATGATCAACAGTTTCTTTATCAAGGTCGGCAACCATTTCTTCAGAAATTTTTTGCATTCTAGCTTCTGTATATCTCATAGCAGCTGGGCTATCACCGTCAACAGATCCATAATTACCTTGACCATCTACCATCAAATATCTTAGACTCCATTCCTGAGCCATCCGAACCATTGTATCATAAACTGAAGAATCTCCATGAGGATGATATTTTCCTAAAACTTCTCCAACAATAAAGGCAGATTTTTTAAACTTACTAGACCCTCTCAAACCTAGCTGATGCATTCCATATAAAACTCTTCTGTGAACTGGTTTTAAGCCGTCTCTCACATCTGGAAGTGCTCTGGAAACAATAACTGACATCGAATAATCGATGTATGCTGACTTCATTGCTTCTTCAATGTTGATTGGGATCAATTTTTCTCCATCACTCATAAATATTTTAATTAAGTTAGTTACAACTTAACAAATATAACGATACCTCATATTTTATTAAGGTTCATAAGCTTGATTTTTCATATATTTTATTAACAAATTTTAATAAATAATTAAGAATAAAGTCAAGAAAAAAAACTTGCAATTAATTTTTTTTTTTTGTCTATTTACTGTAAAGTAATTTTTATATATGGATGATAATTTCTCATCAAGGGTAAAAGATGTTATTACCTACAGTAAAGAAGAGGCTTTAAGGCTTGGTCATGATTTTATTGGCACTGAACACCTTTTACTTGGTATGCTCAGAGACGGCGGCGGAAAAGCAATAAACATTCTTAATTCTTTAGAGATCGATTTAGATTATCTAAGAAAAAAAGTAGAAATATTAAGTCCTCCCAACCCGATAAATGACTTTAATCAAAATCATAAAAAGAATTTACATTTAACCAGACAAGCTGAAAGAGCTTTAAAAACTACTTTTTTAGAAGCTAAACTCTTTCAAGGCAAGTCCATTAATACAGCTCATCTTCTTTTATGCATTCTTAGAAATGAAAATGATCCGACGACCAAATTGCTTATTAAACTGCAACTCGATTACGAAACAGTTAAAGAACAATTTAAATATATGCTAACCGAATCTGATGATGATTATTCAAATCTTCCATCATCTGAAACATTCTCTGATGACTCAAAAGAAAATGAGGGTCCAATTGATGAAAATCCATTTACAATAAAGTCTGAATCTAAATCCAAAGTCAAATCTAAAACACCTGTTTTAGATAATTTTGGAAGAGACTTAACAGCACTCGCCAATTCTGGAAAACTAGATCCTGTGATTGGAAGGGAGAAAGAAATTGAAAGAGTTTCTCAAATTTTAAGCAGAAGAAAGAAGAATAATCCTCTTCTAATTGGGGAGCCAGGTGTGGGTAAATCTGCTATAGCTGAAGGTTTAGCACTAAGAATTATACAGAAAAAAGTTTCTAGAATTTTATACAATAAAAGGGTTGTAACTCTTGATTTAGCTAGTATAGTGGCAGGAACCAAATACAGAGGTCAATTTGAGGAGAGAATGAAAGCCGTTATGAACGAAATTGAAAAAAATGATGATATCATTTTATTTATTGATGAAATTCACACGATCGTAGGTGCAGGTGGAGCAACTGGAAGTTTAGACGCCTCAAATATGTTTAAACCTGCATTAGCCAGAGGAGAAATTCAATGTATTGGTGCTACTACTCTTGATGAATACAGACAATATATTGAAAAAGATGGTGCACTTGAAAGAAGATTTCAAAAAATTATTGTTCAACCAACCACAGTTGAGGAAACTCTTGAAATTTTAAGAAACATAAAGGAGCAATATGAAGCTCATCACAATGTAAACTTTACAGATAAAGCATTAGAAGCATGCGTTAAGTTAACTGATAGATATATTTCTGATAGATTTCTTCCAGATAAAGCAATTGATGCTATGGATGAAGCTGGATCAAGAGTTCATATAACAAACATGGATGTTCCAAAAAATATTGTTAATCTTGAACTTGGTCTAGAAAATGTAAGAAATAAAAAAAACGAGGTTGTTAAAAAACAAAAGTATGAGGAAGCTGCTAAGCTAAGAGACGATGAAAAAAGAATTGAAAAAGAACTTTTGATAGCACAAGAAAAATGGGAAGAAGAACTAAAAATGCATAGAGAAACAGTTGATGAAAATGATATTTCTGAAGTTGTTTCAATGATTACAGGTATCCCTGTTAATAAAATAGCTAAAGCTGAACTAAAGGAATTAAACAATTTAGATAAAACTATTTCTGGAAAAGTAATTGGACAAGACGAAGCTGTACAAAAGGTAGTTAAAGCTATTCAAAGAAATAGAGCAGGCATTAAAGATCCTAACAAACCCATCGGATCATTCATATTTTTGGGTCAAACTGGAGTTGGAAAAACTCAACTTGCAAAAATTTTATCAAGCGAGCTCTTTAATGGAACAGATTCTTTAATTCGCATAGACATGAGTGAATACATGGAAAAATTTGCTGTTTCCAGACTAATCGGAGCACCTCCAGGTTATGTTGGATATGAAGAAGGTGGACAGTTAACTGAAAAAGTAAGAAGAAAGCCCTACAGTGTAGTTCTTCTTGACGAAGTTGAAAAAGCTCACCCAGATATCTTCAATATGTTATTACAAGTTTTAGATGAAGGTTCACTTACTGACAGTCTTGGTAGAAAAGTAGATTTTAAAAATACTGTTATAATTATGACTTCCAATTTAGGTGCTAGACAAGTTAAAGATTTTGGAAATGGCGTTGGATTTGGAACTGAATCAATGAAGTCACAAGAAAAAAAGAATATTAAAAATACTATTGAAAAATCACTCAAGAAGGCATTTTCACCTGAATTTTTAAATAGAGTTGATGAAATTGTGATTTTTAATAGTCTTGAAAAAGAAGACTTAAAGAAAATTATAAATATTGAACTTGAAAAACTAAAAAACAGATTGCGAGATATTGGATATGATGTCAAGATATCCTCAAAAGCAATAAATTTCTTATGTGAAAAAGGTTTTGATCAAAAATATGGTGCAAGACCATTAAAACGTGCTATTCAAAACCACGTAGAGGATTTAATTGCAGAAGAAATAGTTAAGTCGAACCTGAAAGAAGGTACTAAAATCAAAATTGATTGTTCTAAAGACGATTCAAAATTGAAAATAATTAAATTATAATTCACTTAACCTTATTTTTATTGATAAATTATCATTATTAGGAAGACATTCTATTTATTTCACAAAAGATTTTAAAAAAAAAACAAATGTTATAATTAAAATACTAGGTTAACTATTTTTACTGGTTAATTATTACATTATAATGAAAGTTTTAAAATTTGGTGGTTCATCAATTTCAAGCGCTAAAAATATTGAAAGAGTTTTAAAAATAATTGAAAATTATAACTCTAAATTAATCGTTGTTTTTTCTGCAATTGGAGATACAACAGATGGTTTAATTCAATGTGGAAAACTTGCAAGTTCAAGAAACAATGATTACAAAAAAACATTTAATTCAATATTAAAAAATCACCTTGATATCTGTTCTACTTTATTTGATTTTGAGAATCAGAGCGAAATTTTGAGTCATGTTCAAAAAAAATTCAATGATCTTGATGATATACTGGATGGAATCTATAATTTAAAAGAGTTTAGCCCCAAATCATATGAAAATATTTCTGGATTTGGAGAATTACTTTCATATTATATTATAGGAAAACTAGCCCAGTACAAAGGATTTGATGTAATGATTAAAGATTCTCGTGAAATTCTAACTACTAAGCTTATTAAACTTGGCTCTAATCAAATTGATTACGAATTAACTCAAAGAAAATGGAACGAATTTTATGAAAAAGTTAAAAATAATTTAATTTTCATGCCAGGATTTATCGCAAGAGATAATTTTGGAAATAATGTTACTCTTGGAAGGGGAGGTTCTGATTTCTCTGCATCAATACTAGCATCGGTTGCAAATGCTGAAAAATTAGAAATATGGACAGACGTTAGTGGTATATTTACTGCTAATCCAAAAATAGTTAAACAATCACAGCCAATTGATTTTTTATCATACAAGGAAGCTATGGAATTATCACATTTCGGAGCTAAAGTTTTATATCCCCCGACAGTTAAGCCTGTAATGAACAAAAATATACCCATTTCTATAAAAAATACTTTTGATAGTGATAGTAAAGGGACATTAATTTCATCAAATTTTAATTCTAAGACTATTGTTAAAGGAATAACTCACATTGAAGATATTGCTTTATTAACAATTGAAGGAAGTGGTATGATAGGAATTCCAGGATTTTCAAAAAAATTATTTGAAGAAATTTCAAATAACAATATTAATATAATTATGATTACTCAAGCTTCCTCAGAGCATTCTATTTGTATTGGAATTCAAAAATCAGAAGCTGAAAAAGCAAAAAAAATAGTTGATGAAGCGTTTAAATATGAAATAGAAAGTTTTATATTAAACCCATGTAGAATTGAAAGTAAACTTTCAATAATTGCATTAGTTGGAGATAAAATGAAAAACCATCAAGGAATTAGTGGAAAAATGTTTAGCGCGCTTGGAAAGAACAATATAAATGTAAAAGCTATATCACAAGGTTCTTCAGAAAGAAATATAACTGCTGTAATAGAAGAGAATGATGTTAAAAAAGCTATTAATACCTTACATGAACGATTTTTTGAACAAAATATTAAACAAATCAATCTTTTTATAATAGGGATAGGAAATGTAGGTTCAAAATTATTAAATCAAATCAATCAACAATCTGAATATCTGAAAAACAAGCTCAAACTTAAATTAAGAGTAATTGCTATTTCCAATTCAAAAAAAATGATTTTTAATGAGAATGGGATTGATTTAGAAAATTATAATTCAAAGATTATCTCTGGTGATGATACAGATATTGAAAATTTTATTTCAAAAGCCAGAAAGTTAAATTTAAGAAACAGTGTATTTGTTGACAACACTGCAAGTTCTGAAATTTCAAAAACCTATAAACATTTTTTGAAAAATAACATCAATGTTGTAACATGCAATAAAATAGCATGTGCTGACACTTTTGAAAATTATAGTGAGTTAAAAGGAATTTCAAAAAAATATGGTACTAAATTTTTGTTTGAAACAAATGTTGGTGCTGGACTTCCAATAATTGACACTCTTAATAACCTAGTTAATTCAGGGGATAAGATTATTTCAATTGAGGCTATTCTTTCAGGGAGTTTAAATTATATTTTCAATAATTATAACGTAAATAATAAATTTAGTGAAGTTGTTAAAAATGCAATGGACGAAGGTTATACAGAACCTGATCCCAAAATCGATTTAAGTGGAATAGATGTAGCAAGAAAGATATTAATTTTAGCTAGAGAAAGTGGTGAAAAAATTGAACTTAAAAATATCACTAATAATTCATTCATCCCTGAAGAATGTTTAAAAACACGTTCTAATTTGGAATTTTTAAAATCTCTTGAAGATAATGAAGATCACTTCAAGAAAATTCTATCCCAGGCAGTAAGTTCGAATTCAAAAATCAAATACGTTGCCGAATATAAAAATGGCGTTGCAAGTGTAGGTCTTAAATATATTAATAAAGATCATGATTTTTACAATCTTGAGGGAAGTGACAATATTGTTTTATTCAAAACTGAAAGGTATAAATCACAACCACTAATCGTTAAAGGTGCTGGAGCTGGTTCAGAGGTCACTGCAGCTGGAATTTTTGCTGACATAATTAGAGTAAGTAGAAATTAAATGAAAGAAATAAAAATTTTTTCACCTGCTAGCATTGCGAATCTTTCCTGTGGATTTGACATTCTTGGTGTATGTCTTGATAAAATTGGAGATGAGATTACAGTAAGAAAAACAGATAAAAAAGGAGTTACAATCAAAAAGGTTTTAGGAGAATCATTAAGTACCGATATCTCTGTAAATGTGGCTGGGGTTTCGGCAATGGCTTTGTTAAATGAAACTGAAGTTGACTGTGGTTTTGAAATTGAAATTAATAAAGGTATAAAGCCTGGTAGTGGAATTGGTAGTAGTGCTGCAAGTTCAGCTGGAAGTGTTTTCGCTATCAATAAGTTAATTGGTGAACCATATACTAAAAAAGAACTTATTAAGTTTGCTATGCAAGGTGAAATGGCTGCAAGTGATTCCAAACATGCAGATAATGTAGCCGCTGTTTTACTTGGAGGATTTACTTTTGTAAGAAATAGTGATGAAAATGATTATTTTAAACTGAACACACCTATAGAGATAGCTTTCACTGTAATTCATCCAAAAATAGAATTAAAAACCAAAGATTCTAGAGCAGTAGTTAAAAATCAAGTTCCAATTCAAAAAATGATAGAGCAATCCGCAAACCTTGGAGCTTTTATAAGTGGATTATATACAGAAAATTATGATTTAATTAGTAGATCAATTAAAGATGTTATTATAGAGCCTCTAAGATCTATTTTAATTCCAAAATTTGATGAAATCAAGTATGAAAGTATTAAAGCTGGTGCACTTGGATGTGGAATATCTGGTTCTGGGCCCTCTATATTTGCCATAAGTAAAGGAATACCTACAGCTAATCGTGTAGGTGAAGCTATGAAAAATGTTTACCAAGATCTTGATCTTGAATATGATATTCACATTTCTTGTGTTAATGACAAGGGTATACAAATATTAAACTCAAAATAATATGTATTATCAGAGTTTAAACGGAGAATCAACAAAAGTAAATTTCGAAACAGCTTTAAAAAAAGGCTTAGCTGATGATGGAGGTTTATACTTCCCTGAGAACATAATACCTTTGGATTCAGATTTCATAAATAATATTGAAAATTATTCAAATATTGAAATTGGATTAAAAGTAATTAAACAATTTATTGGCAAAACAATCAAAGAAACTGATTTAATAGAAATACTATCGAAAACAATTGATTTTGATTTCCCTCTAATGGAGCTTGAAAAAAACATACACACATTAGAATTATTTCACGGACCTACACTTGCCTTCAAAGATGTGGGAGCTAGATTTATGGCTAACTGTCTAGGTCATTTTAATAAAGATAATTCTAAATTAAATACGGTATTAGTAGCTACCTCTGGTGATACAGGAGCAGCAGTTGCAAATGGTTTTTATAAAGTAAAAGGAACAAATGTTATTATTTTATACCCCAAAAATAAAGTTAGTGAAATTCAAGAAAGACAATTAACAACAAATGGTAATAATATATATGCACTGAGAGTTAACGGTAGTTTTGATGATTGTCAAAAAATGGTTAAAAAAGCATTCATTGACAAAGAATTTAATGAAAAGTTTAATTTGACATCTGCTAATTCAATAAATGTTGCAAGATGGCTTCCCCAGTCACTTTATTATTTTTTTGCTTACAAAGTACTTAAAAAGGAAAATTTAGTATTTAGTGTACCTAGTGGAAATTTTGGAAATATATGTGCAGGACTAGTAGCTAAAAAGTTAGGCCTTCCTATCTCTCATTTTATTGCCAGTACGAATGAAAATGATACAATTCCGAGATTTTTTAAATCCCAAGTTTTGAAACCAAAACCAACAATTCAAACAATTTCAAATGCGATGGATGTTTCTAAACCAAGTAATTTTGTTAGAATTCAAGAAATGTATCATACCTTTAAAAATCTTTCAGAAATAATGTCGTCGTATTCTTTCAATGATAAGCAAACACTTGATGCTGTAAAAAGAGTATATGAAAATAAAAATTATGTTCTTGATCCTCATGGAGCAGTAGGATATTTAGGTTTGAAAAAGTTCCTTTCTTCAAACCAAGATAGAATTGGTATTTTTCTAGAAACAGCTCATCCAATAAAATTTTCAGAACACATAGAAAAAGTAATTGAAAGAAAACTTGATGTTCCTGAAAGTATAAATAAAATTTTATTGAGTGAAAAAAAATATATTGATGTTAACAACTATAATGATTTCAAAGAAAAAATGCTCTTTTTGAAATATTAATCAAAAGAAAATTCCTTTGGTGGATTAATACCTTTTAAATGTTTTACAAAAAAATCCCATTTTCTTCTCATCATATAATTGTTCATGTCTCCATATGAATGTTTTTTGTTCGGAAATAATATCAAATCAAAATCTTTATTTGCTTTAATTAATTCTTCAACTACAAGCATTGTACTAGATGGAGGTACGTTATCGTCTAACATTCCGTGAGCTATCAACAATTTCCCTTTCAGATTTCCTGCAAAAAGTTGATTTGCTTGTGAATCATAATTAGTTTTATTGTTATTGGTTGTTTTCAAAAGACCATGCCATTTTTCACCCCAATCTGCTTCATAATTTCTATTGTCATGATTTCCTGAGGTTGATACTGCTACACTATAAAAATCCGGAAACTTAAATAGAGCTGCAGTTGAAGCAAACCCTCCACCTGAATGTCCCCAAATACCTACTTTTGACAAATCCATTGAATTGTATTTTCTAGATAATTGTTTAAGGGTTGTAATATTATCAGGAAGTCCATTATCACCCATGTTGCCATAATAAGCATCATGAAAAGATTTTGATCTTCCAGGGGTTCCCATGGCATCGACAGCTACAACAATAAAACCTAACTCAGCAAGAGCTTGGAAATCTCTTCTAAAAACAAAAAATGAGTAGTTCCCAACACTTCCACTTTGAGGGCCTGGATATATATAGTTTAGTACGGGGTATTTATTATTTTTATTAAAATTACTTGGAAAATACATAATACCATACAAGTCAGTTTTATCATCTCTAGCTTTAACTTTAAATTCAACTGGTTCTTGCCATCCATTAAGCTTTAAATCATCAGAATTTGAAAATGACAACTCTGAAAGGTTCTTTCCATTTCTATCTTTTAAAATTGAAACAGGAGGATTTACAGTTGTAGAATATGTAGTAACAAAGTAGTTCCAATTAGGAGATGGATTTATTGAGTGAGAACCCATTTCGGGAGTTAAACATATTAATCCGGTACCATCAAAATTTATTTTGTACAGATAAACATGGTATGGATTTCCTTTTTCTTTACCTCCAGCAGTAAAAATAATTTCTCTTTTATCATTGTCAATATGCATAATTTCTCTGACTAACCAATCTCCAATTGTAATTCGATTTTTTAATTTTTTACTTGATAAATCATATAAATATATGTGACCCCAATCGTCTTTTTCTGAATACCAAATAAACTCATTAGTATCAAATAAAACTCTCCAGTTTTCTGCCCTTACCCCAGATTCATAATAAGTTTCTACAATTTCTTTAAATATTGAGGTTACTTCACCTGTTTTTGAATCTGCAATTTGTAAATGAGCTTCTTTATGATCTCTTGAAGATGAGATGAATGCTAGTTTAGATGAATCTTCACTCCATTGAGAATCAAGCAACTCCCCTCCTCTTCCTGCAATATGATCTGTTGTTGTTGATCTTTGGAAATCATTATCCATTTTTAATTTTACAATTGACATAGATTCAATGTCTATGATTATTCTTTCAATCTCAAAAATTTTTTCGTCACCAGGAAGTGCATATTTCCAGGAATCTAACTTAGGATGACCTACATTAGTCGTTGTTAAATGCATTTCACCTACCCCTCTTGCATCTTGTCTAAATGTTGCAATTTTGGTGGAATTTGGACTCCATTTTAAAACAGGTTTATCTGATCTAATCCAACCTGCATTATTGGTAGAATAACCATAATGTTTATATCCATCAAATGTCAATTGAATTCTTTCACCAGTTTCAATATTTCTAATCCAAAGGTTATATTCATCTATATATGCTGCTAGTTTACCGTTAGGTGATAAAAACTCGTCAGGATTTAGTTTTAAGGATTTAGAATTACTATCAAATTCTTGAAGGTTGTTTTTTTTATACTCACTTATTTCTAGGGAAGTTAAATCAATTTTTAAAGAGGAAATTTTATTCTTTTTTTTAATACGATAATGTAAAAATTCCTCATTATTCCACTCTTGAGAAATGATAATATCATTGTAGTGATGATACAAATCCCTACTCATGTGAAAATAAGCGTTCTTATAATCTTCATGGGTTAAGGATTGTGAATTTATATTACTACAAAACAACAATAGCAAAATAAAAGGAAAGGATAACAGTCTCAACTCTTTATTAATGCTATTGTAAAACATATTTCGAATCTATATAATAATTGTTGTCAATTTCAATTGATCCTTTTATTTTTTTAGATTTCCATTTTTGAGAAGGATAAATTCTTATTTTATTTTGAGTCCCTAACACGTAGTCTGTAGCAATTAAATCAATTGGCATCTCAAAATCTTCAATAACATTATCCCATCTGTATAATATTTTACCATCAACTTGTTTATATTCAAGGACTGGAATTCTGATATCTCTCAAATATTGATCAAAAAATGGTTTTAAATTAATATTTATTTTTTTTGAAATATAATTTTCGATATCAGTTGTTGTTACAGTTTTATGATAAAAATCTCTATTCAAACCTCTTAAAACATTTCTCCATTTTTCATCATCATTAATGATATGTCTTAAAGTGTGTAAAAGATTTGCTCCTTTTGAATACATATCACTTGATCCGCCCTTATTTACATTGTATGGGCCTATAAGTGGTTTTTCGTTTCTTATACCTCTTCTTGTTCCAATAACATATTCAGAGGCTGCTTTCTTACCATAATGATAATCAATGAATAGATTTTCTGAATAAGTAGTAAAACCCTCATGTATC